>ERZ808240.2621-NODE-2621-length-19115-cov-26.353620_pt1 | contig 19115 bp, 15 predicted proteins | sample MGYA00521084_ERZ808240 | MGnify/ENA primary metagenome ERZ808240 (study PRJEB31516, sample SAMN03275571) | gut metagenome | biome: mammalia-associated habitat; material: feces | host: Papio cynocephalus | place: Kenya | collected 2012-08-06 ...
ACAAAAACAGACTGACTCCGTAAGAAAACGAAGTCAGTCTGTTTTCATTTATTTTGTACGTCAATATTGGGAGGCAGATTAATTATTATAAATCGTCTTCACCCTGAAGTGCGTCATATCCGACTTCACCGGTTCTGACTTTAACAACATCTTCAACATCAAAGATAAAGATTTTTCCGTCGCCGATATTGCCGGTATAGAGAGCACGTTTAGCTGTATTGACAACCTGTTCAACAGGAACTTTTGAAACAACAACTTCAACCTTTGTCTTAGGAAGAAGCTGAACTTCATCACGTTCAACACCACGATAATATGATTTCTGACCTTTCTGAGTACCATAACCCATAACATTTGTTACTGTGATACCCTTTACACCGATATTGCTGAGTGAAGTTTTAAGTGCTTCAAGTTTTTCAGGTCTGCAGATAATCGAAAGCTTTGTAAGCTTGTGACTTCCGTCAGATTTTTCCCTTGTTCTGACTGAAACAGGAACTGCCTTTTCAACAGGTACAACATCAGATGTATCAATTCCGGCTGCTGCACCCTGTTCACGAATTTCTGATACACTTGCAACAGATGGCATAAAGTCTGCATAACTTGACGGAAGATTATGTTCTGTAGCATCAAGACCGATAATTTCTTCTTCTTTGGAAGCTCTGAGTCCGATAGTAGCTTTAATGATAAAGAATGTAACTGTCATAAGAACTGCTGTCCATGCACCTACTGAAAGAACACCGACAATCTGTTTGCCGAGAAGTGATGCACCGCCGCCATAGAAAAGACCATCAAATGTATCATTGCCGGGAACTGATGTTGTTGCAAAAAGTCCTACTGCAACTGTACCCCAGATACCATTCATCATATGTACTGCAACTGCTCCCACAGGGTCATCGATATGAAGCTTATGGTCAAGAAGCCATACGCCGAATACTACTAAAAGACCTGAAACTATTCCGACAATTGCAGAACCGAGAGCATCTGTTACGTCACATCCTGCTGTGATACCAACAAGACCTGCAAGAGATGCATTAAGACACATTGAAACATCAGGCTTGCCGTATTTGAGCCATGTAAATACCATACATGTCATTGTTGCAATGGCAGGAGCAATTGTTGTTGCAACAAAGATTGAACCAAGCTGACCAAGTGATGTTGCAGCTGCACCGTTGAATCCGTACCAGCCGAACCAGAGAATGAAACATCCAAGTGCTCCGAGAGTAAGTGAATGTCCCGGAATTGCGTGTACTTTTGTAACTTTTCCGTTTTTATCTGTATCAAATTTACCGATACGAGGGCCTAAGATAGCTGCACCGATAAGTGCTGAGATACCGCCTACCATGTGAATTGCACATGAACCTGCGAAATCATGGAATCCCCACTGTGAGAGCCAGCCGCCGCCCCATATCCAATGTGCTTCAATCGGGTAAACAACTGCTGAAATAACACCTGAGTATACACAGTAAGAAATAAATCTTGTTCTTTCAGCCATAGCTCCTGAAACGATTGTAGCTGCTGTAGCACAGAACACAAGATTGAATACGAAATTAGACCAATCAAAATTTGCATAGTCTGTAAATATCCGCCAGTCTGGTTTTCCGATAAGTCCGAAGAATGTATCTTCACCTAAAAGAAGACCAAAGCCTAAAAGGACGAATACAACAGTACCGATACAAAAATCCATCAGGTTCTTCATTATAATGTTGCCTGCATTTTTTGCACGGGTAAAACCTGTTTCCACCATTGCAAATCCGCACTGCATGAAGAATACTAACGCAGCACCAATTAAAAACCATACACCATAGAGTTCATCCATGATTATCATCCTCTCAAATTTTATTTGACTTATGACTGCTTTGCCGGCAAACAAAAAAAGGCACTGAAAAAGAAACAGTTCATTTCTTTTTCAGCACCTTTGCTGTCTATGGTTACAGTATATACTAACTTTTTAAATTTGTCAAGTATTTTTTTAAAAAAAATAAAGTTTTTTTAGATTTTTTCTTCTGCAGCACAAATTCCGGCATTAATAAACGCAAATTCGATGGTTTATGATTTGTAGGGGCGACCATTGGTCGCCCGTTGCAGTTACCAAAATTTCATGCTGATAACCAATGATTTTCTGTACAGAAAACAAATATCGAACTTATTGTTTAACCATAATCCGGCAGGCGACCAATGGTCGCCCCTACAAAAATAATTCATCGAATTGGCGTTAATAATATCATTTCGCCGGAAATTTTCTGATGAATATATCATGTTTTTCTTATTCAGCATAAAAAATGCAGAGCATTATAACAAAATGCTCTGCAAATTTATATAAAAAGCAATACAATCCCGTCACATACCGAAAGCTATTCTGAGGGCATACCTGAAAAAAGCACAAAATAAAGTTTTTAAGCAGTCTGCCACTTCCGGCAGACCTGACGGCATTATGCTGCTTAATAATATTTTATGCTGAATTTCAGGAAATGCAACAAGGTAATTCAAGGCAATTTTATTTTTTCAGTTCTGCAATAACTTCAACTTCAACAAGTACATTTTTAGGCAGTGACTTTACAGCAACACAGCTTCTTGCAGGCTTGCCTGTAAAATATTTGCCGTATACCTGATTGAATGCATTGAAATCACTCATTTCAGCAAGAAAACAGGTAGTTTTAACCGCATATTCAAAGCCTGAACCGGCTTCTTCAAGAACTGCACCAAGGTTTTTCATAACCTGTTCAGTCTGACCTTCAATATCAGCAGTTTCAACCATATTACTTTCAGGGTTTATAGCTATCTGACCTGAGGTATATACTAAATCTCCGCTTACAATTGCCTGACTGTAAGGACCGAGGGCTTCAGGGGCATTTTTTGTATAGATTTTTTTAATCATAGTATATCATGACTCCTTTTTGCGTTTTTTAAAAATCATTCCTGACAGAGTTTAAGACCGGCATCTTCAAGAGCTTTTCTTATCTGGGCAATATGCTGATAATTCTTTGTTTCAAGGACTATTCTGAGGTAACAGCCGTTTACATCTGAACCTTCATTTGCTCTTTCATGATGTATTGAAATGACATTTCCGCCGAGGTCGGCAATAATATCAGAAACCTTTTTAAGCTGTCCCGGCTTATCGAGAAGTTCAATTTTAAGAGAACAGGTTCTGCCGGAAGTAAGCAGACCTCTTTTTATAACTCTTGAAAGTATAGTAACATCAATATTTCCTCCTGAAACAAGACATACAACTTTTTTGCCTTCAACAGGTATTTTATTGAACATAACAGCAGCAACTGAAACAGCTCCTGCACCTTCAGCAATAAGTTTCTGCTGTTCAATAAGAGCAAGTATTGCCGCAGAAATTTCGTCATCATTTACAGTAACAATATCATCAACATACTTGCTGCATATTTCAAATGTATGAGTACCCGGTTCTTTTACAGCAATGCCGTCAGCGATTGTTGAAACTGAATCGAGTTTAATTATTTTATTTTCATGTATTGAGTTGAACATACTCGGAGCACCTGTTGCCTGAACTCCATATACTTTTATATCCGGATTAAGACTTTTAAGAGCAAAGGCTACTCCTGAAATAAGACCGCCGCCGCCGACAGGAACAACTACTGCATCTGCATCAGGGAGCTGGTCGATTATTTCAAGACCTATAGTACCCTGACCTTCTATTACATATTCATCATCAAACGGATGAATAAATGTATAACCTTCTTTTTCCTGAAGCTCAAGAGCTTTTGCATAGGCATCATCATAAACACCGTCAACAAGACACACATCAGCACCATAATGCTTTGTAGCTTCAATTTTTGAAATAGGTGCACTATCCGGCAGACAAATCAGAGATTTGATATTATTTCTTGTAGCTGAAAGAGCAACTCCCTGAGCATGATTTCCGGCTGAACAGGCAATAACACCTCTTTGTTTTTCATCATCGCTGAGCTGTGAAATCTTATAGCAGGCACCACGGACTTTGAATGAGCCTGTTATCTGAAGATTTTCAGTTTTGAGAAAAACCTTGCATTTATCACTTATATTAGGTGCAAAAATCAGGTCTGTTTCCCTTATAATCGGTTTAAGCACATGTTTTGCATGATAAATTTTGTCAAGAGTAATCATAAAAAAATACACTTCCTTCTGATGCATAATAATAATAAAATGCTTCTGAAATTATTATACATCAGAAAATTATCTATGTCAATTACAATGATTAACAGGTTTTAATCTGCATATAATCCACCAAATGTTTAAAATAGGGGTTGAAAATCATTTAGATATATTGTATAATAATATTATGCAATCCGTTAAAATTTTATTGGATATAAACATCTGATTTCAGCCGTCAGACAGTACAGCATTCAGCCCGCTGTACTACCATATTGAAAAATTTTATGGGTTTCTTTAATTTATAATGGAGGAATTTTTAAAATGAAATTAAAATCATTGGTTTCACTGCTGACCGCAGGGGCAATGCTTTCAATTTATCCGGCGGCACTTCCTGAATACATATCCGATGTATCAGCAGCCGGTACAGTTGTAATTGATGCCTCAAAGGAATATCAGACAATAAGAGGATTCGGGGGAATAAATCACCCTGAATGGACAGGCTCAGATATGACAGATGCACAGAGAAAAACCGCATTTGGAAATGGTGATGATGAATTAGGACTTACTATACTGCGTATATTTGTAAATCCTGATAAAAATCAGTGGAATAAGGCACTTCCTACAGCTCAGTATGCTACAAAAATGGGAGTTACAGTTTTTGCCTCTCCATGGGAACCTCCTGCAAATCTTGCTGAATCCGGAGGAAGCAATGGAAAACTCCATATTCCGAAATCAAATTATGCTGCTTATGCACAGCATCTTAATGATTTTGGTACTTATATGAAAAATAACAATGTTGACCTTTATGCAATATCTGTTCAGAATGAGCCGGATTATGCTTCTGAATGGACATACTGGTCAACAGATGAAACTACAGACTTTATTGCAAATTATGGTGACAAGATAACAAGTACAAGACTTATGTCACCTGAATCCTTCCAGTATGCTCCTGAAAATGCTTCATGGGTGCCTGACGGCGGAAAGAAATTCTATAAAAAGATACTGAACAATCAGAAAGCTTTTGAAAACTGTGATGTGTTCGGCACTCATTTTTATGGTACGCAAAGAGCATGGATGGATTTTCCTGAACTCGAAAACTGCGGCAAGGAAATCTGGATGACAGAAGTATATGTTCCAAACAGCGACCAGGATTCTGCAAACCGTTATCCGGAAGCACTTGATGTTTCTGAAAATATCCACAATGCCATGGTTGTAGGAAATATGAGTGCTTACACATGGTGGTATATACGCAGACATTACGGTCTTATGACTGAAGACGGCAAAATTTCAAAGCGTGGCTACTGTATGGCACAGTATTCAAAATATGTGCGTCCGGGAGATGTACGAATTGAAGCTACTGAACAGCCTGCTGACAATGTTTATATATCAGCATACAAGGGCGATGACAATCAGATAAATATAGTTGCCATAAATAAAGGTTCAACAGGATATACTCAGGAATTTGAAATAGACAGCAGTAATATATCAGATGTTGACCGCTACAGAACATCTGCAAATGAAAATCTTGCTGCTACTCTTGATATGGAATACAGCGGAAACAGTTTCTTTGCACAGCTTCCTGCTGAAAGTGTATCAACATTTGTAGTAACTCTGTCAGACGGAACAGACAACACTGAACCTGATGAAAACGGATACTATTTCCATGATACATTTGAAGAAAATGAATGCAGCTGGGAACAGCGTGGTTCTGTAAAGCTTGATATGAGCGGAAGAAGTCCTTATGAGGGAACTAATGCACTGCTTATTTCTGAAAGAACAGCCGCATGGAACGGAGTTCAGAAAAAACTCGGTTCATCATTCAAAGCCGGAAACGAATACAGCTTCAGCGTTGATGTACTGTATCTTGACAGTGAAAATACATCTCAGAAATTTGCACTCACGCTCCAGTATAAAGATTCAGCCGGCGAAACAAAATATGCGAATATAGACACAAAAACAGCTGTAAAAGGAAAATATGTTCAGCTCTCAAATAAAAATTATAAAATTCCTGAAGGTGCATCAGATATTTATCTTGTAGTTGAAACTCTTGACGGCTCAGATAATTTCTATATTGATGAAGCTGTAGGAGCAGCTGCCGGTACTGTTATAAACGGCCCTGCTGAAATAAAATTCACTTATGGAGATGTAAATTCTGACGGAAATATCGACTGTTTTGATGTATCAGCTGCAAAATACGGCATGATTAAAGGTTTTTCAGGCAATATATCTGAATATGCCGCTGATGTAAATCAGAACGGTGCTGTTGATTCTGATGATATAAAACAGCTTAAAGCATATATCATGGGTCAGATATCTGAATTTAAAATTTCAGAAACTGAAAAATCAGCTGTTACACCTGCTGAATATATGAAAAAAGTAAGTGCTTCAATCACTGAAAATGAAGCAGCCGGTTCAACTGATGAAAAATCAGGCGTATCATATGGCACATTTGAAAAAAAAACTTTCTATTCTGATGTATGCGGAAGAAACAAAAATATCAATGTTCTTCTTCCGGCAGGATATTCACAGTCAAAGAAATATCCCGTACTTTATGCTCTCCACGGATACTGGGGAAATGAAGATTCACTGCTTGATGCAGGAGATGCTTCTCTCAGACTCAGACAGATAATAGGCAATGCCATAGCTTCAGGTGATGCAGAAGATATGATAGTTGTATTCCCTGATATCTATGCAAGTGCAACACAGGATAAATGTGACGGTCTTAATGATAAAAACAATGCAGCTTATGACAACTTCATAAATGTTCTTACAAAGGAAATCATGCCTTATATGGAACAGAATTATTCAATTAAAACCGGCAGAGACAATACTGCAATCACCGGATTTTCAATGGGTGGCAGAGAATCTCTTTATATAGGTTTTTCAAGACCTGATTTATTCGGATATGTTGGAGCTATGTGTCCTGCACCCGGTCTTACAACAGACCTGATAAAATCAGAAAATCTTAAATTCAGCAATACTGAACCGTATCTCCTTATGGTAAGTGCCGGTTCAGATGACCAGGTAGTATTTTCAACTCCGTCAGGATATAATGACAATCTCAACTCAAACAATGTAAATCATATATGGCATTATGTAACCGGCGGCGACCATGGAGGAAAAACAATACGTCCTCATATGTACAATTTTGTACGTTCAATTTTCAAGGCATAAAATAAGAACATCAGCAGTAAATTTATACTGCTGATGCTTTTTTATTTATTCTGATTATTTTTTCTGAATGCCATATATCCCTCAAGGATTATAACAGCTGCTACCGCATCGACAACATCTTTTCTTTTTTTGCCCCGTGTATTGGTCTGATTGAGATAATTATGAGCTGAAACAGTAGTGCATCTTTCGTCCCATAATTTAACCGGAATACCAGTAAGTTCGCCGAGTTTTTCAGCAAAAAGGCTGCATTTTTCAGCTCTTTCCCCGATAGTCCCGTTCATATTCTTAGGATATCCGACAACTATTTCATCAGCTTTGTTTTCTGCTGCCGACTGAGCAGTTTTTTTTATGCATTCATTGAAATTACGTTCATGTATTACTCCAAGAGGAGAGGCAAGCATTTCTGATTTATCGCATATAGCAAGACCTGTTCTTGCATCTCCGAAATCCACAGCCATTATTTTCATATTACAATCACCATGGCTGAACTGAACCGATTATATCATTTATATCTGATATTCCCTTGCTGTCAAGGAAATCATTGATACCTTTGATAATCTTAACAGGAGCATAAGGGTCTGTAAATATGGCTGCTCCGACCTGAACAGCAGACGCTCCTGCCATCATCATTTCAACAGCATCTTTTCCGGAGCTTATACCGCCCATACCGATAACAGGAATTTTAACAGCATTTGCAGTCTGCCATACCATTCGTACAGCTACCGGAAATACCGCAGGGCCTGACATTCCGCCGACATTATTTTTAAGAACTGGTCTGCGTGTATTGATATCTATACGCATTCCGAGAATAGTGTTTATAAGTGAAACTGCATCAGCACCTTCTGCTTCAACAGCTTTAGCTATATCAGTAATGCTTGTAACATTAGGTGAAAGTTTTACTATAAGAGGCTTTGATGTTGCTTTTCTTACCTTTGAGGTAATTTCAGCAGCACTTGTACATGATGTACCGAATGCAGCACCTCCCTGTTTTACGTTAGGACATGATATATTAAGTTCAATCATATGAACATCTGTATTATCAAGTTTTTCAGCAATTTCAACGCATTCATCAATTGTTGAGCCTGCAATGTTTGCAAGTATAACAGTATCCTTTGTCATAAGATACGGGAGTTCAGTACTTATAAACTTATCTATTCCGGGATTTTGGAGTCCTACAGAATTGAGCATTCCTGAAGGAGTTTCAGCAATTCTTGGAGACGGATTGCCGTTTCTTTTGGTAATAGTTGTACCTTTTGTAGCTATTCCGCCGAGTTCTGAGAGCGGAAAAAGTTCTTCATATTCCCTGCCATAGCCGAATACGCCGGAGGCAGGAATAACAGGATTTTTAAATTCAACACCTGCGATTTTAACAGATAAATCAGCCATTTACCAGATAACCTCCTTTGAATTGAATACAGGACCGTTTTTGCAGACATGGGCGAAATGTTCAGAACCATCATCCTGTCTGGTTTTGCAGGCACATACAAGACAAGCTCCTATACCGCAGCCCATACGTTCTTCAAGTGATATCTGACATAAAATATTATTTTCTTCAGCAAGTTTTGAAACTGCCCTGAGCATAGGAGTCGGGCCGCAGGCATATATACAGTCAATTCCGCCTTTTTTTATCTGTTCAGCAAGAGGTTCTGTAACGAGTCCATGATGCCCCATACTTCCGTCATCAGTGCATATAACTGTTTTTGCACCTGTTTTTCTGAAATCATTTTCAAGTATAACAGCAGACGCATTTCTGAAACCATTTACTGCAACAGCCTTTTCTCCATAAAATTCAGCAAGCGGAAGCATAGGAGGAGTACCTATTCCGCCGCCTATCAGCATAACCTTTTTATAGTTTTCATCAAGTGAAAAGCCGTGACCGAGAGGAGCAAGCATATCAATAAGTTCATTTTCATTAAGCTTTGCTATTTTTTCAGTACCTTCTCCCCTTACTTCAAATACTATTCTGAGAGTACCATTTTTTCTGTCGATACCGCATATTGAAATAGGTCTGCGGAGAGTAAAGCCGTCCGGAAGAATATGAACGAACTGTCCTGCCTGAGCGATTTCAGCGATTTCCGGACATTCTATTATAAAGCTGTAAATCTGGGCGGCAATTGCTTTTTTTTCAGCGATTCTGTATCTGCCCTGTTTATATTTCATAAGCATTTCCTTTCCAGGTCATTTCTTACCTGCATAAGCGTAAATCCAAGCAGATTCTGACCTGACCATTTTTTCATATTAAACCTGTTTTCATCTTTCATTGAAAGACCGATTCCCCATATTTTATCATTGACGGCACATTCAGCAAGGATATGAGGTGAAGTTTCAAGCAATTGTTTTTTAAGGGATTCATTCTGAGAAAATTTCTGAATCAATCCTTTATAAATGACAATCTGTCTTACACCGTTCCATAAAACATCATTATAATTTCTAACGGCACGTCCAAGACTCTTGACAGTAGCCGCATCAGATAATTTCAGAATCTGGGCAGCAATTTCCATATCATTAAAAAGAACTGCTTTTTCATACATCATATACTGCTCCATTGACACAAATTCTATATTGTCAATTTTGAATGAAGATTCAAACCAGTTACTTAAATAGCCGTTTTCTTCCTGCGGATTATGAAAACATATTATATTTCTCATGAAAATCTCCTTAATTCAAATATCAGGCGGAAAATATATTCCGCCTGAATAAAGGATTTTATTTAAATTTCTGTGATATCAACGAGTTCAACATCACCGATTCTGCGTTTTGACATAAGCACATTTGCAAGAGCTTTTGCAGTATCTATCGCTGTAAGTGAACATATTGAACGTTCAACTGATTTTCTGCGGAGTTTTACGCTGTCACGGGCAGGCATTCTTCCCTTTGCAGATGTTGATATAACGTAATGAATCTTACCGCTTTCAAGGAGTGAAATAACGCTCTGCTGGTCACCGTTTTCCGGTTCTGATATTTTGCGTACACAGTTTGTTGCAATCATATTCTTATTAAGAACGCTTGCAGTACCGCTTGTACCATAGAGTTCAAATCCCATCTGAGAGAATTTGTCTGCAATCGGGATTATTTCCTGTTTATCAGAATCTCTTACTGAAATAAGCACACCGCCTTCAATTTTAAGGTCATATCCCGCAGCAGTAAGACCTTTGAGAAGTGCATCTTCAAATGTTTTTGCAATACCAAGGCATTCACCTGTTGATTTCATTTCAGGGCCGAGCATTGTATCAACATCATGAAGCTTTTCAAAGCTGAATACAGGAACCTTTACAGCGATATATTCGCCTTCCGGATAAAGACCTGTACCATAGCCCTGTTCTGCAAGAGTTTCACCGAGCATAAGCTTTGTAGCGATATCAACCATAGGTATTCCGGTAACCTTGCTTATATAAGGAACTGTTCTTGATGAACGTGGATTTACTTCAATAACATAAACTTCATTGTTGTAAACAACATACTGAATATTTACAAGACCGATAACATTGAGTTCAAGAGCAAGTTTTTTAGTATATTCGATAATAGTTTCCCTTACTCTCTTTGAAAGAGTCTGAGCCGGATAAACTGAAATTGAATCTCCTGAATGAACGCCTGCACGTTCGATATGCTCCATGATACCCGGAATAAGGAAATCCTTGCCGTCACATATAGCATCAACTTCAACTTCAGTACCCATCATATATTTATCAATAAGAACCGGATTTTCAATCATAGTTCTTGTAATGATACCCATATATTCTATTACATCTTTTTCTGAATGAGCGATTATCATATTCTGACCGCCGAGAACGTATGACGGACGAAGAAGTACAGGATATCCGAGCTTGTCAGCAACTTCAACGGCTTCTTCAGTAGTCATTACTGTAAAGCCTTCCGGACGTGGTATACCGCATTTTTCAAGGAGTTCATCAAAGCGTTCCCTGTCTTCAGCGGCATCAATGCTGTCAGCTGATGTGCCGAGGATATTTACTCCCATATCAGCAAGATGACGTGTAAGTTTTATAGCAGTCTGTCCGCCGAACTGAACTACAACTCCATAAGGTTTTTCTGTTTCAATTATTGATTCAACGTCTTCCTTTGTAAGAGGGTCAAAATAGAGTCTGTCGCCTGTATCGAAGTCAGTGGAAACAGTTTCAGGGTTGTTGTTGCAGATAATTGCTTCATAACCGGCTTCCTTGAGCGACCATACACAATGTACTGAACAGTAGTCAAATTCGATACCCTGACCTATTCTTATAGGGCCTGAACCGAATACTATAATTTTCTTTTTGCCTGTATTGGTTCTCTCGATAAACTGTTCAGCTTCATTTTCTGAATCATATGTTGAATAGAAGTAAGGAGTTTCAGCCTTGAATTCTCCGGCACAGGTATCAACCATTTTGAAAACGGCTCTTTTTCTTTCAGGGCATTTCTGACCTGACATTCTTTCAATAGTTGTATCAAGATAGCCATAACGCTTTGCAGTTTCATATTTTTCAACAGTAAGTTCACCGTCAGCAAGCCATCTTTCAAGATTTACAAGATTCATAAGCTTATTTAAGAACCATTCATCAATCATAGTCATTTCATGAAGTTTTTCAACTGTTATGCCACGTTTGAGAGCTTCATATACCTGGAATGAACGTTCATCATCAACTGTTTTAAGCTTTTCGAGCAGTTCTTCAGTTGAAAGGCTTTCAAGCTTTTTGAGGTTCATTGAATCAATACCGAGTTCAATTGAACGTACAGCCTTCATCATAGCCTGTTCAAAACTTGTACCGATAGCCATTACTTCTCCAGTAGCTTTCATCTGAGTACCGAGAGTTCTTTTTGCATATACGAATTTATCAAAAGCCCATTTCGGGAACTTGATTACAACATAGTCAAGAGCCGGTTCAAAACAAGCATATGTTTTGCCTGTAACCTGATTTATGATTTCATCAAGAGTATATCCGATAGCAATTCTTGTAGCAACCTTTGCGATTGGGTAACCGGTAGCCTTTGAAGCAAGAGCGGAAGAACGTGAAACTCTTGGATTTACTTCGATAACTGCATATTCAAAGCTTTCAGGGTGGAGGGCAAACTGACAGTTGCAGCCGCCTTCAACTTTAAGTTCTGAGATTATATTTATAGCGGCAGTTCTGAGCATCTGATATTCTCTGTCTGTAAGAGTTACTGCCGGAGCGATAACTATACTGTCGCCTGTATGAATACCAACAGGGTCAAAGTTTTCCATTGAACATACGGTAATTACATTGCCTTTTCTGTCACGGATAACTTCAAATTCGATTTCTTTCCAGCCGCTTATACATTTTTCAACAAGTATCTGAGTGATAGGAGAAAGTCTGAGACCATTTTTAGCAATGTCACGGAGTTCCTCTTCATTATTTGCAATACCGCCGCCTGTGCCGCCGAGAGTAAATGCCGGACGCACGATAACAGGATAATCAATAACCTTTGCAAAATCAACAGCATCTTCAATAGTTTCAACTACCTTTGAAGGTATGCATGGTTCGCCGATTTTTTCCATTGTATCCTTGAAAGCCTGTCTGTCCTCAGCCTTATGGATTGTAAGAGGGTCAGCACCAAGCAGTTTTACATTATGACTGTCAAGGAAGCCTTCTTCAGCAAGCTGCATTGAAAGAGTAAGACCAGTCTGACCGCCGAGAGTTGAAAGAACGCTGTCAGGTTTTTCAATTTCTATAACTCTTTTTACAACATCAAGAGTAAGCGGTTCAATATAGATTTTATCAGCCATGGCCTTATCAGTCATAATTGTTGCAGGATTTGAGTTGATAAGAACAACTTCAAGTCCTTCCTGTTTCAGTGCCCTGCAAGCCTGAGTTCCGGCATAGTCAAATTCAGCAGCCTGACCTATTACAATAGGGCCTGAACCGATAACAAGTACTTTTTTTATATCATTTCTCAAAGGCATTTTATTTACCCTCCATCATATCAATAAACTCATCAAACAAATATGCGGTATCGAGAGGCCCTCCATGAGCTTCCGGATGGAACTGCACTGTAAATGCTTTAATATCCTTGTAACGCACGCCTTCGCAGGTATGGTCATTTGCATTGAAATGTGAAACTTCAGCGATACTGCTGTCAATGCTGTCTGAAACAACGGCATAGCCATGGTTCTGGCTTGTAACAAAAGTTCTGTCAAGAGCAACATCTATAACAGGCTGATTAGCACCTCTGTGACCGTATTTAAGCTTTTCAGTCTTTGCACCATGAGCAAGAGCCATAAGCTGATGACCCATGCATATACCAAATATCGGTATACCAAGCTTTGCGATTTCATTGATATTCTTTATAACATCAACATTATCGGCAGGGTCGCCAGGGCCGTTTGAAAGCATAATTCCGTCAGGAGCAAGATTTTTCATAGTCTGTGCATCTGTATCATGAGGAACTACTATAACATTACAGCCACGCTTTACAAGTTCATTTCTGATATTGAACTTATAGCCAAGGTCTATAAGGGCAACTGTAAACTTTGCATTTTCAGCATTATAGCGTTTTATTTCCTTAACAGAAGTATTCTTTACTGCATCAATGATTTTATAAGCTCTCACTTTTTCAAGGAGTTCATCTTTTTTGTCATAAACATTTTCAGTAGTGATAACTCCGTTCATGACACCGTATTCACGGATTTTTCTTGTAAGTGAACGTGTATCTATTGAATGCAGACCGATGATATTCTGTTTTTTAAGAAAAGCATCAATATCTCCCTGCATACGGAAATTTGAAGGAGCATTGCACCATTCACGGACAATATATCCGCTTACATATGATTTTTCAGATTCAAAATCCTCATCATTCACGCCATAGTTTCCGATAAGCGGAAATGTCTGGGTAACTATCTGACCATAATAGCTCGGGTCAGTAAGAGTTTCCTGATATCCGGTCATACCTGTTGTAAAAACAACTTCTCCGAAAGCAGTTCCCTTCACACCGAATGAGCGGCCTTCAAAGACCGTACCGTCAGAAAGAAGGAGATATGCTTTTTCTCCCATATTAAATAATTCCATCAAATCATTCCTCACATTTTAAAAATCACATTCTGATATTGCTGTTTCAACGTATGCCCTGCCGTCTTTCACCATATATTTCACATTTGCAGGGATATCATAATAAACGCTTTCCCAGACATAGTCGGCAGGTTCTGCCTTTTCGATATATTCAACAAGTTCCTTTGTTGCCTGTTTGTAGTCATCAATATACTCATCTTCAAGATTTTCATCAGGAACTGAAACTGACGGGCCGCCCGGGCCATGATAAACTTCAATGCAGAACTGTCTGCCGTTATCAGCTTCAGCTATTATCTGATAACCGTACATATTTTCCCAGTCATCGGACATATTGCCTGAATCACCGAAAAGTGCAATCATTTTTCCAAGAAAAAGAGCATATATCTGTTCTGAACCCCCACTATTATATATCCAGTTTCCGCAGAGCGGCATTTTATCAATTATTTCCTTGTCGTCCTCAACTGAGGCTTTTCTGAATTTATACATAAACGCCTCCTTAAATTTTTATTATTTAAGATTGATATATGAAGTAATATCATCTCTCATGCGTTCAGCTTCACGTCTTGCAGCCTTTGCAAATTCAGTATCAGGACAGCCTTCCTTTTTATATGCACACATGATAGCTCTTGATGAGTTTACAATCGCACCAAGACCATTTTCATCGAATGCACCAGCAATACCTTCTGCACCGCCGCCCTGAGCACCATATCCCGGAACGAGAAACATAGTATGTTTAAGTTCATTTCTGAGTTCTGAAAGCTGCTGCGGATAAGTAGCTCCTACAACAGCACCTACTGAAGAATATCCGTATTTTCCAATCTGACTGCTTCCCCAGTTTTCACACATATCGCCCATTACTCTGTAAAGCGGAACATCGCCCATAAGTCTGTCCTGAAGTTCTCCGCTTGACTTGTTGGAGGTTTTTACAAGCACAAAAATACCCTTATCTTTTTCTTCACAGATTTTAAGGAGCGGTGAAATTCCGTCAGTTCCAAGATATCCGTTTACTGTAAGGGCATCAGCACCGAAAGGTTCTATTTCGTTGTCACCGACTTTTACAGCACCGAGATGTGCAGTTGTATATGCTTCCATAGTAGCACCGATATCATTTCTTTTGCCGTCAGTTATGACATACATACCTTTCAGCTTGGCATATTTAATTGTTTTTTCAAGAGTTTTCATACCGAAATATCCGTACATTTCATAATAAGCCGCCTGAGGCTTGATAGCCGGAACTATATCATATATTTCATCGATAATAGCCTGATTGAATTTAAATATTGCCTTTGCAGCAGCCTTGAGGGTTTCTCCGTCCTGAAGGAAATATTTGCTTTTTATGAAATCCGGAACATATTCAAGTTTCGGGTCAAGACCTGCAACGGCAGGATTTTTCATCTGTATGATTTTATCAATAAGTCTGTCAAAAGACATAACAACACGCTCCTAAGTTATATTTCGGAATATATGATATTTCCGTTTGAGATGGTCATAACAGGTTTTCCTTTAAGAGTCATGCCCTTGAACACTGTATTATGTGATTTTGAATGCAGTTTTGAAGGGTCAACTATCCATTCTTTATTAAGGTCAGCCAGTACGATATTTGCAGGGAATCCGGTTTTTATCTTCTCTACCGGAAGATTAAGCAGTTTTCTCGGATTTACCGACATAAGCTCGACTATTCTTTCAAGCGGAACAGTATCTGTATGATAAAGAGCTGTAAGAACGGCAGCAAGAGACGTTTCAAGACCTACAACGCCATTAGGGGCTTCTCTGAAATTTTCCTTTTCTTCCGGAGCATGAGGAGCATGGTCAGTAACAATGCAGTCCACAGTTCCGTCAATAATTCCCTGAAGCACGGCTTCTCTGTCGGATTCTTCCCTGAGAGGCGGATTCATTCGGTAATCAGCATCTCTTGTCATAAGTTTTTCATGAGTCAGCATAAAATAATGCGGACAGGTTTCACAGGTTACCTTAACTCCCTTATGCTTTGCATAGCGGATTATATCAATACTTCCGGCAGTGCTTACATGAGCAATATGGACTCTTGAATTAACTGAATTTGCAAGAATTATCTCCCTTGCAGTAATAGTGTCTTCTGAAGCTCTGTCCATACCGGGAACGCCGAGGAGTTCAGATACAGCACCTTTATGCATAATGCCCTTGTTGATGATTTTAAGGTCTTCGCAGTGAGATATTACAAGCATATCATTTTCGTCAGCCTTTTCAAGAGCTCTTCTCATGATTTCAGCATTTTTCACAGGTTTTCCGTCATCTGAAAGAGCAACTGCACCGGCACGTTTAAGCATTTTATAGTCACAGAGTTCATCGCCCTTCATTTTTTTGGTGATACAGCCCACAGGATATACTCTGACACCAGTATTTCTGGCTTTTGTGGTTATATAGTTGATAGTATCGACATTATCTATCGCAGGCTTTGTGTTCGGCATACAGGCAACCGCTGTAAAACCTCCGGCTGCGGCAGCTGAAGCACCTGTAACTATATCCTCCTTATAGGTAAATCCGGGGTCACGGAAATGGACATGCATATCCATAAGTGCAGGCATAGCAGTAAGTCCTTTTGCATCAATGACTTTGACATCATTGTTTTCAGGGGAAATATTTTCGGCAATTTCACATATAAGCCCGTTTTTGATATAGATATCAGCAGTTTTATGAACACCAATATCAACAATATCAACATTTTTTATTAAAATACCAGTTATTCTCATAATACCTCCTCCGGTACAAAAATAGCAGCATTATCAGTGCCGTCAAGTTCTCTTACCATAACCTTTACAGTTTCATTTCTGGAAGTGGGAACATTTTTACCGACATAATCAGGTCTTACGGGGATTTCCCTGTGACCTCTGTCCACGAGAACGGCAAGCTGTATTGAACATGGTCTGCCGCGTTCAATGACTGCATCGATTGCAGCACGGGTACTTCTGCCGGTATAGATGACATCATCAACTATAATTACTTTTTTATTTTCAATACTGAAATTTATATCTGTTCTTGTATTCAGTTCTGAAAATGGCTGAGATTTCAAATCATCTCTGTATGGTGTGATATCAAGACTTCCAAGATTGACTGAAATTTTTTCGAGTTCAGCAATTTTTTCAGCGATACGGCGTGCAATGATGACTCCCCGTGAAAAAATGCCGATAATACACAAATTCTCAGCACCTTTATTACGTTCAAGTATTTCATATGTTATTCTTGTAATGGCACGGTTCATAGCATTTTCATCCATAATCACTGCTTTAAGCTTCAATATTCTGCACCTCCGTTCAGCAGACTGCAATAATAAAAAATACCTGTCCGCAGAAGGCAGACAGGTATAATTACAGTATCATATAAAAACATACAGCTATACTATAAAAACATAAATAATACCTTGTCAACCTCTCCGGATTAACTTAAAGGATTTTTCTTATCTTTCATTATAACATGATAAAAGTAATTTGTCCAGTAAAAAAAGCAATTTTTTTAAATTATTTTCTGAAAACAGCAGCTTTTATTGTTTTGCCCATTTCTGTAAACATAATTTCATGCTCTGTGACAATATTGTCAGGAAGGTTTTCAGCATGGAGGTCATATGTTCTGAAAAGCTCGGTAAATCCGCATTCATTGAAGTATTCAAATGATTCATCAAAGAGCATATCATCATCAGTTTTAAAATGGATTTCTCCGCCGTCAGCAAGAAATTTTCTGTACTGCATAAGCTGTCTTGAATGGGTAAGACGGCGTTTTTTATGTTTTGCTCTCGGCCATGGATTGCAGAAATTTATGTATATACGGTCAATACTGTCATTTTCTCCGAATACATTTTCAATTCTTTCAATATTCTGGCACATTATGAGTATATTGTCCGCAGGAATATTTTTTTCATTGTAGGCAGCTTCAAGTTTACGTTTTGCGAGTCCGAGCATTTCACTTTTTATATCTGCCGCAATAAAATTTATATCAGGGTTAGCCGGTGCAATCTGTGAAATAAATCCGCCTTTTCCGCAGCCGAGTTCCATATATACAGGCTTTGAATTATCCTTAAAAGCGGTATTCCATCTGTTTTTAAGCTCTTCAGGCTTCTGGACGCAGAAAGGACAGGCTTCAAGTTCTGGCTTTGCCCATGGTTTTCTTCTTATTCTCATAAATAAATCCACCTTTTTATTTTTAATAACGCCAATTCGATGATTATCATTTGTAGGGGCGACCATTGGTCGCCCGCTCGGTTTACAGTATGCCACAACGGGCGACCAATGGTCGCCCCTACAGATTATGAAGAAAATTTCTTATTTTCAATTACAAAATTTTAATATCGAATTTCCGTTTAATACTTATTATTCTATCATAAAAAGCCGATATTGGCAAATAAAAAAGCAGCCATTATATAAAATGACTGCTTTTATAATATAAAAATATATTATTCAAGTGAATCAATAACCTTGATAAGGTACTTTTTAAGCTGTCCCAAGTCTTTGAGGTCAATTTTTCCGTCTTTGATAATATCGGCATTTGCTATCTGCTGAGCGTCAAGGTCAGTAAGCTTTACTATGTACTGATTAAGCAGAGTTACATCTCTTACATCTATATCTCCGTCACCTGTAATATCGCCGATAAGTGTTGGCTTTACATCTCCGCCTGAAGTAACATCTGATGATGAAACAGCAGCCTTTGATGTTGTTGTAACCATAGTTGTAACCGCAGGAGCTGTTGTAACTTCAGGTGTTTTTGTAGTTGTGGTTGCAGATGATGAACCATCTGTATATACCTTTATTGAATCTATTGTGAATGTTCCGCAGTCTATCCACCAGATTCCCCATTTAAGTT
>ERZ808240.2622-NODE-2622-length-19109-cov-3.922746_pt1 | contig 19109 bp, 21 predicted proteins | sample MGYA00521084_ERZ808240 | MGnify/ENA primary metagenome ERZ808240 (study PRJEB31516, sample SAMN03275571) | gut metagenome | biome: mammalia-associated habitat; material: feces | host: Papio cynocephalus | place: Kenya | collected 2012-08-06 ...
AGGATTTTTGTGTTGAGGAATTGTCTTAAGAAAGGTTCCGTCCGGTGGCCGTATTGACTGTGGCGGTTCTGATGTGTTCTCTAGGTGGATGTTCGGACAGTGAGTCGGGTTGGTTGGAAGGCCGAGCGTTCACCATGAACGCGTATAGCAACACCAGTGAGCTGACGTTGACGAGTCATGCCGAGAAAATCGGGTTGGACGGCAATGTGACCACCGACTCCCGTTACTACGGCATCGGCACCAATGGTTCGGTTTCCTCCGGTTCGACCGATTCCCTGTCTTCGGTCATTACCGTGACCCTTGACGGCAGGGAGTTGGACTCCTGCGGGGATACGCTCATCTTCACCGAAGATGGGTTGGAGCCGGTCAAGGATTTCGCCGCCGACGCTCTCAAATCTCAGGATACGGAGAAGACGACCGGTACCGGTTCGACGTCGCAATTGTTGAACCGGTATAAGGATTCGTTTGCCAAGAAGCATGTCGTGGTCATCAAAAGCCAAACGGGAATGCCGATTGAAGCGTTCAACGACGACAGCATCAAATGGGATATAGACGACAATCTGCCCAAAACAACAAGACTCATGGTTGATGGTAAAACGATGTATATCCATCGGGCGAACTTTCAAATCATGGATAAGGATTCGTTGCAGTGAGCCACGATACCGAACCGGAGGGGGCCAAGTTGGTTAGCATCGTAGAGAGGGAAGCCGAGGAAGCGTATCCCACCCAATATTGGGACGATTCCGATATTAAGAAAACGTTCGAGGCCGATAGTGACGATTTGCAGGAAGCCTACGTGAACGGGCGTCTCCACCCCGCTTGCGGGGAGGAGATAGAAGCCGTGGCGAAATATCTCATGTGGTCGGACGAACTCCCGCGATGGAAGAAGACCTACGGGACGACACCCGACGAGGACTTCTTCTGGAAGCGGGCTGAAACGGTCGGCACACGCGACGGATACCTGACGTTAGCCAAGGAGCTTTTGGAAATCGCACGAAAGAAAATCGAGGAGGGACTAAGGTGATTCGACTGGCCGAGACACGGGAAAAACTCATCGCCGTCGATTTGGACGACACCTTCACCGACCATACGGGCGCGTTCCGCGAGGTATTGGCCCAGCTTGGCATCAACGTTCCCGACGGGTATACGAATCGTGTCCTTCCGGTGTTGGGGGCTTTTCTGGCCTACTAGACACAAACTATGCTATAGTGGACGTGTTCACACATAAAGGGCCTTCAGACAAAGGAAGAAGCAAACCATGGACACGTCCACCACCTTGGAGGAACAGATACAGGCTTTGATGGATTCGCTGGCCGACACAGCACTATCCGCCGCCGAGTCGCGCCATCAAAGTCAGGCCGGAGAAGCCCACCTGCTGTACGCGCTCTACCGGAACGACGGACTCGTAGGCTCGATGCTTCGAGGCTACGGGTTGGAATCCTCTGAAATTCGGCTCCTCATGTCCGATATTCCGAACCGTCCGTTGAAAATGGGAGAAGACCCGGTATTGTCTTCTTCCAGCCGTCACATATTGCACGATGCCCACGACGCGGTGGAAGTGTTGCGCCACGTGCAACGTGATAGTCATGTCGAACTCCTGCTCCGCGCCCATGGCATCGAACTGCCCGAACATCAACCCACTCGGGAGCAGGTCGAGGCGGCGTCAAGAACCGGCGTCAACCTAGCCCAGACCGTCAGCCCCAACCGTGGGCGTCAGGTCGGTGTGGATTATCTCTCCTACACTCGGCTCATGCTCGAAGCCGCGTTGAACTGAACGAAACCAGCCGAAAGGAATACCCATGGAAAACACTGAGATGAAAAACGGGGAGACGGACGCCGTGGATGCAATCATCGCATGGTTGGACGAGCGGATAGACAGGACGGAAAAGACCATGTCCGCCGGTGAGGACGATTTTTCATGGCTTGCCGACCGTGAATACCTGCAAGCCTACCGAAACGCCCGCTCACACATGACAGCCCTGCGCGGCACGGACGAATACACGGTGCGACATCTGGCCGAATGGTGCGGGATTCGTAAGAGGGAGGCGAAGAACAGTCTGCAACGACTGTTGGAATCAAACATCCCGTATGGAGATGATTCCATCACCTGCGCCGATTCGAGAAGGTTCGCCTACCAGACAATCATCGACCGTTGCGAAGAAGAAGACAAGGAGGTTCGGAAGTGACCAATACGACAATCAGCGACATCGTCCGGTACGCGGACAAGACCGCCCGCGAACGGAACGTGAAGTGGATGGACACGACCATCCTGCTCAAGGCCCTCATCTGGTCGGCCAGTGAAGCCTATCGCATTCTCCAACGTGGCGGACTGGGGTATTCGGAAGACAACCCCGACTATCTGACGAGATTCGACCGAGAGCTGGTGAGATTCGACAACGAACCGTTGGAGGAAGGCGAGAAGCCACGGTTCACTCCGGTCGCCTTACGGTTGGTCGAGCATGCGAACAGCCCACTCGCATTGTTGAGGGCGATGCAACACACCGACTGCGAGGGCAATCTGATTCTCAAAGAACATTGGATATGCCCCCCCGAACATGAGCCTTCGGACGAGCAGGTGGAGCGTGCCGCCGAAGCCGGATACTTCCTTTCCGCCCGCTCCTACTTCTCCTACGGAAACCTGAAACCATGGGACAAGGTGAAGCAAGCGTCCAAGGAGAAATGGCGGGAATGGGCGCGGCTCATGCTCGAAGCCACACTCAACGGAACGGAGGAAGCATGGTGAAGAATCTGGATTGGCTTATCGACAAGCTCTGGCGGGTCGCCGACTACACGGAGTTCGAAGGTCGGGCGGAAGACCCGACTCTGAAGGCAGTGGAAGGAATCGAACAGTGAACGTCAACGGCGTGGACATCGAATACCAGTTCGACGGCGCGCACGACGCGCGTCAGACGGCTACGGGAGCTTTGATTGACGGCCATGGGGTGTAGCCGATGAGATGGAACATGTCCGGCTTGTAGTCGAACAGGCTATCCGCCTTGTCGATTTCCATATACGGCCACGGGCGTGGCTCGCGCGACAATTGTTCGCACACTTGTTCCAGATGGTTCAAATACACGTGCGTGTCGCCGCCGACCCAAATGAACCGTCCCGGCTCCAATCCGGCCTGTTGGGCCATCATCATGGTCAGCAACGAGTAGGAGGCGATGTTGAACGGTACGCCCAAGAACATGTCCGCCGACCGCTGATACAGTTGGCAATCCAGAAAACCGTCTCCACGCACGTGGAATTGGAACAGGGCGTGGCATGGCGGTAATGCCATTTCGTCCAATTCTCCCGCGTTCCATGCGGATACGATGATTCGACGGCTGTTCGGATTGTGCTTGATAAGGTCGAGCGCGTTCGACAATTGGTCTACCGTGGTGCCGTCGGTTTTATGCCATGAACGCCATTGGATGGGATACCCTTTGCCAATTGTTCCGTCCGGCAACACCCATTCATCCCAAATGTGGACGTTCTGCTTTTGCAGAGTGTTGACCTTGTTGTCTCCGGCAATGAACCACAACAGTTCCGCGATGATGCCACGCAGGAACACTTTCTTCGTGGTCACGAGCGGGAAACCGTCTTGCAGATTGAATTCCATACGCGTGCCGAACGTGGACAACGTTCCCACTCCGGTACGGTCGTGAGTCAGCTCGCCTTCCAGTACGACTTGTCGTAACAGTCTCTCATATGGCTGGTCGCGTTCCAATGTTCCGGCAACATAGTTTTTAGCTTCTTTCGGTGTCATAGATTTTGTCCTTTCATCAGCCCATTGACGTCCTCCCCCGCCTTATGAGAGGCGGGGGCTTCCTGCTCAAGAACCCTATTAAACAATCTTGTTAAGTCCTCCGAATCGGCGGGGGGACTACAGCATACATCCCCGACTCAGCAAGTCACCGACATACTCCATGTCCACTCCACGCTCATTGAACGCCTTACGAGTGTAGACAAGACGATTCATGTTCGCATGAGACAGCACCCAACGCGCCAGCTCCGCACGTTCTGAATGGTCATTGTCGGCAATCGGCTTGTTACGTAACACAGCACGTTCCAACAGGTTGCGAAGACTCTTGACCTCAAGGTAATAGTCCGACTTCAACTTGAACATGTACCCATCAGCGTCGTACACCACCACGCCTTCACGGTCGGACCAGCGGCGTTCCTCGTCCAACATGTGCCACAGGCTCTCCCGCTGTTCCTCAGTCTGGAAAACAGCCAGAACTTCGGGACGGGCAAAGAATCTATCCGTATCAATCAAATCGTCGGCATCATAGTCGATATGGAAGTCAACGGTGTTCTTGATGGCGTGCAGGAACACGAGACGTGACGTATCGTACTTGATGATATGACGGTCGGAATCTTGGTCGATTACCTCAAAAGCCAAGGTGACGTTGGCGTCATGGGCGATGTTCCACAACGCCTCCTCCTGACCAATGTCCAACGTCTGCTTGAAAAGATGTTCGATAAGATACGAATAGTCGGTCTGACCACTCTTCGACCAGAAACGCCAAGAACCATCCTCACACGCGGACACCAAGCCGAGGAAACCGTTCTCCTTGCGTTCCACGCGCACTGGGAACTTGAGCCGCCTGTCAATGTTCTCCCGAGTGGTCTGCTCGTTCTCCCCAAGGTTGAAGAACTTCTCGAAACCTCGTGCGACAACCTTACCGTTCCTGTCAAGGAACAGTCCGCGAGCCTTGCTGGAATACTCGTCCCAACGCTGGTTTTTGAAAGCGTCACGGCTGAAATTGCAAGCGTACACGTCGTTCTCGCCCTTGACCGGACGGACGTTCACGTTATCGGAATCACGCATGAGTTCGAGCAGGTTCCTTCCATCCGTGGAAAAGTCAGCGAACCTGTCATTGGCCTTATGCGCACCCTGTTCCAACCACTTCAAGTAACGGTCGAGAGTCCACTTCCTACCATCTCTGAGCGGAGGCGTATCCAACTGGATGACACCGGTCAAATCACGTCCCTTTGCCGGGACTGCGGTATAACCGAACTCGGCATTGTCGGGAACACGGGTCTTGTCGTTCCACAGCAATCCCACGTCCACCAGCGCAGGGTCTCCGGACGGATTCATATGGTAGGTTCCGTCAACCTTCCTTACATGGATGTTGACCCAACGGCTTTCATGGTCAAGGTTTTCATGCCAAGTCTCATACTGGGTGCGCAGATATTCCTCCGGCACACGGTCGTTTTCCGGACGGGTCTGGTTGCGTTCCAACAGAACGTCCAACGGCGTGTTGAATGTGAAAGTCTCAACATGCGCCTTGTGGCGGACGGCAATCTGCACCTCGTCCACGCAGAAACGCGGGTTGACATGCTGGGAGTCGCTGATGACGTTCACGCCCTTGGAAAGCAGGTCGCTGATGATGGCATGCGCCTGACGGACGAGAATCCTGTTCAACTGTGGATTCATGGTCTCATGCCATGCCTGTCGGCCTCCGGCCATCATTTCTCGTAGTCCATCCAAGCTGACGATGACGGTGTTCGCGTCAACATGCTTGCGTGCCCAAGTGCTTTTTCCGGAGCCGGGTAGTCCTCTGAGAATGGTTATGGTGCTCAATTGTCTGTCTCCTTGTTTTGTAAAGCATTTTTATGTGAACAGTTCCACTATAGGTGATGTTTGCAAGACATGCAAACCGAAAAAAAATTCCCGCCACCCCCCTTTTCGGGGAACGGCGGGAATCCTCTACCGAACATGCATCAAGCTTCGAGGAACATACTCGTCAGTTCGGTTTCCGATACTGGATGCATATCCCACGCGTCCAACCCCACGTTAATTTCATTCCGGTTCTCGAACTCATGCGGAACGCCCGCATGGGTATGTCCGTGCAACAGGCGCATACCCCCACTCACCTGCGGTATCGCATACTGTCTAAGTTCTGGCTTCGCCCAATTCGACGCCACCCCGTCCATTGCCGGACGTTCGAAGTCCTCGCGCCATTGGAAATGACAGAGGAACACCGTCATGGACACTTCACCGTCCGTAATATCCGTCATACCGATACGCCCGATTTCACCGAACGCTTCGGTCAAATCCTTGAACCCTTTGCTTCTGCCATACAATACGTCATCATGGTTGCCGAGAATCAGATGCCTGTGATTGCGAGGGCAACGTAGACTTTTGACATGCATGAGCGCCTGATGGAGACTCCAAGCGCCGCCACTGCACAGGTCGCCCAGAATATAGAGTTCGTCGGTTTCTCCAACCGTCTCATTGATACGGTTGGTCACATCCATGTCGTGCCGATACCAGTTAACGCAATCCTTGACCTGCATTCCCGCGTTCTTGGCCTGCTGTTTGATGGTGTTGTCGGACGTGAAACCATGCTTCGCGTACCCGCGCAATGCGGCTACGAACGGGTGGGCGAAATGCGTGTCTGCGGTGAAATATTTGGTCATCGGTTTTTCCTTTTTCGGTGATTAATGTTCAGACGGCGGCTGCAACTAGGGAAAGCTTGGTCCAAGCCTTGTTCCAGAACTTGTACATCCAACCCTCTCCTTGACTTCCTCCCCACGGCTAAAGCCGGGGGATTCCTGTCGCGTGTAAGACTTTCTCATGTTATAAGAATCTTCCTTCACGTGTAGCAGGGGTTAGCGTTTCATCGGGGCTTGTGTCCGGCAAGGCTTTCGTCTTGACGGACGGGTGCTCCTCCACGCTTTCGGCACCGTCCATGCCGGTTGTGTGTATCGCGCGGTCGAGAATGTTCTTGGCCGCGTTAGTGTCCGCATTGTCTGTGAAACCGCAGTTGACGCAGTGGAAGACCGCTTGGCTCTCACGGTTCTCCTTGGCGACATGGCCGCAACGGTTGCAGGTCTGGGACGTGTACGCCGGGTTGACCAGTATGAGCTGGGTTCCGGCGAGACGAGTCTTGTATTCGAGTTTGTTCTGGATGTCCGCCCAACGGTTGGCGAGGATGCTACGGTTCAATCCCGCTTTGGCCGCCGAGCCGTTGCGCAGATAATATCCCGGATGGTTGGGGTCCTGTTTCGGTTTCGGCTTGCGGGTCATTTGCCGTGTGTCCAACGCTTCCAAGGCGATGAGGTCGCAGTCTTCGACCAGTCGGGTCGTGGTCTTGTTGACCCAATCGTCCTTGCGGTTGTTGATGCGACGGCGTATCGAACTCATGCGCTTCAATGTGAGTTTGCGTCGTTTCGACTGGAATTTCGCGGTTTTCCCACCACGTCGGCTGTTGGTCATGTCTTGTCGGGCGAGCTTGCGTTGCAGACGCAGATACTCTCGCCTCTCCCGTTCGGATGGTTGCGGCATGTCCAGCATGGTTCCGTTCGACAAGGCCAATGTGTGGACGCAGCCACGGTCGATACCGGTCTGCTTGCCGGTGGTATTCCGTCGGATGGGCGACGGCTCGTTGGTGAACGCCAGAGTGCGTTCCGTCCAATTCACCGCCACGCTCGTGTACTCCCTGACGGGTTGGCTGACGCGCACGTGGATGGAGAGCATCCAACGGCATCCCGTTTCGTCCGGCTTGCGGAATTCCTTTTTCACGGTTCCGGTGATTACGCCCACGCCGCGCTTGCGTGACACCTGATGGTAGACGGCGTTGCCGGTCTTGTTCTGGTTGCGCCAGCATACGAAATACTGGGGGTTGCGTTTGCGGGACTTGAACCCCGGAACACGACCGCCATTAATCTTCTTGCGCTTCAATCCGGCATACCATTCCGAATTCTCCACGCGCATGGGACTGGCGAGAATAGCGGAGGGGATGCACGCGAGCCAAGAACACCTGATTCGAGCCTCGCTGTCCTTGAACGGCTCCCCGACGGTCGAGCCGCCCAAGGGAACGTCCACCCACATGCGCTCACGGGATTCCACGTCCTCCATGTAGCGGCGGATTGTCCGATGCTCCCGATGCTGGTTGAAACGGGTACGCCAACCATCGCACAGCCAGTCCATGATGCGCTCGGGATTGCGCGTCCAACAGTGGTTGCGGCATGAATCGTCGCCAAGGTACACGGACGCGCCCGCATGCCTGACTTTGATGATTCGTACCTTCTGGCTCATACTATAAGCCTTACCACGGAAACAGTGATTAAGCAAAGAAGTGGCGGCTTACCCCAGTCTTAAAAGACGGGGCTTGCGCCTCCAATTCGGTCAACTGTTTTTGTGTGAACACTTCCAGTATATCATATTTGTTCGATTATGCCAAAAGATTGGATACTCCACCTTTCCAGCAAAGTGCCCAATCTCAGGAAACAGGTCAGTCAACCAGACGATTCACAAACGGGGTACCATGCCCGTCCAGCATTAGGAATTCGAGCGGGTAGAAACGCTTCTTCCAATACTCCAACTGCTCGTCACTCAGGCTTTCGTTGTCACCGGTATTGGGATTAAATCCTGTGACCACGAATGTGTGGGAGATTAAATCCACAAGGGCGTTTTCGTCCCCTCCCTCGCAGACGTCGCCGACCACAATCGCGCGATTGAACTGCCAACGTCCGATTTTGCCCTCCTCGTTGCAGTAGAGGGTGGCATTTCCTTTGAGGTAGACCGGCTCAATATAACCGCCCACTTCATCCTGCAATGCCTTGAGGGTGTTGGGGATGGCCTTGACCAAAGGGTGTTCCCCTGCCTTGACTACGAGGACTTCGATGGTGTCGCTCATTTTCTGCTCCTTTTCAGGGGATAGGTTTTGCAACCATTTGTTTGTGCGAACAATTCCAGTATATCACGTTTTAAATAAAAGGCAAAATCCTGCGAAACCAACAACCAACAAACGCCCACAATACCATGGAAAATACTAAAAACCTCCACCACAAGAAAGGGACCAACCTTGGAAACCAAGGAATTCGAAATCTTCTGCAAAGAAGTAAAAGGCAACGAAGGCAACAAATGCCACTACCCCACACGCTTGGACACCTACGGATGCGGATGCCCGTTCACTCGAACGACTGTTGCAATCTACGACGGACAAGCATGCCGCCGTTGGGAACGGCAAATGGTGGGTTTCGCAAAACCATAAAAGCAGAGTAAGGGAAAAAGCCCGACGATATGTGATTATCGTCGGACTTTTCTATACTTATCAGCCTAAGAATGCCATTTCGTCCGCTAACCCGTCCTCGCCTTCTTCCCTAAGCAGGTTGGCTACACCATACCGTTGGTTCCAACATCGAACGATGGTATCAGCCTTAACGTTCGGAGCACCCCAGACAGTCGGTAGGATGGAGCACTCGTCGGGCTTGTGACTGATACCGAAACGAAGACCCTCTCCGTTATGCGAATAAACCAGTTTGACGTTCTGACCACAGAACGGGCATGGAGCCAAATGGAATGTCTCACTCACGGTTTTGGTTCACTTTCTTGCGATTCTCACGCCAGACCGCCACGGTATCGGTTATGAACGCTATCGCCATGACCAGCAGAATCATTGCCAACGAAACCAGTATAACAGCTAAACTAATCGCGACCACCCAGTTCAACACAGTTTTCATATTGCGCTCAACCCGTAGCCGATGTTGGAGTGCAACTCGCCGTTCAGGCTGGGGTGTCCACCGGCCTGTAGTTGACGTCCTCCCGGCGTTGAAACACCGGGATTCCAACATGTTCTCGTGGTGAACCACGAGAACGTGGTCTTGCTGTAAGCTTTGTTATATAAGGACTTCTTCGGCTGAGTGACCGCACCCTTGCCCTTGCTCCCATAGGCGGGCGTCACCGCCTTTTTGACCGCGCGTGCGGCACGGCTTTTGGTTTTCATGGAAATGGAACGACGTATCGACGGTTTTCTTGCTCCGAACTTCAAGACATCCTCCTAGATTGTTTTGTTTGCCTGAAGTCTCTTGGCCCGCACCTCCTCGGGAGTGCCGAAGCGCTTGTGATAGCACTCCCGAGAGCAGATGTCGTATCCTCTCATGCCGGAATAGTATGGGTATTCCCTGCCGCACTCCAAGCATGTTATGGTGGCCTCGGCCATCATGGCTTTGGCGAACGCGACACCTTCCGGCGTCCCGGTGGCGATGTATTTCCCGCCGCGTTCCACGTAGGTAACGCAACCGTAGTGGCGCAGTCTTTCCATGCTGGCCTTGGCCGTGGGGTCGGACATGTAGTTCCATCCGTATCCCCTGCGCGAGATTTCCTCAAGGATGTCGAACATGTCGTAGCGCAGATATTTCTTTTCGAGCCTGTACTGTCCGACGTGCGTTTCGATGAACTCGTGTATGCCGTCCATGTCCGGGATGAACCAGTCTCCGATGTTGGAGTAGTGTTCGATTCTCCCATATCCCTTGCGGGACAAGGCTGTAAGGATTTCCTTGGTCTGGTCCAATACGATTCGGCTGTTGTCTCCCGGCTGGCCGTGGAACGAGTCGATGAACTCCAAAAGACTGTATTCGTCTGCTGTCGGGGTTCTCATGTTATCTCCTTTTTCGACAGTGGTATCTTCATGTGAACAAAGCCAGTATAGCATAGTGTTTATGGTTTGGGCAAACCGCAAATGTAGCCAAAACCACAATTAAGCGACACTTAAGACGATAAGTGTCGCTTAACAAAAAAGAAGCCCCGGCAATCCCCCGAAAAGAAAACTGCCGGGGCTTCCACTCAAATACAATCAGTCGTTTTTGCGACGGATTGAACGCTCCACTCCGACGAAGCCGACGCCCATCATCAGCGCGACGATGGACACTGCGGCGACATCAGCCACGTCAACACCAGTGGTGGCGAGATTGTCATCGGCGACGGTGACGGTCTTCTTGGCGGCGTCCACCTTGTAGGTAGTGGTCTTGTTCGCCTTCTTATCAGCCGCTTCGACGGTGTCCCCTTTCTTCTTGAAAAAATCTTAAATGCCCGGGCCGGTGGAACCGCCGTTATTGGATGGATTGGTCTTGCCCGGGGTGTCCTCCGGGGTGGACGGCGTATCAGGCGTATCGGGCGTGTCAGGCACGCCAAACCCCGGGTCGGGATTCTCGCCATTGCTAGGCTTGGACACGATACCTTCGAGGGCGTTCTTCGCATCCGTGAGAGCGGCTTCGGTCCGCTTCTTATCAGCCTTGGCCTGTTCGAGCTTTGCGGTCGCGTCAGCCAGCGTCTTATCGGCCTTCGCCTTGGCGGTCTTGGCCTTATTGAAGTTGGCCTGAGCGGTCTTCTGCTCGTCCTGCGCCGTGGACAATGCCTTTCCCGCCTCCGCGAGCTTCCTCTGCGCTTCCGCCAGCTTCGCGTTCGCGTCGGTATAGCCGTCGAGCTTGGACTGCGCCCGCTCGACCTGCCTCTTGGCCGCGTCAACTGCGCCCTGAGCCTTGTCCACGTCCGACTGGGCGGTCTTCACCTGCCGGTTCGCCTTGTCAAGTTCGCCCTGCGCGGTCTTGGTCGCGGACTGCTTCTGCTCATACACGGACTGTTTGGCATCAGCCTCATCCTTTGCCTGAGCGTAAACCTTGTCAGCGGTTTTGCCCGCGCCGACTGCGGTATTGTACGCGTCGAGAGCCTTCCGGTAGGCTTCGTCCTTGGCCTTGGCGGTCTTCGCGGCTTCGTCGGCGGTCTGCTGTGCGCTCCGGGCACGCTCCTGAAGGTCCGCAAGCTCCTTCTGCGCCTGCTGTGCGGCCTTCTTCGCCTCGTTCGCCTTGTCGAGAGCCTGCTGGTACGCGTCGGAAGCCGAATCCAAAGCGTTCTTGTAGGAGAGAATCTGCTGACGGTAGTCGTTCACGGAAACGCCACTGGTGTACAGGTATTTCTGGCTGAAGTTCTGGGCGGCTGTCAGAGAACCCGTGATGGCAAAACCGGTGGTGTCGCAGTCCGGGTCGATGATATTCAGATAATGTCCGGTCTGCTCGTAGATGTCCGGATATTTCATGTAGATTTCCACGGCGGTCATGTTGCGCAGTTCCGGATTCTTCTCCGCATACTGGTCGAACACGGCCTTCTCTTCCGTATACCATCCGTCATACGGATTGTCGTACCCCCAAGCGAGATTCTGGGAGGTTCCGGTGAACACGTGCCCCGTGTTCTGAGAGTACGTGTTGTAGTCGGCGGCAAGCTGGGCGGTGGCGGAGTCCATATCGTTGACGGTCCACTCCGGCAGTCCGAGACTGCGACGAATCTCATTGCCCTTGTCAATCATGTCGAGGGCGTCGAGCATGTTCTGCAAGCTGGTCGCGGAATTCTCGTCACCAATCTTCACCCAATCCTCGTTCCGGTATTTGACGAGCTGGTCGAGAGCTGACTGGGTGTCCTCGTTCGCATAATCGGATGTGAGCTTCCACTGGTAGAAGCCGATGGAGCCGGAGGCGAGCTGCTTGTCCGCATTGTCGGCGGCGGTCTTCTTCGAATCCGCGTCGGCCTGCGCGGCATTGGCGGCAGTGGTCTTAGCGTCCACGTCCTTCTGCTTCGCGTCGATGCCGCTCTTTGCGTCCGAAGCGTTCTTGTCGGCGGTGGTCTTCGCGGTGTCGGCGTCATTCTTAGCGGCCAACGCGGCTTCCAGTTCGGCTCGAAGCTGGTCGATGGTTTTCTGGGATTCGTCGGCGTTCGCCTTCGCGTCTGAGGCGGTCTTGTCGGCCTTGTCCTTGTCAGCCTTGGCTGAAGCCTCGTCGTTCTTAGCGGCGGTCAGACTGTCGGCTTTCTTCTGGGCGTCCTGCTGTGCCTGCTTGACCTGCTGGTTGGCGGATTCCAACTGCTTGGCGGTCTGGTCGAGCTGCTGTTTCGCGTCGGAAAGCGCCTGCTGGGCTTTCTTCTGGTTTTCCGGATTGGTGGCTTCACTGGCGTTCTGCTGGGCCTGACTCAGATTCTCCTGCGCCTGATTCACCGTGTTTTGAGCGTTCTGAACCTGCTGGTTAGCGGAGTCCAACGTGGTCTGGGCGTTGTTCACTTGAGTCTGGGTCTGGTTGACTGTGGTCTGAGCGTTGTCAACGTTGGTCTGGGCCTGATTCAGATTGGCCTGAGCTTGGTTGTCTTTGGTTTGGGCTTCATCCACCTTGGCCTTTGCGTCGGCCTTGGGGTCTGCCTGAACCGTGGTATCAACGTTTGGCGTTGCGGCAATCTGAGTGGCTTGGGCTACAGTGTCTTGGGTCTGCTTGACTGCGGCCTGAGCCTGTTCGATTGTGCCATTCACATCTGGCTGAATGTTGTTGACGTCATCCGCGAACGCGGTGGCTGGTGCGGCGAGGGTTGCCGCGGCCACTGTGGTGGCGATGAGCGTCTTCTTGACGTTTACCAAGTTTTTCTCCTTTGTCTGATTTCTTTTTCCACGTGTGGTGTGGCTTATATTATACCCCCTTGTTGGAGAGGGTTTCCACCTCGCATAGGAAAACCCAAACGAGAGGAAAAGCGCCTTGGATGGGATTCGAACCCACAACCATCCACTTAGAGGGAGGACGCCCTATCCGATTGGGCTACCAAGGCAATTCCCTAATGATTTAGGGAGGAGTGAAAAATCAGAACATGTCACGTTCTAAAGAAGCGAGCGTCCTGCTGGTCTGGTTCAAATCCCAGAATTCACGTTCGAACTTTTCAGCCAGTTCCATGACCTGTTCGACCTTTTTGACAAGAAGCTCGGCGGAAGTCCTCACTCCCTTGAAAGTGGTGATAATCTCACCATCCCTGTACATGGGAATTCGTGCCGTTTCGGCGGGAATACCGGCGGCGCTTCCATTGTCAGCCGCGTATTGCAAAGAAAGGTCGTAAGTGAGGGCGAAGGTCGCGTTCTTAACGTAGCCCTCTTCCTCCACTGCGTTGATGGTCATCTTCCAAGAGCGGGGGAAGGGACGTTCGGGATTGCAAACGTGGACTTTGGTCCATACGTTCCCGCCTTTTTTGGTGTTCTTGGTGAAGTCGGGCAGATATTCGGTCATGTTCTGTTCGAATTCCTCGATGGTGGTCTGCTTGTTCATTTTGGCTCCTTTTTTCGTCATGTCTTTATGTGAACAATCTCAGTATAACACATGCTGTGGAGTGGGTCAATCCAACGAAGCCAACTCCATCTCAATCCCAGCCAACTCCTCCAACAAACGCTTACGACGAGCCACCAGCAGACTCTTCCTACGAGCACCCGCGAACACAGGATGCCTTTTCTTGGTCTGTTTGCATGAACGATTCAAGTATGCCTCTTATGTGTTGCGCCGTAAAACCTCCGACTTTAGTCGGGGGAGAAAGTCAATAAGACAATAATGAAAGTAGTGTGTCGCATGGTTTGAATATTGAGATATACTGGACACGTCCACAAATAAAAAACCAAGCGCTGTTCAAAAACGGAAACAACACGCCGAGGTTGCTAGAAGAACACTATGTGCTATAGTGGGAACCACGGCAAGTTTCAATCAAGTCCGGTGACAGACCGGAATTGACCGTAGGGCGGCGATAGGACGCAAGTCCCAATCGCCGCTTTTTTCATGCAGTGCGGAAAGAGAACAACAGACCTTGACCGCAAAAACCAATATCCGCTACCGCGTGGGAGCCGACGTAGGACTCAACAGCCTAGGATTCTCCGCAATCCAACTCGACGCCAACGGCAACCCGACAGCACTGCTCAAAACCCTCAGCTACATTCACGATGGCGGAGTAGACCCGACCCAAAACAAGTCCGGCACCACCCGCAAGGCCATGGCCGGAATCGCACGGCGAACCCGCAACATGCGCAAACGCCGCCGCCACCGTCTCAACCAGCTCGACCGTCAGCTCTACCAACTGGGCTATCCGGTGGACGGAGTGCCGGACTGCGAGCAAGACCTTTATGAAGACTGGAACACCCGTTCCGCTTTGGCTACCACCTACATATCCGACAAAGACAGGCGTGACCGGATGATTGTCATGGCAGTCAGACATATCGCACGCCATCGCGGTTGGCGCAACTCCTACAGTCGGGTCGAAACCCTGTTCGAGGACGTGGAGCCGTCCGACCAGTACAAGGATTTGAAACAGCGAGTGGAGACCCGTCTTGGAATGAAACTGGACGATGATATGACCCCGGCGCAGCTCGTCGCATTGACACTTTCCGAACGTAACGGCAAACTGGTTCGGCTCCGCACCAGCACCAAATACGGTGAGGGCATTCTGCCGAACCGTCTCATGCAGTCCGACAATGCGCGTGAACTCCGACGCATCTTCACCGTCCAGCAAGTACCCGAAGAGGTTTGGAAACCCATCCTGCGTACCGTGTTCCATTGCGCATCCCCCAAGGGTTCCGCCGAAAAACGCGTGGGAACAGACCCGCTCGACCAAACCCAGAAGAGAGCGTTGAAGGCCAGTCTCGCCTTCCAGAAGTATCGTATCCTCAATATCATCACCAACCTACGTATCCGACGCAAAGGCGAAGCATCCCGACCGTTGACCGTCAGTGAGAAACAGGATGTGTACGAACTGCTCACCACTGCCAAGGAAGACTTGGAATGGTTGGACGTGTGCGCCATTCTCGGCATCGAACGCAACGAACTCAAAGGCGTCGGCACCCTCACCCATGACGGGGAGGAGCGCATCGGCAACAAGCCGCCAGTATTGGACACCGTAATCCGAATCCACGGCATCAAAAACACCAAACTCCGCAAGATGATGGACATATGGTGGAACGCCGCCACCGAGGACGAACAGTCCGCGATGGTTCGACTACTGTCCAACACGGTTGACTTGGACAAGGTGCGCGACCTCATCGAATACGCCTCCCCCAGCGAATTCATCGACGGGTTGGACGAAGACCTGCTCACCCCATTGGACTCCATCAGCCTTCCAGTCGGACGTGCCGCCTACTCCGAAAAGACACTCGACCGACTGTCCAAGCGCATGTTGGAAACGGAAGACGATTTGCATTATGCGATTCGCCACGAATTCGACGTGCCAGCCGACTGGAAGCCTCCGGTTCCACCCGTTCAGGAGCCGACCGGCAACCCAGCCGTAGACCGCGTGCTCAAAGCGTTCAACCGTTTCCTCAGCCAATGCGAACAACAGTGGGGCACGCCCGAAAGCGTCAACATCGAAACCACAAAGGAATCGTTCTCAAGTATCGCGTTCGGACGTACGCTTGACTTCGAGCGTCGCAAACGCCGCGACAAAGACAATCAAGTCCGCGCCGCAATCCGCGAAGACATGAGGAAGCAACTGTCAAACGGTGGAAGCCTCAAAGTCCACGACTATGATGTGCGCCGTTGGGAAATCGTGCAATCGCAGAACAACACATGCCTGTACTGCGGGGCGACCAGTCCACGGTTCAGTTTCGACAAGTCGGAACTCGACCACATCGTACCCCGACGCGGTGTCGGCTCGGACAGCAAACGCACCAACATGGCGGCTGTATGCCCCGAGTGCAATGCCAACAAGTCGAACATTCCGTTCGCCGTTTGGGTAGGTTCGGAGTATGCGAAACAGCATGGCATCACCATGGAGGCCGTCACCGCCCGAGTGAACCAGTTGATGTTCCCCCAGTCCATGACCCGCAAACAGGTTGGTCAGGTGAAGAAAACCATCATCAGCCGACTCAAGCAGACCACTAAAGCAGCCAGAACGAGACGAGCCACTGGACAACCGTTCCATCGAATCGGTTGGCTGGATGGCCGACGAACTCCACCGCCGACTCGACGGACGTTACGCCAGTAAAGACGTGGACGTAAACACATTCCCCGGCTCCATCACCTATGAGGCACGACGCGCGTCCGGTATCGACGGACGAATCCACTTCATCGGCGCACAATACAAGACCCGACTCGACCGCCGTCACCATGCGGTAGACGCCTCGGTCATCGCCATGATGAACCAGAACACCGCACTCCGATTGGCCGAACGCCACTATATACGCGAATCCCAACGCCTGTGCGGAACCCCGTTCGGACAAACGGACTGGAAACAGTATCCAAACGAGAACACCCCCGGCTACGTCCGATACCGGCAATGGATTGAACAGATGAAAAGTCTGCTCCACCTGTTGAACAAGGCCTTGGACGAGGATACCATTCCGGTCGTTCGGAGCCGCCGCCTCCGCTTGGGCAACAGTACCGCGCATGATGCGACGGTGAAACCGTTGCAATACGCGCGACTGGGAGACGCGCTCTCCCCCACGCTCATTGACCATGCCATCACACCGCAGGTATGGAAGGCGTTGACCCGACTGCCGGACTACAATCCTCAGACCGGTCTGCCCGCCAATCCGAACCGTGTCATCACGGCCTTGGGTGAGGTATGCCATGCGAAGGACGAAATCGGCTTCCTACCCGGCAACAACGCGCAACTGTATGTCAACGGTGGTGCCGCCGACATTGGCGGAACCATCCATCATGCCCGTATCTACCGTTGCGAACAGGTGTTGAAGAACGGAAAACGCAAGACGTTCTACGGCATGGTGCGCGTGTTCCAATGCGATTTGATGAAACGCAAGAAGAACACCGACCTGTTCCGCACCCCGTTGTATCCCGCCGACGTATCACTCCGTTATGCGGACGGCAAAGTCAGGGAGGCTATCGCACTTGGTAATGCGACTTGCGTGGCACGACTCACCCTTAATGATGAAATCAAGTTGACTTCGGAACTCATGGAGGATATGTGCCCTGAGTACGCTCACATGTTCCATACGGATTCCGGTGTTGAACGACGATTCATCGTGGCCGGTTTCCCCTCCCCTACCCAGTTCAGACTAGTTCCCTCAGTCATATCAAGCGAGGGAATACCAAAGCTCGCAGAACATGGATTTAACATTCCAACTTCGGTGCAGTCAATGCTGGTGCTTCACAAGTTCCGTCCTGCGGTAGGTAAAACGGGACAAGTCCTAGAGGACTAATTACCGATAAGCCTGCTGACAACATAAGGTTGTCAGCAGGCTCTTTTTGTATTAGGAAGGTTGATATGACAAAAGGATGGCGAGTTATCGACTGTACTGCCATGACCGGCAAACTCACATACAAGCGCGGTCAACTCTCGTAGTGGAACATCACGATTTGGAAACACGTATACCCCTAGCAGACACAGCCGTCCTGCTTCTGGGAGTCCAGACAACGGTATCAACCGCACTACTACAACAGTTGGCCGTTTTCGATGTGGAAGTACTCATCTGCCAGTGGAACGAAATCCCAATATCCGCATTGCAACCATGGAACAAACCAAACACCCGTTCCGCCGCACGACAAACCGCCCAACAGGACATGAGCATTCCCGCGAGAAAAGCAGCATGGAAGCGGATAATACAGGCGAAGATTACAGGGCAATCGCACGTACTCGACAAACTCGACTTGGACGGAGGGGAACTCTTAAGAAGTCTCGCCGTCCAAGTCCACTCCGGCGACCCGAACAACATTGAAGGACAGGCGGCACGCGAATACTGGCATCGCATGTTTTCCGAAGAACAATTCCGCCGATTCCCCGGATATGGCGAGGGGCGCAACGCTCAACTCGATTATGCGTACACGATACTGCGTGGATTCCTGATTAAGTCCATCTGCGCGGCGGGACTCTCCCCCACCATCGGCATACACCATCATTCAGCCAGTAATTATTTTTGTCTGGCAGACGATTTGATAGAGCCATTCCGTCCGGCCATCGACTATGGGATAAGCCAACTGCCGGACGAACCGTTGACCCCGGAAATGAAACAGCAGATAGTGCTCGTCGTCAACAGCCAATTCAACCCGAAAGGACTGACCATCCCCTCGCTTGTGGACGAGTTCTGCGGGCAATACGCGCAATACTGCGAAGGCTGGTTGGACAAACTTCCCGTTCCAGTCTTCGGGAAAGGTGAGAAAAATGGAAAAGAGATAAGGATAACGGCATGTGGACGCTGGTTATGTACGACCTACCCATTGCAACGAGAGAGGACGCTGGAGCCGCGAACAGATTCAACCACTTGTTGGCTGATTTAGGGTTCGTCCGTGTACAGTACTCGGTCTACGCGAGATACACTCCCACCCAATCAGGTGGCAGGTCTGCCCTTAACTACATCAGGGCTGGCCTACCGCCTCACGGGAACGTGAGAGTGCTTTGCGTAACGGACATTCAATGGGCTAATTCTTTAAAATTCATCGACAAAAAACAGCAGAAGACGGACGAACAGCCGGGTCTGTTGACTCTTTTCGACAACGACGAATAGCAAAAAACGTTGATATGAAGCAGTTTTCAGCTTCCTACAGTAGAAGGAAGTAATAATACGGCAGTCTTCCAATCAAGACGCTCCACGACTTACAGCAAGCCG
>ERZ808240.2623-NODE-2623-length-19103-cov-58.492703_pt1 | contig 19103 bp, 11 predicted proteins | sample MGYA00521084_ERZ808240 | MGnify/ENA primary metagenome ERZ808240 (study PRJEB31516, sample SAMN03275571) | gut metagenome | biome: mammalia-associated habitat; material: feces | host: Papio cynocephalus | place: Kenya | collected 2012-08-06 ...
CGCTTCCATTTCTTGTGCCAAGCTTCGTCCTCCTTCTCAAATTGCTTGAAGTATTTTAAATATCGGTCGCCAGAAAACACGGCCCTGTAAGCTGGGATATAACCAAGACTTATTGGAATACCTATTAATATCATCATTAAGAAGCCATTAGGGTTTCCAAAAACTTTAATTGCAACTCCCAAAAGGGCTAAAGAGAAAAAACCTGGATACCCAGAATATAAATAGCCAAACAGATAATTGGCCCATTCTATATGATATCCATTTTTTCGATTATACAAAAACAAATTTAATTCCTTTTGATTTCTTTTCCGTCTATCACCTATTTTTTTTTGAAATGATTTTGTAAAAATAAGCTTTGCGAAGGGAATAAATATCCTATCCATTATTCTCCATACACAATTATCAAATTTTATGTCCATAAGCCAAATGCAATAATGCATTGCATTCAAGAAGTATTCCCATTTGTTACTTTTCATGTCTCTATTCATCTACCGTAAATGTAATCTATTGCTTGTTCACCTAACATACTTCCTCCAAAAGATCCAACAACCCCTCCTATTGCTCCACCAATAATGGCGCCTGGAATAGCACCAAATCCACCAAACCATGCTCCTAATGCGGCTCCAGCTTTTGCGCCTATATAACCACAGGCGATACCCGCTGCAGCTATGGCAGTGTTATAGCCATTTGGGTATCCTGCTTTATAATCCAAAACAATGCCTTTGCCAAAATCATATAATTCCAAGGCATGTCCAATTGGACCTGCAACATTACTAATTCTGCTCCCTATTGCAGATAATTTTGTTGTTGTCACATATTGGTTTCCATAGAAACCTTGTCTGCCTTGAGTATGCCAATAGATTTTATAGTTGCTTCCCCATGTGGAGTTGCCACCATGGTTTTTCAGTGATGAGCCAACGCTACCCACCACGGTGTTTACCGTTCCCGCGATTGCAAACAGGTCTGCCTTGTCCGTTGGGGTTACCACAATCTCTGAGATGGTTCCACATTGGTTGCCGTCCTTGTCATGATAATACGTGATGCCGAAGCCGCCGTCATGCATCGCATGATTGAGCAAGCCAATCTGAAACCCGTTCAGTGCCCCCTGCAGGAAGTCGCCGCCTGTAGCCCAGGCCACCAGGCCGTCCATGGCAGCGGAGGAAATGGCCATCATGCCGGTGCTCATTTTCACTCCTTTGGCATAAGAGCCAATGCCAGATGCGGCGGCACTGGAGATAAAGGAACTGAAAAATTCGCCACCGGACAGGGCGGACAATGTGGCATCGGCCAAACCATGTGCACCCGCACGCAATAACTCATGGCCAAAGCTTCCCGTCTGTCCAAAGACGGCGCCTACGCCATAACTTGCAGCGGAAGTCAGAAGACTGAAGGCGCCTGCCTTCCACACGCTTTTACCCGAGTAGGCCGCGCTGATCATGCTGTTGGCCGCGCTGAGGCCCGCAAAGGCCAACGCTATGCCAAGATCGTCTATCCCGAACAGTTCCCCGCTGGGGTCGGTGTACTTCAGCGGGTTGTTGAGGCAGTAGCTGTATCGGTTGAAGCTCTGGCTGTTGTCGGGCTCCTGCACGTAGTTGTCGGGACTGAGGAAGCGGCCGAGCGTGGGGTCGTAGAGGCGCCCGTTCATGTTGATGAGCCCGAACTCGCCCATCATCTCGTGGCCCGTGTAGCCACGGCTGAGGCCGATGGCATTGAGTCTCACCGTCTGGCGACCCCATGCGTCATACGTGGCGTCGAAGACCTTCCGGCCGCTCTCGTCGACGACGGACAGGATGTTGCCCTGCTGGTCGGTGAAGGCGGCGTAATAGTTGACGGTGCCGTTCTCGCGGATGGCGAGGATGTTCCCGTCGAGGTAATAGTACTCGCGCGTGTGCCCGCCCTCGGTCACCCTCTCGTAGGCACCGGCATAGACCGTGCGGCGCGCCTCCTTGCCCCCGCGCGACAGCACCGAGAGCCAGCGCTGACGGTCGGGACCGTAGGCGAACGTCTGCTTGAGGCCCTGTCCCTCGTCCTCCACCGTCTCGATCCTGTTCAGGTCGCCGAAGGCGGTGAGCAGGTCGGATCTGGGGATGGAGCCGTCGGCGTTCTCCACCTCCGTGACGGCATGGGGCCGCGCCTCAGCGTCATACGAGAATGCGCCCACGCCCGTCTTCGAGAGGATGTTGCCGTTGGGCGCGTACGTCATGCGGAGCGTCTCGCGTCCGTCCTGTTTCACGCTGACAAGGCGGTCGAGGTCGTCGTAGCCGAAGGTCTCCGTGGAATCGCCGGCGCGCCGGCGCGACAGCAGGTTGCCCGTCGCGCCGTCGTGGTCGAGCGTGAGGCGCTCCAGCACCGTCTGCCCGTGGCGCAGCTCCCAGCAGACCTCGTAGCCGCGGCTGTCGCTTGCCTGCACCAGACTGAGCTTGCCCAGGAGCGTGGTGCGGCTCCTCAGGCCGTCCTCACTGTCAAGGCTGCAGATGACACGGTCGCCCACGGAGACCGCAGTCTTATAGCCGCCCGCATCATACCGGTAGTCCACCGCCAGCCCGCCCGGGTAGGTGACGCGGGCGAGCTGCCCTTGCTCATTATAGGCGTAGGTGAAGGTGCAGTCGCCCCCGCCCTCCACGTGCCGTCTCTCCGTGATGACGCGGCCCAGCGCGTCGTGCGTGTACGTCACGGTGTTGTCCCCGAGGGCCTCACGCACCAGCCGCAGCCGCTCGTTGCCCGCCGTGCCGTAGGTGCGTGTGGCGGTCTGGCTGCCCACCTGTGTCTTGACCTGCCGCCCCAGGTCGTCGTAGGTGTGGGCCGTCTTGACGCCGCGCGCGTCGGTCTCGGTCAGCGGCGTTCCGTCGGCGGCCCAGGTGTAGCCCGTGGTGCCCGCGTCGGGGTCGGTGAGCGTCAGGCGGTTGCCGGCCCCGTCGTAGGCCATCGTCGTCACGGCCCCCAAGGCATCCACACGGCAGGGCTTGCCCACCGACGCATAGCGGTAGCGGGTCACGCCCGCGGGGTCCTCCGACCGGACGAGGTTGCCCCAGGCGTCATAAGTCTTGGTGTAGGAGCGCCCGGCCGTGGTCGCCGTCTCCGTGCGGTTAGCGTAGGAGTGGGCCACGGTCTTGCCCGTGCTCGAAACCTCCTCCGCCAGTCGCCCGCGCCCGTCGTAGGTGTAGTCGGCGGTGAGCGTCAGCTTGCCCCGCCTGTCCGTCACGCGCGTGACGCGCCCCCGCTTGTCGTAGTCCGTGGCGGTGGAGACCTTGAGGCCCTTGGGACCCGCCGTCTCGCGCGAGAGCTCATGGCCCACGGCATCGTGCCAGGTGGTCACGGGCGGCTGTCCCGTGGCGGTCACCTTCTCATAATAGCGGTCGCCGCGGATGCCCCAGCCCGTCTCGCGGTCGGTCCGCGTGCCGTCGGGGCGCACGGTCGCCAATGGCCGTCCCCAGCCGTCGTAGGTGTGGCGTGTCGTGAGGACGTGTGAGGGGTCGGTCTCGTCGCGCTCGGCCAGCACGTTGCCCCACAGGTCACGTCTGTAGGCGGTGACGGCCGAGGCCGGACTGGTGGCGGCGCGCACGACGAAGCGCCCCGTGGGGTCGTATTCGTAGCGGCGGGTGACGGGCTTCACGCCCTGTCCCGTGGTGACCGAGGTCAGCGTGTTGCCCCAGGCGTCGTGCGTGTCGGTCGTGGTCAGGGCCAGCGTCGTGCCGCTGTTCACCGTGGTGGCGGTCACGTCGCCGCGGTCGTCATATTGGTAGGCGGTGACCGACGTGTGGGGTGCCGCGTCGTCGGCGTGCTTCTGTGTCAGCGTTATCCGGCCGGGCAGCCACACGCCGCCCTTCAGCCGGTAGTCGGCGTAGGCCACGCGCTTGTACATGTCGGCGCCGCCGTTCCGCACGGTCTCCTCGGTCACCACGCCCTTGGCCGTGTCATAGCGGGTGTCGGTAGTGGCGGTGTTCCCGTCGAGGTCGGTGATGTCCTTGTGCGAGACGTAGGCGAAATGGGTGCCGCCGGCCTTGGCAACGGTGTAATGTGACGTCACGGTGCCCGTGGCGTCGCCCGCCGTGGTCGTGGCGGTCGTCTGTGCGGGAATCCAGAGAGTCTCGTCCCACCGGTCCACGCGGCCGGTCTCCACCGTGCCGAGCGTGGCGTTCTCCCGGGTCACGGCCCCGAAGCCGAGCATGCCGCGGCCTGCGACGTGGACACGCAGGTCACGGTAGCGGCAGCGCGTCTCCTGCGGGCCTGCCACGCCGCCCGGGCGCGTCACGGCGGCCACGACGGGCAGGGGAAGCGTATAGCTGTTCACGGGATAGGCGCCGCGCGTCGCCCCCGTGTAGACCGCGGGACTGGTGGCGAAGGCGTAGCGGACGGCCGTGGTGGCGCCCAGGCCGTCGGTCACTCCGGTGAGGCGGCCGGCCGCGGACAGGTCGCCGCCCGTCCTGTAGAAGTGGACCCTGTCGGCCGTCCTGTCGTCGGCGTCGGTCAGGACGGTGCCGCAGTTGGCCAGCTCGAGGGCCCCGTCGCCGTCGAAGTCGCCCGTGAAGAGGGTGCCCTCCAGCGCGTCGTCCTCGCGTGTCTTGGTGAGCGTGCGGACGGTCTTGAGCGTCGTGCCGTCGGACAGCAGCCACAGGATCTTCGTGCCCGTGTACTCGTTGTCAAACTTGGGGAAGCCGTGGTGCGCGTAGCCCGCCTTGCACACCACCACGTCGGAGCGGCCGTCGTGGTCGATGTCGAGCACCTGCAGCGCGAAGCGGTCGTCGTCCTTGAGCGAGGCGTGGTCGCCCACGCCCAGGTCGGCCGTCCCGGTGACGGTGAAGGAGCCGTCGCCGTTGTTGCGGGCGATGCGCAGCGTGCGCTCGCCGCGCCTGTTGATGACGAAGTCGGGCAGCCCGTCGCCGTCGAAGTCGCCCTGCTCCATGCGCCAACTGTCGCCGAAGGCGGTGCCGCAGGCCACGCTGTCCTCGCCGAAGCGGTCGGCGGCTGCCGTGCCGCCCCTGTTGAAGTAGACCTTGTAGCCGCCGTCGTAGAACAGGATGAGGTCCGTGAGGCCGTCGTTGTTGAAGTCGCCCGTGAACGCCCTCTTGATATCCTTCCCCACGCCCGCGGGTAGGGTCAGGGCCGTCCGGCCGGCGTCGCGCAGCATGCCGCCTGCCTGGTGCTTGAGGATGACGCACGGGTAGCGGCCGTTCACCTGGCCGGTTCCGATGCAGGCAATCTCGTCACGGCCGTCGCCGTCCAGGTCGAGGGTGGCGAAGAGCGGCTCGGCGGACATCGAGTCCAGGCGGACGTACTGGCCGGCGGGCTCGCCGCCCTTGCCGGCCGCCACGTCGCTGCCCTTGACGAGATAGAGCACGGCCTGGTGCCATTTGCCGCCGCCCGCCGCGCCGTCGCTGGAGGTGCCGAAGGCGAAGAAGAGGTCGTTCAGGCCGTCGCCGTCGAAGTCCATGACCGACGCGCCCGACAGCAGGCACCTGACGCCGTGGGCCGAGAAGCCCGGCGGCAGGGTGTAGACGAGGGGCGGGTTGTCGTAGGTGACCTCTCCCGTGGCTCCCACGCGGCTGCGGCTGACATAGACACGGGTGAAGAGCGAGCGGCCGCCCTTGTCCGTGTCGGGCACGCTGGCTGACGACACACGCACGATGTCGGCCACGCCGTCGCCGTTCAGGTCAGCGGCGAGGAAGCGCTTGCCCGTCTCGGTGACCGACTGGTCCACGTCCTTGCCGGGCACCTTCAGCGTCGTGGCCGCGGGCCGGAAGGCCGGCAGGGGCTGCCACGTGAGTTTCACGGGCGGGAACTTCTCGCCGCGTCCGTTGGCCTCCTCCACCTTGGTCAGGCGTGTCCACTTGCCCGACGAGAGGTCGAGACTCTCGTCGTAGGTGAGCGTGTAGGTGCGGTAGACGGAGTCGTTCAGCGACGTGGTGACGGCGGAGAGACACAGGTCATGCTGCCCGTGGCGGTCCTCAAGGGTGAAGGGGCGTGTGTTTGCGCCCAAGCTGCGGTAGGCGAAGGCGACCTTGCCGGTGAGGCCGCGCGCCTGGGCCTCGTTGGTGCCGTAGGTGACGGACACGGGCCTGACGCACAGGCCCGTGTTGTCGTAAGTGTAGGCGGTGGTGCCGGCGTGGCGGTCGGTGCCCTTGCTCACGTGCCACGAGGCGACGCGGGCCTGGCCGCGCCCGTTGGTGTAGGCCAGGCGGGAGTCGGGCGTGCGGCCGTACTCCCAGGTCATGCCCGCGGGTGTGGTCACAGTGAACCACGACGAGGGCGCGCCTGCACCGATGTCGCCGTGCAGCACCACACGCGTGTAGGGGTCGCCCTCCACCACATAGGTGGCGCCGTCCTGTCCGTGGGTGCCCGAGACAAACACCAGGCGCTTGCCGTCGAGAAAGAGGTTGTCGGCGGCCGTGTGGCTCACGCCCCGTTGCGCGCCGTCGTGGAACAGGTCGCTGCCGCCGCGTGTGATGGCCGAGAACCCTGTCAGACCGATGCCGTAGCCCGCCAGGCCGTAGCCGCCCTGCTGGCTGTCGTAGGCGAGGGCGATGTGCGGCGTCAGCGCGCCGCCGTCGGGCGCCTCGATGTCCAAGGTGTAGGTGGCGGCACCCGTCTCGCTCACGGCGACGGCGCCCGAGGGCGTGCCCACGGTGCCTTTCCTGTCGAGGGGCTCGAAGATGAGGGTGTCACGGGGGTGGCCGGGAAGGAGCGAATCGTGGGGTAAATCGGGAAGAAACGTATCGCTTCCGAGGCCGGGATTGATGTCAATGGAACCGAAGGCCTGCGGTGAAGCAGACGACGGCACGGCGGTGGTGTCTGTCGTGTCGGTTGGGGCGACAAGACGGGAAGGCAAGGCGGAAGCACTCCATGCGGAAGGGGACATTCCGTGACGGCCGGGCAAGAAAGCCCAGGCGCACGTGAGGGGAACGAGCGTCAGGAGAAGGATGAGCAACCTGAACCTCCGCGTCCGTGTCATTTCTGGGTGATCTTCCATGTGCTTGTGTGGTCGTTGACAGTGATTTTGAGGAGGTAGACGCCAGCGGGCTGGTGGCTGAGGTCAACATGGAGGTCCACATCACTGCCATCCGTTGCGGAACTGGCAGTATAGACCTCAGCACCCTGGGAGGTGTAGGCGGCTACGGTGCATCGGTCAGTAGCCGACAGACGGGACAGGCGCACGCGTACCATTCCCGAGGTGGGGTCAGGAGTGATTGTCACTGTGTGGCCCGTGAATTGGTCGGAGAAGTCGGACGAGGCAGGTTTGGCTGTCCGTTGCTTGCTCTTCGAGTGACGGACGGGCAAAACAAGCTCACGCTTCATCCTGTTGCCTGCGGCATCATAGGCATAGCCAATCTTCTCTTGTCCAAAAGACAAGAAGGGCAATAATAATAGGTATAGTAACAGAATAGTTCGCATCGTGACCTGGCCCTTTTTAATAAGCGTCTCATATGGAGTTTTAACAAACCCACTGCAAATATATCTCATTTTCCCATACGGCCATTATATCCCAGCAAAATTTTTATCTTTAGCTGGACGCATGTAACAGGCAGTGCTTCTTCATTCATTCCAATCTCACCCCACTCCGCAGAACTCTTGTAACACGTGGGCCACACCGTCCTCTTCGTTGGATAGGGTGATGTAGTCGGCCGCCGCCTTGGTGGCGTCGGCAGCGTTGGCCATGGCTACGCCCAGTCCGGCATATTCGATCATTGAGATGTCGTTGTGGCCGTCGCCCACGGCGATGATTTCCTCACGTGTCAGGCCGATGGCGGGCAACAGACGGGCAAGTGAGGCAGCCTTGTCAATCCCGAGCGGCACACACTCCAGGAAGAAGTCGGCCGAGCGGTAGACACTGCACCGGCCTTGCAGCGATTGGGACAACCGTTGCTCCAGTTGGGCCAGTGGAGTGGGGGCACCCACGATGAGGCACTTGTTGATGGGATGCTGCACCTGGTGGACGAAGTCGTCGTATTGGGTGAGCGGCATCTTGTTGATGAAGGCCTCGTGGCGCACATACTCGTTGGTGATGTCGGTGGCGGCGATGCCCTCGCCCTGGTAGGTGAGGATTTCGAAGTCGCGGCTGTCCTCCTTTGCCGCACGATAGAGGAGCGGCACGAGGTCAGCGTTGAGCGTCTGGTTGAAGACAATGGTGCGGGTGTCCCAGCGGGTGACGCAACCGCCATTGTAAGCCATCACATATCCACCGTGGAGACCTATTTGCAGTTCGTCGGCCAGCGGGCGGATGCCGTAGGTCGGTCGTCCCGATGCGAGGATGACACGCATGCCCTTGCGCTGCGCGGTCAGCAGTGCCTCGCGAGTCTTGGGCGTTATCTTTTTCTTGCTGTTAGTCAGTGTCCCGTCGAGGTCGAGCACGATTGCTTTGTAAGTCATTTTGTCTTGCTGTTTTGTTGTTGTGTGATCTGTAGGTGTTGCCATTGCTTTAGGCTCCGCCTTTGTTGTTTTTTCTCTTCACGCCCCTCACCGCTTCGGCCTCCAGGGGGTTGTCGGGCCAGTGGTGCTTGGGATAGCGCCGCCGCATCTCCTTGCGCACTTCAAAGTAAGTGTCGTTCCAGAAGCTGCGCAGGTCCTGGGTCAGTTGGACGGGTTTGAAGCCTGGCGACAACAGTTCCATGAGCACGGGCCGTGTGCCGTTGTCCACACGAGGCGTATCAGTCATGCCAAAGCACTCTTGCAGTCGGACGCTGAGCACGGGCGCGTCGGCACCCTCGCGATAGTCGATGCGGATGTGGCTGCCCGTGGGCACCACGATGTGGGAGGGGGCAAGTCGTTCCACGGCCTGTTGTTGTTCGTAGGAGAGCTGCGCCCACAGGACCGCCGTCATGTCGATCTTTTTCAGTTCTGCGGCGGTGATGGTTTTTCCGACATACAGTGGCAACCACTCTTCCGCTTTCTCGAGCAGGGCATCGAGGGAGACATTGGACAATGCCAGTTCCGGATGCCACTGGGCACAGGTGCCGACACGCCGTTGCAGCTGCGAGAAGCCATCTGTGAGGCGGAGCAGACTGCGCCCCTCTCTCTTGAGCGCCTGGGTCACAATGCGGACGGCCTCGTCGCGCGAGACCGTCTCTATGGGCTTGGATGACAGCACGATGCTTCCGATGCGCCATTCGCGCGTCGCCATGACTCGCCCGGCGGCGGTGTCCCAAGCGACACGGTCGTGTGTGCTTGCCAAAGGACTGACGGCAGCCTCGTCGACAGGCGAGGCCAGGAAGATCTTTCTGCCGACGGCAGCGACGGCAAGCAGCCTGTAGCCATGCAACTTGTCATTGGTGTCGAGTGTGACGCGCTCCCCATTGGCGAGCCGGTAAGTTCCGTCGCCCTCCGCCAGGGCTATGCGCTCAGGATAAGCCAGGGCTACCAACAGGCCGGCATCATAGGGTGACATCGTCTGGTTGTCTTCCCCGATGCGGACCATTCGCCGGTATTGCTCGGCTATCATGGCGATGCGCCGCCATCTGCCCAGCGTGTGCTTCCTGCGCGCTTCCCGCAACTCAACGATACGGCTGCTGAGGTCGGCGTCATTGTCGCCAGTCAGCGGGTCGCGCTCGTCGAGCAACGCCGCGATGTCGGCCGCCAAGGCTTTCATGGCTTTGCTGTCCGCCTGGACGAGCATCTGTGCGATTCGTGGATGGCACGGCAACTTCGACAAGGCTCTCCCGTGCTCCGTGATGCGGCCCCGGTCATCTATGGCACCGAGACTTTGCAACAGCAGTTTAGCCATGCGCTCGTGGTCGGCAGGAGGTGGTGTCATCCAGGGCATCTGCCCCATCTCGCTGCCGCCCCATGCCGCTATGTCGAGTGTGAGGGCTGTCAGGTCCGCTGTCATGATCTCGGGAGTGCGGCATGGCTCCATGCGGGCTTCCGTGGCTCGGCTCCACAGACGGTAGCACCGGCCTGCGGAGACACGTCCTGCGCGTCCCGTCCGCTGCTGGGCCATGTCCATGGAGATGCGCTGGGTCTGCAGGTGCTCCAAGGCGTTGCGTGGGTCATACACCATCCGCCGGCAGAAGCCCGAGTCGACCACCACCGTGACACCCTCGATGGTGATGGAGGTCTCGGCTATGGGCGTGGCCAGCACCACCTTGCGCTCGCCATGCTTCGGAGGGGCGATGGCCGCCCGCTGCTCTTGGGCCGACAGGCGTCCGTAGAGGGGGTAGAGTGTCGTCTCGGGCGTGAAGGCCCCTTGTAGCAACTCGCAGCACCGGCTGATCTCCGCCTCACCCGGCAGAAAGGCGAGGATGCTTCCGTGGGTCTCGCGCCAAGCCTGGCATACCGTGGCCGCCACCGCCTCGGCAGATTGCCGAGGGTCGATGTCGTCGGCATACGACACCTGTACGTCAAACATCCTGCCGCGGCTCTCCACCAGTGGCGCCTTCAGCGCAAGGCAGAGGGCAGAGGTGTCGATCGTGGCCGACATGACCACAATCTTCAGGTCGGGGCGTATGGTGCGTTGGGTCTCACGCACCAGGGCCAACGCCGCGTCGGTGATGAGGCTACGCTCGTGAAACTCGTCGAAGATGACCACCGAGATGCCGTCGAGTGTCGGGTCGTCCACCATCATGCGGGTCAGCACGCCCTCGGTCAGCACCTCTATGCGTGTGTCCGCCGACACGTGGCTCTCGAAGCGCACCCGATAGCCCACCAGGCCTCCCACGGCCGTGCCGGTCATCTCAGCCATGCGCTCCGCTATCTGCCGTGCGGCCACGCGCCGCGGCTCCAGCAACACCACCTTGTCGGTGCCTTGGGCCAGCCCCTTGTGCAGGGTCAGGGGGAGCAAGGTCGACTTGCCCGCTCCGGGTGGTGCGGTGACCACCACTGACGGGTGATGGCGCAGCGCGTCGTTGACGCTTTCGGCCACCTCGCCAATGGGCAATGTATGTAGGTATCTGTCAAATGATGGACTTGTCATGGAGTGATGTTCTGTTGTTCACGCACACAAATTTAACCATAATCCATCAGAAACAAGCGGAAATAATCGGAAATCTTTGTCGTGTCGTTCAAATCATGGTGTTCGCATCGCCTTATGTGCCGACTTGCCTTTCCCGCTGTTTTCTCTTCTTGCCGTTTTCCCCGTTATCTTGCTAATTTGCTTTTTTGACGAGAGTTAACTGTCAACCATGAGACATTCTTCATTTTTTTTCGTATTTTTGCAGCCAAATCAACTGATATGACAGAGACAACAAACACGGCCGAGGGGCCAAAGCTGACGCGTGCTGAGATAGACCGCATGACACCCGAGGAGGTGGAGCGCCAGCTCGACACACGGCTGAAGCACAAGATGCTCCACACGAAAGGCCTCGTGAAGCGCTACGGCAAGCGCACCGTGGCCAATGGCGTGACCATCAACGTCAAGCAAGGTGAGATCGTGGGACTGCTCGGACCCAATGGTGCCGGCAAGACCACATCGTTCTACATGACCACGGGACTGGTCATCCCCAATGAGGGCCACGTCTACATCGATGACGAGGAGATCACGGGGTACCCCGTCTACAAGCGCGCCCGCGCCGGTATCGGTTACCTGCCGCAGGAGGCCAGCGTGTTTCGCAAGCTCAGTGTGGAGGACAACATCATGTCGGTGCTCGAGATGACGAAACTGACCCACCAGCAGCAACTCGACAAGTTGGAGAGCCTCATCGCCGAGTTTCGCCTGCAGAAGGTGCGCAAGAACATGGGAGACCGCCTCTCGGGCGGTGAGCGCCGACGCACGGAGATAGCCCGCTGTCTGGCCATCGACCCGAAGTTCATCATGCTCGACGAGCCGTTTGCTGGTGTCGACCCCATTGCTGTGGAAGACATCCAGCACATCGTGTGGCGCCTCAAATACCGCAACATCGGCATCCTCATCACGGACCACAACGTGCAGGAGACCCTCTCGATCATCGACCGCGCCTACCTGCTGTTTGAGGGGCGTATCCTCTTCCAGGGAGAGCCCGAGGAACTGGCGGCCAACAAGATCGTGAGAAAAAACTACCTGAGCGACAACTTTGTCTACCGGAAGTTCCAGTCGAACGAGGAAGACCGTGCCTTTGCGCTCGAAGCCAGGCGGGATTTGCTGGCTGAGGTGTGTGGGTGAGGTTAAAAATGCAAATTTTTACCTTTATATATAGGCTTATTCATGATTTTTGCGTAATTTTGCAAATCAAGCATGAATTGTGCCCCATTGTGGACTAATCATAAAAACAAAAATACAACTTAAAAGATGAACGTTTCATTTGAAAATCCTGACAAGATCAATGGTCTGCTGACCATTACCATTGAGGATGATGACTACAAGGCAGAGGTCGAGAAGACCCTGAAGGAATACCGTAAGAAGGCCAATGTGCCTGGCTTCCGTCCCGGACAAGTGCCCATGGGCCTGATCCGCCGCCAGTTTGGCTCGGGCGTGAAGATGGAGACCATCAACAAGGTGCTCGGCGAACAACTGCAAAAGTATATCAGCGACAACAACATCGCCATGCTGGGCGAGCCTCTCGCCTCTGAGAAGCAGGAGCCCCAGGATCTCGAGAAGGACGGCCCCTACACCTTCATGTTCGACATTGCCGTCGCTCCGGAGATCAACATCACCCTCGATGCCAACGACACCATCGACTATTACGAGATCGCTGCCGACGATGCTCTCGTTGACCAGCAGGTCGACATGTTCGCTTCTCGCTTCGGCAAGAACGTTGAGGCTGACAACTACCAGGATGGTGACATGCTCAAGGGTGACCTGCGCCAGCTCGACGCTGAGGGCAACACCGTGGAGAACGGTCTCACCGTGGAGGGCGCTTCCATTATGCCTAAGTACTTCAAGAACGACGACCAGAAGAAGCTCTTCGACGGTTGCAAGCCCGGTGACATCATCACCTTCAACCCCAGCAAGGCTTATGAGGGCAGCGATTATGAGCTGGCCGCTCTGCTCAAGGTGGACCGTGAGAAGGTGAAGGAGTATGAGGGCGACTTCAGCTTCCAGATCACCACGGTGCAGCACTTTGAGAAGCATGCTGTCGACCAGGAGCTCTTCGACCTCACCTTCGGCAAGGATGCCGTGAAGGACGAGAAGGAGTATCGTGAGAAGATTGCAGAGGAGCTGAAGGCTCAGCTGGCACTCGACAGCGACGTGAAGTTTATCCAGGACGTGCGCAAGTATGCTGAGGACAAGGTCGGCCAGCTCACTTATCCCGATACGCTGCTCAAGCGCATCATGAAGCAGAACAACCAGGACAAGGACCAGGAGTTCATCGACAAGAACTATGAGCCCAGCATCAAGGAACTCAACTGGAGCCTCATCCGCAACAAGATTGCCGTGGCACTGGGTGTCAAGGTCAACGACGACGATGTGAAGAATGCCGCCCGTGAGGTTGCCAAGGTTCAGTTTGCACAGTATGGCATGAGCAATGTGCCGCAGGAGTATGTCGACAATTATGCCGATGAGCTGCTCAAGAAGCAGGAAGCTCAGCAGCAGTTTGTGGACCGTGCCGTCGACGCCAAGATCGTTGAGGCCCTGAAGACGGTTGTCACGCTGAACAAGAAGCAGGTGACTCTCGACGAGTTCAACAAGATGATGGGCGAGTAACCCGAATCGTTTGCATAAGACAATATCCCCTGAGGACATGCGTCCCCAGGGGATTTTTTTGGCTCTTACGGAATTTGGAGTGATGGGACCTTTGTGTCGGGGTGGAATGTAAACCGCTTACGCAGTAGGACTGCAAACTGATGAAACCGCTCACGCATGTCTCGCAAGCCATTGGTCTCGTCACTCCAAAAATCCCGGATGAAACCTTTTTCTTTGTCATTTTCCATATTTCTTGTCCCGAACTGGGGGAAAAGCGTAACTCTTCATCATGAATGTTTTTGTGGCGGTAATAAACTTTTGTGCCAAAAATCAAGACAAAATGCCTTGCTTCTGAGAATTTGAGACATGAACTTGTCGGTTAATTGAAACAAAAGACGTAATTTTGCCTTGAAAAAAATAGAATGTCACAAGCCATGGAATACATGTCACAGGAAGGTTACGACGAACTCGTGGCCGAGTTGCGCGAACTGGAACTGGTGGAACTGCCCCGAGTGCGCGACGCCATCGCCGAGGCGCGCGACAAGGGCGATCTCAGCGAGAACTTCGAGTATCATGCCGCCAAGCGTGAGCAATGGCGCCTGCTTGGGCGCATACGCTTCAAGCAGAAGGTGCTCGAGAATGCCCGCGTCATTGACAAGACGAGGCTCCAGGCCGACTGCGTGGGGCTGCTGAGCCGCATCCGCATCACCAACCTTGCCAACAACCGCACGATGACCTACACCATCGTGAGCCCCCACGAGGTGAACCTGAAAGAAGGCAAGATCTCCATCAAGTCGCCCATCGCCCAGGCCCTGCTGGGCAAGCGCAGTGGCGATGAGGTTACGGCACGTGTGCCTGCCGGCACCCTCCGCCTGCGTCTGGAGAGCGTGGAACTTTGAGACCTGTCGTTACGGTCTGCCTACGGAGTCTGTGGGTAGCGTCTCAGCCGCTGGCGCAGCGAGTAGCGGCATGGCTTTCTTCTCTATGAGGTAGTAGTTGGTCTCCTTGGGCTTTGCCACGCAGTTGGTGATGAGATCGATGCCCCAACCAATCAGTCCGCCCAGCAGGATGTTTCCATAAGCCCATGAGTTGGTCTTTTTGGAGAGGAAAATGTCGCGGTATTTTTCAGTCTTCGACAAGACCTGTATCCCATCTTCAGCAGTAAGCCCTATGTGAAAGTCAAGAATTTCCTGGTGCGCAATGGTGGGCAGGACAGCCAGGCGAGGATATGGGATCCAGCCATCCATGAACTGCTCCGCACCAGTGGCGTCTATATAGACTGCCAGGCGTGGCAACCGGCCCATGTGTTTCTCAATGGCCAATACCTGGGCATGATGAACTTGCGGGAGGAGAGCAACAAGCAGTTTGCCTTTTCCAACTATGGTATCGACAAGGAGGAGATAGACCAGTGGGAGGGCGACATCATCATCAAGGAAGGTGACAGGAAGATGCTTGACAAATGGTATGACCTAAGCGTGAAGTTGGCCGCTACACCGAAGGATACCGCGATATGGCGCCAGATAAGCGACATCGTTGACATAGACGAATATTGCAACTACATGGCAGCGGAAATCTACATGGGCAACCTGGATTGGCTCCGTGGCGGATTCAAGAACCTGAAAGGTTTCAGGGCCAAGGATGACAAGGCCAAGTTCCATATCGTGTTGCATGATGTGGACGGCGGCTTTGGAGATACTGACATGATACTGCAAGTCATGACCAAGGGGACGGGGGCGTTGCCCAAGAGATTTTGCAACATGTTGTTGTATGCCCCGTTTAAGAAACAGTTCATAGACGCTTACTGCATCATGAACGGAAGCGTGTTTGCCCCAGAGCGCTGCTTGCCCATTATACGGAGCATGCAGCGTGTCATAGACTCGGCCTTGCAGATAGAAGACACCACGTCAAGGGAAAAAGCCGACCTGTTGTGTGAAAGGCTGTCGGACGAGGCTGGCAGTCGGACAAAATTGAAAAAAAGTCTTATGAAAGCCTTTGGCCTGCAGTCAGAGTATACCGTAAGTGTCTTGAGCAATATAGACCAGTCTACCCTGCTGCTCAACGGCCAGGAGATACCTACAGGCAAGCTCCGCGGTTATCTCTTTGCGCCTATAGCCTTGCGCAGTTCCGCGCCAAAGGGCTATCGGTTTGTGGGATGGCATGTGGATGGCAAATGCGTTTCGGCGGACTCTACCTTCCCCTTGAGTGAAGATTACCCGCCCGGACAATACCAGGTGGAGGCTGTCTATGAGCAAGACGCCTCTGTGGGAGCGTGTGGCGTTCGCATCAACGAGGTGAGTGCTGGCAACGATATCTATATCAATGAGTACGGCAAGAAGGCAGACTGGCTTGAACTCTACAACCCGTCTGACAAGGATGTGGACTTGGCGGGTTGCTACTTGTCAGACGATGAGGCTGTGCCGCTCAAATGCCAGTTGGGCGTGAACGCGACATCCAGCACCGTCTTGCCGGCACATGGCCATAAGGTGGTGTGGTGTGACGGAAGGGAAGGGCTGTCGCAACTGCACGCGTCTTTCAAATTGAAGAACACGGATGGCGCTGTTGTCCTCTTGTCATCGCCCGACGGCGACTTGGTGGACAGTATCCATTATAAGGCTCAACCCAGATGGTACACTTACGGACGATATCCTGATGGCGGATGCAACCTCGCCCTGCTTGACCGTCCCACCATCGAGGCGTCTAACCATTGGACTACATCGGCCGTTGTAGACCGGCAAGAGGTTGAGATGGATGTCAAACGGCCTGTGCTTCCGAGAGGGGCGATAGACTGCGTGAAGTACTATAACCAAATCGGACAGGAAATAGCGCCTACGGACGGAAGCCGGATAGTCATCCAGGTCATCTTCTTCAAGAATGGTGAGCGGATGGTGAGAAAGGTGGTGAATAAATCTGACGTGCCGCCAAACAGGTAGCGTGAATGGTGAATAAAACGGAATGTGGCGCATGGGAGTAGTGAGCTCCAATGCGCCACATTTCGCTTTTCCGTCCCTTTAAAAAGGAGAGGGTTACCATCTTGTTTTCCTGGTTTTAATTTTCTTTATAAAAAACAAGCAATTGCTTGCGCAATTAAAAAATATGGTATATATTTGCAACCGAAAGGAGGCGCGCATAGGCGTATGCACCGTAGGAACGGATTTTGGAGTCCAACGATCACCTTGCTGAATATCGCATCTATCATTAATCCTAAAAACATCTATTATGAAAAAGAAGTTATTCATCTTGGCAGCTCTTGCCGGTTTCGCCAGCGGTGCGCAGGCACAGCTGGCGGTCTACGCCGACGGACAAGTGGCTGTGGGCACGGCAAGCTCGGAAATTCCAACCTCGGCATTCTCCGTCAACGGGGATATGAAGGGCTACGCCGCCTCGGTCAAGGGCTCGGAGCGAGGCGTATATGGTGTGTCGAACGGTCAGTACCTGAACTGGTCGTATGGTGTGTAAGGTGAAAGCAATTGTAAGAACGCCGTCTTTCAAAATGTAGTAAGTGTTGGGAACGAAACGGACAATCACAAAATGAGACGACCATGAGAAGGCTTTTACTGATAATCGTAAGCGCCTTTGGTGTCTTACAGGCGCAAGCCCAGCAGCTGCTGGACCTGCAGACGGGCTCGTTGACGGACGGCGTGGCCTCGACGGTGCCCACGCGGGACGTGGAGACACTGCCCGATGGCTACCGGGTGACCTACACGTTCAAGAGCGCCTTGCTGCAGGCCGACGACTTGTTTAAGGGCGCCCTGTTTTGGAAGGTCGACGGCTTCGGGCTGAACCCGATCTCGGGCGAACCCTCCACGCTGGGCCGCAACGACATGCTGGCAATCCCAGAGGGCTATACGGCCACGGTCGGAGTGACCGACAGCGCCTATCGCGACTACCCCTACGAGTTGACGCCCGCGCGCCATCCGCTCATCGACAGCGGCGACGAAGTCTACACGCGTGAGAACGTACAAGCCATAGCGCCCTACGAGGGCTACAAGCCCCAGGCCATCGTGTCGCAATTGCCCACGCAGTCATATCGCGGCCACGACCTTTGTCTGGTCGATGTGTCGCCCATCCAGTACAGTTATGTCGACAAGACGGTGCGCGCCTACACGTCGATCACCTACAAGGTGACCTTCGTGCCCAAAGTGAAGGAGAACGCCGTCGGTGCAGAGGAGAACAAACCCAAGTATGTGAGCCCAGACGATTATTTCTTTGCCAACAACGTGATTGGCGGTGAGCAGGCGGACGAAGCAGGTGCCAAGAGCGCCGCGCAAGACGGCGCGGCCAAGGCCGATGTCAAGGATTACCTGATTGTGTCTACACCCAAGTTTGAGGAGGCGGTCAACCGCTTTGCGGAGTGGAAACGGCTGATGGGGTTCAATGTCCATGTTGACCTGCGTGATGATTGGACCTGTGACATGGTGAAAGCGGCAGTAAAGGATGCTTATGATACTTATCCAGCTCTTTACTATTTGTTGATAGTTGGCGGTTATTATGACGTGCCCGCATGTGTGTCTACTTTGAACGTTCATCATATAACGGATGTACCATATAGCTGCGTGGATGATGACAATATTTCTGATATTTATTGTGGAAGATGGCCTGTTTCTAATGTGAATTTAGCAAATGGCGTTGTGGATAAAGTAATAGGTTACGAAAAAACGCCTCCTGAAAAATATTCATTCTATGAGACGGGTCTTCATTGTGCATTCTTTCAAGATTCGTTGAGGGATGGTTATGAAGACATGCGATTTACAGAAACATCGGAGGATGTGCGTGCTTATGTGGCTTCCCAAGGAAAAATTCAGAAACGTGTGTATGCAGCCAAGTCAGATGTCTATCCTCAGTATTGGGGAAAATTCTTGTCATTCAAAGATCCTATTCCTGATGAACTCAAAAGACCAAATTTTGCTTGGAACGGCAAGACGGTAGATATAACGAAAGCTATAAATGAAGGAGCATTCTACGTTCTTTATTGTGGTCACGGTTTAGTTGACAAATGGCGAGAACCATCTTTTTCAAATAAAGATGTGAATAGCCTTTCTAATGGCAATTTATTGCCTGTTGTTTTCAGTATGAGTTGTTATACTGGAAAATTCGACTGTGATTGTTTGGCCCAGAGATTCTTGTCAAAGTCTAATGGTGGTTGTGTAGCCGCATTTGCAGCTACACAGGCGGCCTATGCGGGGTTAACAGATGCTCTTACTGGAGGCATGTTTGATGCAATATGGCCTGATCCTGGACTAAAAATCGAAATTAAAAATAAATACAATCATTTTTCAACAACATCTGCGGCCACTTACGCTTTGGGACAGATATTAAACCAAGGGATGACCCGTTTGGGTGAAACGTATGGAAGTGGTTATATACTGACAAATTATACAAAGGAGGTCTTTCTTTGTTTTGGTGATCCAAGCATGAAGATATATACGGATGTTCCAACTACTTTTTCTGATGTTTCGATCGTGCGAGGTGCTAAGATGGTAGGGATTAAGTTAAGGAGTGGTGAAGATGGTCGAATTACAGTACTGAAGTTTCCCACCCTTAGAAAGATGGCGTAAAATAACAGTTTTTCAAAAAT
>ERZ808240.2626-NODE-2626-length-19094-cov-12.215558_pt1 | contig 19094 bp, 15 predicted proteins | sample MGYA00521084_ERZ808240 | MGnify/ENA primary metagenome ERZ808240 (study PRJEB31516, sample SAMN03275571) | gut metagenome | biome: mammalia-associated habitat; material: feces | host: Papio cynocephalus | place: Kenya | collected 2012-08-06 ...
CGGGGCGCAGTTTGACCATATAATTGTTCGGATAGACAGATTGAGAGGATGGAGCAAGATGGCGCCGAGCAACGCACCCCGCACCGGCCGCGGAGGCTTCTCGTCAAACGGCAGGCACGCCCGCCGCTCGCACGATGCGGGCGAGGATGCACTCTTTGCGCTGAGCCTTGACGACGTGATGAGCGACCGGCCCTGGACCGCCGACGAGCTCATGGGCGGCAGCGTGGGTGCCGCCACGGGCAACACTCCCGCGACCGGCGCCGCCGCCCATGGAGCGCACCGCGCCAGTCACGCGGCCGGCGTCTCCGGATCAGCGCCGGCACCGGTCGCCACTTCCACGCCGAGCGCCGCCCCCGCAGGCACGTCGCGCGCCGCAAGCGACCCGTCCGAGACCGCCGCGTTCCTTGCGGCCGCCGCCCAGCGGTACACGCCCGGTGCCTCGGTATCCCAGGCGTCTGCGTCCGCTCCCGCACCTCAAGCCGCACCGCAGCAGGCGCACGCACAGGCCACGCCGGCCCATCGCCCAAAAGCACATGACCGCGCCGTCTCTCCCACCGCTCCAGCCACCCCCGGCATGTCGTCCAACGCCTCCGAGACCGTGGCGATTCCCGCCCAGCGGGCCGCGGTGGAAGCCAGTGCTCCTTCTCGCCCCGCAGTCCGTGCCGCCGCTGCGGCCGCAGCCTCCGAGACCGTGGCGATGCCTTCTATGGCCCAAGCCCAAGCACAGTCACAGGCCGCCATGACCCGCCCCGTCACGCCCGCGTCCGCCAGCCCTGGGCCTGCTGCACCCGAGCCCTCGGCGCTCGAGCCGCCCGTCATGGACCTGGACGACCTCTCGAACCGCCAGTTCGCCTTCGATTCATGGGCCGCGACGGACCTGGACGAGACCTCGGCCGGCATGCCCGCCCTCGACGTTCCGGTGAATCCTCTGTATGCCGGGCCCGATCCGGATGTCTCGGGCAGTCGCGACGATGCCCGAACGGATGCGTTCGACGAAAACCGCGCCAACGAGCGTATCGAGACCGAGGATTACGGCGCGGTCGATGACTATCCCGTCGACCCGTTCGCCCCGGCGCCCGAATATGCCGCGCCGGCCGCCTATGCGGACGCCGCCCCGGCATATGAGGAAAGCGCCACCGAGGACCGCTTCGCCGACTACTACGTCGAGGAGGAGCCCCCGCGCTTCTCCCAGTTCTCGCAAACCGCGAAGATCGCCTTCATCGCCGCCGTTATCGCGCTACTCGGCCTCATCGGCTTCGAAGGATTCCAGCTCTTCCACGGCGCCACCAAGGCCGAATCCGAGGTACAGCAGAAAGAGGACGAGAACACCGATTACCTCGACATCAACACCCTGAGCGACCCCAACGAGGGCGGCAGCAGCGAGTAGCGGGGATCTGGGACGACCGCGATTCGGGTCTCAAGTTTTTCGAAAAGTGCCGACACAGAGCATCGCTCGATACAAAAAAGTGTCAAATAGAGGCGGTCCCCGTTACGGAAAAGCGCCGTAACGGGGACCGCTCGTTTACGGAAAAGTGTATCTAGTCCTCTGAGACCTCCGAGTTATCGGCGATTTCTAAGGAAGAGTAGCGATCAGGCCAGAGAAAACGTTAGAAAACGCATTCCGGTACTCTCTAAGCAGGCATGGCCTCACTCAGTGGTAGTCGACGATTTGAACGGAATAGGCGCATCCGCGGTCCCGTTCGAAACAAATCCTGTATTGATCGTTGATTCTGATGCTGAACTGACCGTCTCGGTCACCTCTCAAGGCTTCAAGCCGATTTCCCGGCGGAACGCGCAAGTCATTTAGAGATGAAGCGATCTCCAACTGGCGGACGAGCTGTAGCAGATTGACCTTTTTACCGATTGCGTACAAGACCGATGCGTCCGTTTACTTTTCACTCATAGACTCACAGCGAAAGAGCTTTCCGTAGTGCCTCGTCAAGCCGATGAACATCCACGTCTGACAGATGTCCAAGGCGCCGTCCGAGCGATGACTTCTTGAGCGCCATGACCTTATCCGCCATTACACAGTAGGACCTATCCAGACCGTTTTCGCTACTTGGCTCGACGCGCACACGAGTCGGTCCTTCTATCGATGTATCTGACATGAAAAGACATATCACAGTCGATTCGAACACATCGGTCTCATCGCTTTGAACCACCGCAGCAGGCCTTGGCTTCGATGCGTATCCGGCTCCGGCTACCGTCCACACCTCACCACGCATCGTCGATCAGCTCCTTAGATGCGGCATCCACGAAGTCACAAGCCTCGGACTCAGTCTCGAACGGTTCGGCCTTAACCCTTACGTCAAAAGGAAAACCACCGTATTCGTTGAACTTATGCACGAATACGTTGATCGCGGCAGAGGGAGTCAGGCCCAGAGACCGAGCGGTCCGAACAAAACGCTCCTTTTGATCACTATCGATTCGGGAATTCAATGTGGCTGTGGTACCCATGGCGACTCCTTTACGCTGATGTCACTAATAATACCCATTGTTGGCAATTGCAGTGCAATTGCCAACAATCTTGCCATGGGTCATAAATAGTGGGCTCAGACCTTCATTTCCCTACTCCAACCACCACTCCATATCGACTGAGCATTCGACCTTAATCGGTTCAGGCTCAAGCTCGACACGCGGCGTCTCATCTGCACCCATAGGGGCGGCAGACGCAGCGCACACATACGACCTGCCGGAGGCTGCAGAGTCGCCGTAGCTGTTGTAGGAGATATGTTTTACACCCGCAAGCTTGGTTCTGGAAGCCGCCGCTAGGGCCTCGGCATTGCCGCGCGCTAGGGCCACGGCACGAGCAATCAGTTCATCCTCCGCCGCCTGTTTATCGTACAGATCGAAATCGACGTCCATATCCGCATGGGAACCGCAAAGGTTGAGCGCTGCCCACACTGCGCCAACATCGGTCTTCTCGAGCGGCGCCGCATGAACCATGCACAGCTCTATAACCTTTATGTTATGAGTATCAAGAAACCCGTGATCGCCCGGATGGAATCAGGTAAAACCGCTCCCCGTTTGGACACGCTGCTCAAATTACTTGCTCCGCTTGGCAAGACGCTCAAAATCGTCGACTTGGCAGACGAGTTGTAGTCCTAAAACTCGGTAATGGCTTTTGGGTTCTGCCACGTGCGTCAATGCGAACGAACGGATCCGCGGGGAAGCACGGTTCTCCCCTATCCCAGCCCGACGAAATCCTGCCAGGGGGCTGGGCGGTAGAAGAGGTAGCCTTGCGCCTCGCAGCACCCCAGCTCGACCAGGGCGTCGCGCTGTTGCTCGGTCTCGACACCTTCGGCGATCACGCCCATCTTGAGCGCGCGGGCAAGCTGGACCACGGCCTTGATGACCTCGACGCGGTTGGTGTCGAGCAGACCCGACTTCAAGAAACTCCGATCGAGCTTGAGGATGTCCGCCTGGATATCCGCGAGCATACCCAAGGACGACTCCCCGGTCCCAAAGTCATCGATCTCCACCTTGAACCCGCGGCTCCGGATATCGGCAAGCACGGGGGCGATCGATGCGCTGTCGCGGGTGTAGGCGCGCTCGATGACCTCGACATGCATGCATCCATGGTCGAGCCCGTGGCTGTCGACGGCCTCGCAAAGGCCATCCGCCAACCCCTTGTGATAGAGGTCGCCGCGCGCAAAATTGACGGAGATGGGATAGAGCGGCAGGCCGCGACGGCGCCGCTCGACCTGGTAGCGGCACATCTCGCGCCACATGAAAAGGTCGACGTCATAGATGAGCCCGCGCTCCTCGAGCAGCGGGATAAAGCGCCCCGGCGCAAGAAAACCGAGCTCGGGATGGTTCCATCGCACGAGTGCCTCGGCACCCACGATGTGTCCATTGCGCATATCGACCTTGGGCTGCAGATACATCGCGAACTCGCCCTGGTCCAAGGCGAGCCCCACGCGGTCGCAGACCTGATGCTCCATGACAAGCTGGGCGCGCACCGACTCCTCGTAGCGGGACACCCAGCCGTTTCGCTCGTTGGCGCGCGTCATCGCCAAACGAGCGCGGTCGACCGCCCGCTGCCCCGGCTCATCCGCGGCATCGACGGCGCACGCGCCCACCCGGGGCTGCAGCTTCATCGAAAGCGGATACTCTTCCAGGAATTCCTTAACCTCGCGGCTGGCCCGCTCCTCCAGACCAGGCGTCGCATGCGCCACGATGCCAAAGACCGAAAGATCGAGATGCCCCAGGGCGACCGCCCCGATATCGTCCAAGCCGATGAGGAACAGGGCGAACTGGCGTTCCAGATCGTCGGCCGTCTGCTGCCCGTACACCTCGTTGACGAGCGCGAGGTCGCCGATGCAGACCACCATCACATCGAGTGCCCCGCCGTGCGCACGGGCATTCTCAAGCTCCACGCGACGGCAGAACCCACGCACGCCCAAGAGCGTGGTGAGCGGATCGTGCTCGAGCAGGTCGATGGCGCTGTTCGCCTCGCGCACCTGGGCGAGCAGACGCTCCATGCGTTTGCCGCGCTTGACCAGGGCGCGCTCCGTATTGAGAAGCTTGTTGTTGAGGCGCTGGATGTCGGTGTAGCCATCGCCGAAGGGTAACCGCACGTTGCGGTCGGCCCAGGCCGTGGCATCGATCAGCTTATGGAACGCTTGCGTGAAGTCCTCGGCCTCCCGGGGCTGCATGACCACCAGCAGATGGTGCTTGGGGTAATCACGGATCAGCAGCGTCGAGGGGACATCGTCCCCGGGCACGCGAACGGTCGCCACCCGTTGGCGGGCGCGCGCCACATCCCGGTCCAACTGGGTCGGGGCCGCGTCCGCGAGCTCGGCCACGTCCGACCCCTCCGCAAAACGCGCTCCATATGAGTTCTCGAAAACGCGCACGACCTTCCACGCCTGGTCGCACAGCACTGCAGCCAGCTTCACCCGCTACCGCCTTATAAGCTCATTGGCCCGCTTGAGGGCGTCGCGCGCATCCTTGGCATGGAAGTCGACCGGCCACCGGTGCCAGATCTCGTGCGTACTGTCGAAGGCACCGCCGCCCACGCCGATGACGATCCGGGGAAACTCCGCGCGAATCGTCTCGACGAGCCGCTGGCAATCGATCAGGAACTGCGGCATCGTCACGGAGAGCGCAACGACATCGGGGCGGTTCTCGCGAATGGACGCGAGCAGGTAGTCCTCGGGCACGGCGGCTCCCAGATAGACGCTGTCCCAACCGCCGTTCTCGAAGATGTCGGCGAGCATGCGCGCGCCCATCTCGTGAAGTTCGGCACCGGGGCATGCCACCAGGATCGTCTTGCCGCAGCGCTCGGCATCGAAGATGCGGTCGTACATCTGGCTCATGGCGGTCTGCGTCACCGACGTGCAGTAATGCTCGGTGTCGACAGTGATGCATCCCGCATGCCAGAGCACGCCCACGCGGCGCATGCACTCGGCCAAAATATCGATGTAGACGCTCTCGATGGAGATGCCTTGGGCGACAAAGGCGCGGATGAGCCGCATGGCACCGCGCGTGTCGTGCGCGAAAAGGCTCTTGAGGTAGAGCTCGATCTGATCCTCATAGCGGGATGTGGCGAAGTCGGTCTCATCAAGCGGCGCGGCGGCAGCCTCACGGACTACGGCACGGGCCTCCTTGAGCAGTTTTACCAGCCGATCGCGGTGGTCGAGGTTCGCATCCCGTTCGGCGGCCTCCTCGATACAGGCGAGATGGCCCTCGACATAGCGTCCGACCTCCGCGGGCGCCTTGGTCTTGAAGATGCCGAACATGAGCCCGTAGAGCCAAGAGGCGTAGTTCTGCATGACCTTGTCGTCGTCGAGCGCGAACGCGGTGTAGAGGAAATCGATGTTGTAGCACGTGTCGCGGCGAATGATGTCGCGCGTCTTGGACGAGAGGCTCGCGAAATAGGAGGGGTTCCGTTCCTCCTCGACGGCACAGGCGGTATCGACGAGCGACTGGAACTCAGGGGTATGATCCATCCACAGCAGACTCATAGGCGGTTTCCCAACTACGCTTTCCACTATTTCATGCTTGAAGAACAATAGTACGAGGATAGCATCAAACGGGCAGGCGGAGGCGCCGCCTGCACTGCCGTTAACGGGCCGTCGAGAAACAAGGCAGCGTCGGGAGCAAAATCTCGATTACCCCGCCGCCGCATCATCTCCTCTGCAAATGCCGCACAGTCAGAATCGCTCTGTCGGAAAACTATGGGGCGTCTTGAGTTTGTGGTCTGGAACCCGATTTCCCGTCAGCTCACGCGGGGAAACTCGGCGCCGCTTCAATCTCATAATCTGGGGCTGAACTTCCGTCTGGCGCCCTTTTGGGAAAGCCAACACCGCTTATGGCTTAAATATCGGAGCGGAGTTTCCGCTAAGCAGAAGCGGAAACTCCACGACGTTAAACCTACGTCACCGATCTTCCACATTTTTCATACCGTTCAGCATTCCCAAAAACCGTTTGCCGACGAGCTGTGAACATCCTGTGCAGAGAGCAGGCCCTCAACCAGCAGCGTCCAGTTCGCGTACAGCGCCCGGTCGGATATCCGTATGGAAGTGACCCTTAGGCTCATGTCATTCGCCTTTGATTGGAGGAGCTATGTCACACCGCAACGATACGACCATCGACCAGCTGCTCGCTCAATCTGAGCGCGAGGGGCACTGCCTTATCACACAGAACAGGAGTATCCAGAAGGCACTCCAACGACGCATGGGCGGGAGTGTCGTCTCGCCCATGCGAGGCATGTATGTGCGCAAGGGCCACTGGTCCGCTCTCGATAAAACCAAACGACATCGCGAGATCGTACGTGCCCTCGCCCTCAAACATCCCGATTGGACATTTTGCACCTTTAGCGCAGCCTGTCTCATGGGACTCGAAGTTTCCTGGAAACACCTTGATGTCATACATGTCTGCAGCGAAGTCAAGCCCTCGGCAAAGCCAGGCGTGCATATCCAGCGTCATCTCATCCATTCCCAATCGGACCACTTGATAGAGGGCGTGCGATACAGGAACCCAAAACGGGGACCGACCACCGAAATAGACGACGGGACAGCAGACGATAGGCACGTGAATGACCATGGATAGGAGCGGTCGCCGGACCCGCGCAGATTAAAAGTGGGCGATGGGAAACTCCGTCCCGCATTCAGGATATTAAACGGGTCGGGGTTTCCCCCTCACGCCCCAATGGGAAACCCCGACCCACTTACGGGCTCCCAAATGGGATAGAGTTTCCGCAATTGGTTCCGATGGGAAACCACGTCCCGCTCTTCTAGCCGCAAACGGGGCGTGGTTTCCCGATGCGTCTCTTCGGGAAATCACGCCCCATTCCGAGCCCCGAAACCGGGTCCGAATTTCCAAAATCAGATTCAAAGGGAAACCCTGCCCCATTCTGAACACCCAGAACGGGACAGAGTTTCCCACACACCCCAACGGGAAGTGTCCTCACTCCCCTACCGGCGGCGAGCGCGGCTGTAGGGCGTGTCGACCATGGGCAGGTTCGGCCGCAGCTTACCGTCGAAAGCGCGGTAGGCGTTCTGCACGGCGGGCGCGGTGGGAATCGTCGCGATCTCACCGATGCCCTTGCCGCCGTAGGCCACGGGCAGCAGATCCTCTTTCTCCACGTAGATGGCGTGGATATCGGGAATCTCGGGCGCGCGGAAGAGCCCGAGCGTGCCGTACTTGGCCTGGGGCACGCAATCCTTGAGCGGCCAGTTCTCCGTGAGCGCATAGCCCATGCCCATGAGCACGCCGCCCTCGATCTGGCCCTGGATCGAGATGGGGTTGATGACCTTGCCTGAGTCATGCGCGGCGTAGACCTCGCGCACACGCGCGTCGTCATCCAGGATCACCACGTGCGTGGCGAAACCGTAGCAGATATGGCTCTTGGGATTGGGCTTGTCGGCGCCGAGCTTGTCCGTGGGCTCCAGGTACACGTACCCGAACTCGCAGCCCTCGAGCGCGCGGATCGCCGCGGCGGGATCTGCCGGATGCACGCCGTGGCCCGCGGTGAGCTCCTCCTCGCGGCACCTGTAGGCGCGACCGTCGTCGCATTCGATCGTGGCGCCGTTGCCGTGGGCGTTCACGGGCGCCGTGGGCGCGGGCTTACCGGCCTCGACATCCATCATCGCGTCGCGCAGCAGGAACGCGGCACCGCGCACGGCCTCGCCCGTCACGACCGTCTGGCGCGAACCGGAGGTCGTACCGGAGTCGGGCGCGTTCTCGGTCGAGCACTCGCCGTTGGCGATATTCGCGAGCGGCAGGCCGCAGGCCTCGGCCACATCCTGCAGGAAGACGGTGTTGCAGCCCTGACCGATGTCGGACGTCGCGGCGTAGACCACGGCGACGCCGTTCTCGACCCGGATCTTGCAGCGACCGGCATCGGGCAGGCCCACGCCCACGCCGGCGTTCTTCATGGCGCACGCGATGCCCGCACGGCCCGGATGCGCGTAGTAGGCGTCCTTGACCTCGAGGAGCGTCTCCTTGAAGGCCGTCGAGCAGTCGGCGATCTGCCCGTTGGGCAGCACCTCGCCCGGCTCGATGGCATTGCGGAAACGGATCTCCCACGGGTCCAGGCCCACCTTCTCGGCCAAAAGGTCGATCAGGCTCTCGAGCGCGAACTCGGACTGGCACACGCCAAAGCCGCGGAACGCACCGGCGGGCGGGTTGTTGGTGTAGTAGCCGAAGCCGCGGATGTCGGTGTTCTGGTACTTGTACGGCCCGACGGCGTGCGTGCACGCGCGCTCGAGCACGGGACCGCAGAGCGAGGCATATGCGCCGGTGTCGAAGTTGATCTCGCAGTCGAGACCCGTGAAGTTGCCCTCGGCGTCACAGCCGAGCGTGAACGTCGCATCCATGGGATGACGCTTGGGATGGAAGTTGAGCGACTCCTGACGGGTGAGCTTGCACTTGACGGGGCGCTGGAACCTGTACGCGGCAAGCGCGGCCAGGTGCTGGACGGAGACGTCCTCCTTGCCGCCGAAACCGCCACCCACGAGCATCGTCTCGACGACCACGCGCTCGGGCGTGTCGTCCCAGCCGAACATGTGGGCACATTCCTTGCGCGTGTCATAGGCGCCCTGGTCGGTCGACTGGATCTTGACGCCATCCTTGTAGGGGTACGCTACGGCGCACTCGGGCTCGAGAAAAGCGTGCTCGGTGAAGGGTGTGGTAAAGCGTTGCGTCACCGTGTAGGCGCTCTCGGCGAGCGCACGCGCCGCGTCGCCACGGGTGACATGGCGGCTCTGGCAGACGTTGTCGTGCAGCTCCACGGTCTTTCCGAAGGCGAAGAAGCTGTCGTGGACGCGCGGCGCGCCGGGGGCCTTGGCCTCGGCGATGTTGCGCACGGGCTCGAGCTCCTCGTATTCGATCTTGACGAGCTTCTTGGCACGCTCGAGCGTCTTCTCGTCCTCGGCCACCACGAGCACGATGGCGTCGCCCACGCAGCGGGTGATATCGCCCTCGGCGATCATGACGTCCCAGTCCTGGATGAGATGGCCCACCTGGTTCACGGGCACGTCCTCCGCGCGAAGCACGCCCACCACGCCGGGCAGGGCCTCGGCCTTGGACGTGTCGATCGAGAGGATGCGGGCACGCGGATACTTGGAGCGTACGGCGCTCGCATACGCGAGACCCGGCTGGTCGAGCTCATCGATGTCGTCGGGGTACACGCCCTCGCCGAGCACCTTACGGCGCACGTCGATACGGAAAGCACGCTTGCCCACACCGTAGTCGCGGCCCTTCTCGAGGTCGGTATCGATCTCCTTCTCGCCACGGAGCACGGCGGCAGCGAGCGCGATGCCCTCGATGATCTTCTTGTAGCCGGTGCAGCGGCAGATGTTGCCGCGGATGGCGTACTTGATCTGCTCCTCGGTCGGCTCCGGGTCCTCGGCGATGAGCGCCGCACCCGACATGACCATACCCGGGATGCAGAAGCCGCACTGAACGGCGCCCACGGCGCCGAAGGCGTAGACGAAGGCCTCGCGCACGTTCTCGGGCAGGCCCTCGAGAGTCACGATATCGCGCCCGGCGGCGAGCGCCGTGGTGAGCACGCACGCCTTGACGGCGGCACCGTCCACATGGATGGTGCAGGTGCCGCACGCGCCCTCGGAGCAGCCGTCCTTGGCGGAGTGGATGTGCAGGTCGTCGCGGAGGTAGCGCAGCAGCGGCTTGTTCTCGGTCGTGGTGCGCGTAGTCCCGTTGACGGTAAAGGTGTATTCCTGTGCCATGGTGCACCCCCTAGTAGCCGGCGACGAGGCCGCGGCGGTCATGGATGGCGCCGTGCGGGCAGGCGACGGCGCACATGCCGCAGGAGATGCAGACCGCGCCGTCGATATGGGCGCAGTTCTCCTCGACCTCGATGGCGCCGGCCGGGCACTTCTTGGCGCACATGCCGCAGCCGATGCAGCTCGTTGGGCAGAGCTTGCGGGCGACGGCGCCTTTGTCGGTGTTGTTGCAGCGCACCAGGATGTCCTGGTAGCCGGGTACGAAGGCGATGACGCGCTGGGGGCACGCCATGCCGCACAGGCCGCAGCCGGTGCAGCGGGCGCGGTCGACGCGCGCGATGCCGTCGACGAGCTCGATCGCGCCGTGCGGGCAGGCCGCGACGCAGGCGCCGCAGCCGATGCAGCCCTCGCTGCAGTGGGCCTCGGTGCCCGCGGCGGCGCAACCGCTCCCGCAGGCGACATAAGCCACGTTGTGTTCGATCTTATGGGACATACGTCGTTCCCTACTTCTTGAGCAGATACGGATAGCTGTCGCGCACCGCCTGGATGGTGCGGCGGACGGGCTCGGGGATGCCGGTGTTCACGGCGTCGACCGAGATGACGTGCTCGGTGCCGGTGACGCGAACCTTGAAGTCCCCGTCGGGCAGCGCGAGGAAGCCCTCGTTCTGGGAGTTGGCCATATCCTCCTCGCTCCAGAAGAGCGTGAGCTTGTCCTTGTAGGGACGACCCTCCTGATAGGGGCAGAACACGGCGCAGTTGCCGCACTCATTGCACATGCCGTCGACATGCACGACCTGGTGCTTGTCCATACCGGGCACGGCGATGGCGACGTTGGCGCGGTTGGGGCACACGTCGCAGCAGACCTCGCAGACCGAACCGCAACCCAGGCAGCGGGTCTTGTCGCAATGGGCCTTGTCGCGGCAGAGATGCCCCTTGCGGCCGTAGCAGGTCTCCTCGCGGCCGGGCTTGGCGTTCTCGGCGGCGTACTTGTTGAAGTCCACACCGGCGATGTTGCGGGCGACCTCGGCGGCGTCGGCGATGGCCTCGACCACGGTCGCGGGGCCGCGACGGCAGTCGCCGGCGGCCCAGACGCCCTCGACGCCCGTCGAGGTGGCGGCAAGGCGACCACGGCGGTCGTGCTCGACACCGGCGGCGTCGTAGATCGAGGCGTCGATACCCTCGCCCACGGCGCAGATCACCGTGGTGGCCGGAATCTCGACGGTCTCGCCCGTGGCGACGGGACGCTGACGGCCGGACTCGTCCGCCGCGCCGAGTTCCATGACGTCACAGGTGAGCGTCGTGCCGTTGAGTGCCTTGGGCGCGAGCAGCTCGCAGAACTCCACGCCCTCGGCGAGCGCGAGGTCGAGCTCCTCTTCGTCGGCCGGCATCTGCTTCTTGGTGCGGCGGTACACAAGGCGCACGCGCTGCACACCGCGCAGGCGCTTGGCCACACGTGCGGCATCCATGGCGGTATTGCCGGCGCCGATCACCACGACGTCGCTCCCGAGCTCGAGCTCGTCGGCGTTCTTCTTGGCGGCCTCGAGGAACTCGAGCACATCGAGCTCGGCGTCGGCGCCGAGTCCGGTGGAGCCGGGCATCCAGGCGCCGGTTGCCACGACCACGTCGGTGAAGCCGCGATCCTTGAGCTCGGCCACGGACTCGACGCGGCTGTTGAGCTCGACCTTGGCGCCGAAGGCAAGGCAGAGCTCGGCGTCGTTCTCGATGTCCTTGGTGGCGATACGGAACTCGGGGATCACGTGGCGAACGATGCCGCCGAGCGTGTCGCGGGCCTCGAAGATCGTGACGGGCACGCCGGCACGGGTGAGGAAGAACGCCGTGGCGAGGCCGGCGGGACCGCCGCCGATGACGGCGACGTTTCGGTCGCCCTTGTTGGCGATCGCCTGGGCGCGGAGCTTGGGCAGCACGGTGTCGAAGGCCTCATGGGCGGCCTTGAGCTTGGAGGCGCGAACTTGAGCGCCCTCGAGCTCATAGAACGCACGCTCGCAGGCGCGGCCGCAGGGGTGCGGGCAGATGGTGCCGGTGATGTGCGGCAGGGCGTTGCGCTCGATGATGATGTCGAGCGCGTCCTCGTAGCGACCCTCATCCACGGCGGCGAGATAGGCCGGGATGTCCTGGTAGATGGGGCAGCTCGTACGACAGGGCGTGGTGAAGCAGTCGCTGAGCGGGCTCTTGCCGGGCACCTTGCGATCGGGCAGCGGGCGGAGCGGCTTCTTGTAGAGCGGGTTCTCGAGCGAGTCGGCCTGGATGGCGGTCACGGCATCGAGCGACACGCCGGCGAACGGCTTGCCGTCGAGGTCGTCGAACTCCCCCGCCATCTGGCTGAAGCGTTCGTAGCCGCCCGGCTTGAGCACGTCGGTCGCGAGCGTGATGGGCCAGATACCCGCGTCATAGAGCGCACGGATGTTGTAGACGGTGGCGCCGCCCGAGTAGGAGATGCGGAGCTTGCCGTCGAACTGCTCGGTGATGCGGCGGGCGACCTCGATGGTGAGCGAGAAGAGCGAACGGCCCGACATGTACATCTCGGTGCTCGGCAGCTCGCCACGCGTCACGTCGACCGGGAAGGTGTTGGTGAGCTTGACGCCGAACTCCAGGCCGCGCTCGCCGGCAAGGGCGATCAGGCGCTCGAGCATCGGCACGGCGTCCTCCCACTGCAGGTCCTCGCGGAAATGTGTGTCGTCAAAGGCGATGTAGTCGAAGCCGAGCTCGTTCAGGCGCTGGCGGGCGAAGTCGTAGCCGAGCAGCGTCGGGTTGCACTTGATGTAGGTGTTGAGCCCCTTCTCGGTGATGAGGTAGGTCGCGATGCGCTCGATCTCCTCGGGCGGGCAGCCGTGCAGCGTGGACTCGGTGATGGAATTCGACACGCGCGCCGGAATGGAATCGATAAAGGCGGCGTCGACATGCTCGAAGCGGTCGAGGTTGGCGAGCGCCCACTCACGGCACTCGGCCCACACGGCCGAGCCGCTCGCATCCTTCATGCCCTCGATATAGGCATCGACCTTAGGGCTCTTGATGCCCTCGAGGTCATAGCCCACGGACATGTTGAAGACGAAGCCGTCCGGCGATCCCAGACCGTACTCGCGGGCGATGAGGTGGCAGGCGAACCAGGCCTTGACGTACTCGGCATAGGCCTGCGGCACCTCGAGCTCCGTCGACCACTCGCAGTTGTAGCACTCGTCCTCGGCCACGATGCAGGGCTTGTTGACACACTTCGAGAGTTCCTCGCCGTCCATGACCTGGACGGTCTTGAGCTCGAAGAAGCGCGAGCCCGCCACGTAGCTGGCGACGATGTTCTGTGCGAGCTGGGTGTTGGGGCCGGCGGCAGGACCGAAGGGGGTCTCGATGCGCTCGTCGAAGATGGGGAGCGCGCCCGCCTGGTTGGCGGTGACGACTTTGCGGACGCCGAAGATCGCGCCCTGGGTCTCTTGCTCCTCGAGGATCCAGTTCATCAGCTGGGAAAACGGGATCGGCCTCATGATGTCGCTCATAATGAGCTCCTCTCTTGAACGTCCGTCGAGACCGCGCGACGGACGCGAAAACGGTGTAGCGCCCCGATAGCGGGAGCACCGGCGACCCCGCGGAGGCCGCCTCAAGCGCACGCGGGCGGAGGCGATACCGTCCTCGTGAGCAGATTTCACAAGTTGGATCCGCCCGGCGCGGCTGCGGCATCGGGCGGAGCGATACGACTAGTAGACGCGGTCGTTGAGCGTGCCCCAGAGCTTCTTGGCCTCGCCCATGGTCCACGCGTTGATCTTATCCTCGTCGATACACACGAACTCGCGGTCCTTGTAGAGGACGCGGCCGTTGATGATGGTGGTGCGGCAGTTCTTGCCCATCATGCCAAAGAGCATGTGGCCGTCGATGTTCTCGCCGGAGATGGGCGTGAACGGCTTGTAATCCATGACGATGACGTCGGCCGCGGCGCCGGGCTCGAGCACGCCGAGCTTACGGTCGAAGTACTTGCTCGCCATCGCGGCGTTGTTCTTGAAGAGCATCGTCATGGCCTCGTTCCAGCCCACGTTGGGCATGGCGGCGTTATGGCGCTGGATGATGAGGAAGACCTTGAGGCTCTCGAGCATGTCGTGCGTGTAGGCGTCGGTGCCCATGCACACGGGGATGCCGCGGCGGAAGAACTCGAGCACCGGGGCGCAACCCACGGCGTTGCCCATGTTGGACTCGGGGTTGTTGACGAGCCAGGTGCCGGATTCCTTGATCATATCCATCTCGGCCGGGGTCACATGGATGCAGTGGCCGAGCATGGTGTCGGGACCGAGCAGGTCATGCTGCAGCAGGCGCTCGATGGGGCTGATGCCGCCGCGGTTGAGACGGGAGTCCCACACGTCGTTCATGCCCTCGCATACGTGGATGTGGAAACCGGTGAGGCCGTTGTTGGCCTCGGCCATCTTGTCCATGGTCTCGTCGGAGAGCGTGAAGGTGGCATGCCCGCCGAACATGGCGGCGACCATATGGTTGCCGTTCTCCTTGCGCTCACGGGCCGCCCACTGGGCAAACTCGGCGTTCTCGGCGATGGACTGGTCGCACTTCTCCTGGCCACGGCGGTCGGATACCTCGTAGCACAGGCACGAGCGCATGCCAAGCTCCTGGGCAGCGTCCTTGATGGTGAAGAGGCTGCCGGGGATCTCGCAGAAACTCGCGTGATGGTCGAAGATCGTGGTCACGCCGTCGCGGATGGAATCGAGGATCGTGGCGTAGGCCGAGGCCTTGGTCCCGTCGAGCGTGAGGTTATCGTCGATCTTCCACCACTGCTGCTCGAGGTTCTCCAGGAAGTTGGTGGGGTTGCAGCCCTTGATGGCAAGGCCGCGGGCCAGACCCGAGTAGATGTGGGTGTGGCAGTTGATGAGACCCGGCATGATGAGGTTACCTTGCGCGTCGACGTACTCGACGTCCGCGTACTTGGCCTTGAGCTCATGCTCGGGACCCACCTCGACGATCGTGTCTCCGTCGATGGCGACCGCACCGTGTTCGATGAAGTCGTTGTCTGCGTTGCGCGTGACGACGGAACCGTTACCTACCAGAAGCATAAGCGCTCCTTACGAACGGCAGAGGCGGGGTTTGACACCTCGGCATGAGAAGGTGAAGCGCCGGCCGATGCCGGAAACGGGCCCTCTCCCGTCAACGCTTCGATGAGGACGACGTCCTCGGGGTTGCGGCCGGCGCAGGGCACGGCCGCGCGAGGCCGGCGGGCGATGCATCTCGCCCGCCAGCCGGAGATACGGAGTGATTACTTCTTGCTCTCGGGGAGTACCAGGTCCACCGCGGCGTCCTTGGCGGCATCGACGTGCTTGGCCGCGGGAGGCGTCTGCGGGAGGATCAGGTTGAGGACGATCGCCATGATGGCGGTGGGGGTCACGGCGTTGGAGCCGATGACGGTGGAGACCCAGCTGGGCATACCGGCGCCGGCGAGGCAGCCGCTGGCCATCCAGATACCCAGGCCGAAGACCACGGACGTACCGACGATGGTCGTGGTGCGCTGCGTGAGGCCCTCGCGGGTGAACATGCGCACGCCGTTCATGGTGATGGTGCCGAAGACGCCGACCGTGGCGCCGCCGATGACGGGCTGCGGGATGGCGGAGAGCACGGCGGAGAGCTGCGGGAAGAGGCCCGCGATGGCGAACACGGCCGCGATGATCACAAAGACCCACTTGTTGACGACCTTGTTGGAGCAGATGATGCCGACGTTCTGACCGAGGGCGCTCGTGGGAAGACCGCCGATGAAGCCGCCGATCATCGAGGTGAGACCCTGCGACACGATGGCGCCGGAAAGTTCGCGCTCGGTGGGCATGCGGTCGATGGAGCCGAGGCAGGCGGCCGAGACATCACCGATGACTTGGATGGAGACCATGGGGAACACGACGGCGAGCGTGATGCAGACCTCGGGGTCGAACTCGAGCGCATAGGGCATGAATTTGGGCAGGGCGAAGACCTGGGCCGTGGCGACGCTCGAGAAGTCAAGCATGCCGAAGGGGATCGAGACGATCATGCCCGCGATCATGCCGAAGAAGACGGAGCCGAGCTTGAGCGTGCCCTTGCCGAAGTTCGCGAGCGCGAACACCACGGCGAAGGTGATGAGGGCGACGCACCAGGCCTGCGGGGTGCCCCAGATCGGAGTGCCCATGCCGCCGGCCATGTACTTGACGGCCGTCGGGTAGAGCGACACGCCGATGGCGAAGATCACGGTACCGGTGACGACGGGCGGGAACAGCCACTTGATCTTGCTGTAGAGCAGGCCGAAGACCACCGCGACGGCGCCGCCGACGATCTCGCCGCCCAGGAGCGCGCCAAAGGAGAAGCCCGAGGCGCCCATGGCCTGGAGAGCCGGCAGGAAGGCGAAGCTCACGCCCATGACGATGGGCAGGCCACCGCCGATGCGGCGGAAGGGGGCGAACGCCTGCAGGGCCGTGTCGATGGCCGAGAGGATGAGCGCGACCTGGATGATGTCGGTGCTCTCCTGGCTACCGAACCCGTACACACCGGCCATGATGACCGCCGGCGTGATGATGCCGGCGAACGAGGCCAGCACGTGCTGAAGCGCACAAGGGATCATTTCCTTTACGGGAGGCTTGCCCTCCCGCGTGAACAGGGCGTCCGTCCCGTTCGCTACCGTCTCCTGGGCCATTTGCGACCACCAATCCTCTTACGTTATCTGTCTCTCGCAAGGTCCGGGCCCATATCCCGTACCTTGCGATTTCTTTACCGAGGTGTGCCTTCGGTAAGTATCGTATTAAAGAATTTTCTCAGTCTCAATAATAATTTTTTGTTACCCGACGTTATCAATCTTGTAATCAATTGTTTACGCAGGTCGGCAGTGGGGTTACAACAAACTTCCCGCCAAGAAAACTTTTTGTCAGCCGTTCGCCGGCGCTTTTCGACCGTTCATCTCAAACAGGCGATTTACCTGCGAAAACGATAATTTATCATCAATCATGCTATATTGATAAAGATTTGTTATGCAACAACCGGTTCTGACTTGAGGGGGACATGCACATGAACGAGACCGTCCGCGGCTTTTTGCCCATGGTCGATTTTCTCGAGCAGGTGCTCGGCAAGAACAGCGAGATCGTGCTGCATGATTTCTCGGACCCCGACCATGCCATCGTGGACATACGCAACGGCATGGTGAGCGGGCGCACCGTCGGCGGTCCCGCCACGGACCTCGCGCTCAAGATCATGAACGACGGCAAGTACCGCGACCTCCCCTTCATCACCGGCTACGAGGGACGCGGCGCGGGCGGCAAGACGCTCGAGTCCTCGACGTTCTTCATCCGCGAGGGGGACGAGATCGTCGGCATGCTCTGCGTCAACACCGACCTCTCGGCCATCCGCAAGATCGGGGCCCTCGCCGAGCAGCTCGCATCGTGCTTCGACGCCACGCCCGTGCGCACCGAGCCCTCGCATTTCGAGGTCGAGAGTCTCTCTGAATCCACGCAAGACCTGATCGACCGCAACATCGGCGAGCTCCTGGCGCGCCGCGGGCTCGATGTCGACACACTCAACCAGAACGACCGCGTGGACATCATCCGCCAGCTCAACCAGAACGGCGTCTTTATGCTCAAGGGCGCCGTGGCCAGCGCCGCCAAGGCCATGGGGATCAGCGAGCCCTCCGTCTACCGCTATCTGCAAAAGGTGCGCAAGGAGGGATAGCCGGGGACACGCTTCCCACGGAGCTCTCGCGGCACAAAGAGGGGCCCGCAGCTCGATGTTGAGCTGCGGGCCCCTCTTGCATGTCATGCCGTTGCGCACGGCTCCCGCTCTAGGCGAGGCGGTGCGCGGTCACGCCCTTAGAGCGCGGCGACGACCTCGATCTCGACAAGACCGCCGGCCGGAAGCGCAGCCACCTGGAAGGCGCTGCGAGCCGGATACGGGGCCTCGAACTTGCTCGCGTAGATCTCGTTCACGGCGGCGAAGTCGGCGATGTCGGCGAGGTAGACCGTGGTCTTCACGACATCGGCGAACGTTGCGCCGGCAGCGGTGAGCAGGGCCTCGACGTTGGCGAGGGACTGCTTGGCCTGGGCCTCGACGCCCTCGGGCATCTTGCCCGTGGCCGGATCGATGCCCAGCTGGCCCGACAGGAAGACCATGTTGCCGGCCTTGATGCCCGGGGAGTACGGCCCGATGGCCGCAGGTGCGTTATCGGAAGAAACGGCGCTCTTGCTCATATCCTTCTCCTTATTGATAGCGTGTGGCATGTGGGAGCGCGGCGTTCACACCGGGAGGCACAAATCGGTCTGAACGCCGCGCTTTCAAGGGCGATGGTATCTGAGGCGGATGTGGTTTGCAAGAGATTTATCAGGTTGAGAGAAATTATTATCGCTCAGCGGTCGAAGCGCATCGGCGAGCGGGCTTCCTCCATCGCCCTGTCGCGTAGGAGCACCGGCGACAGTCGCCCCTGACCGTTCTTGCCTCCGGCCCCGCCCCGGCACCGCCCTCCTCCCGTATTTTTGCCGAGGATTGCCGGCGAAAACGCCTCGGCCGAGCACGGCCTCTATACTTTTGGGCATCTGAGCATTTTGAAAGGCAGAGCATGTCTCAATCGACCACAAACCGCCCGCACAAAAAGCCCGAGCTTCTGGCTCCGGCAGGCGGACCGGAACCCTTCGCCGCCGCGCTCGCGGCCGGCGCCGACGCCATCTACTGCGGCATGGGCGAGTTCAACGCGCGTCGCAAGGCCACGAACTTCTCCGATGACGCCTTTCGCGAGGCATGCCGGGCGGCACATCTCGCCGGCGCGCGCGTCTACGTCACGGTGAACATCGTCATCAAGGATTTCGAGATGCCCGCGGCGCTCGAGCTCGTGCGCCGCTGCTCCGTCCTCGGCGCCGACGCGTTCATCATCCAGGACTGGGGCCTTTTCTTCGAGATCCG
>ERZ808240.2628-NODE-2628-length-19048-cov-6.259833_pt1 | contig 19048 bp, 19 predicted proteins | sample MGYA00521084_ERZ808240 | MGnify/ENA primary metagenome ERZ808240 (study PRJEB31516, sample SAMN03275571) | gut metagenome | biome: mammalia-associated habitat; material: feces | host: Papio cynocephalus | place: Kenya | collected 2012-08-06 ...
TTACCGAACTACGCCAGAACAACGATTCTCGACAACACATCCACCATAGCACAGGCTTTATGGAAATGTAAAGCGTAAGTTTGGAACATTTAGAAAATGTGAGGAAATATGCGGGTTTGAGTGCTAAAAATATTTTTATCTACGCGCTTAATAATATTAAAAACGAAAGGTATACCTCGATAACGAAGTACACCTTCCGCATTTTTTATTCTTTAATTATATGATTATTACTTCTTGATATAAGCCTTTGTATTCACAGACTGAATACCCATATAATTATTCGCCGGTGCTGCTCCGCCCTTCGGTACAAGTACGATCTGTATTCCCTCCAGACGCTTCGCAAATCCAGCAGTTCCTGATTCTTCTCCGTTCTTCGCCCAGCCAAGCCAGCCGTAAGACTGTGCATGCACGCGGTAATATACATCGTACTTGTCCTTATCCGCTCCAGTCAACTGAATCTTGATTGCTTCGAGTCGCTTTGCTTCTCCGGTTGTTCCATTCATCCCGCCATTTGCAGACCACGGAAGCCAGCCATATGTCTGGCAGTGTGTGGAATACTGGATCCCAAGGTTCTTATTTCCACTCACGGAAATCTCGATACCTTCGAGACGCTTTGCTTTGCCAGATGTTCCACTCATCACACCATTTGTTACCGGATTCTGCCAGCCAAAGGACTGGACGTGGGTACGATAGGAGGTGGTGACATCCGCTACGGGTTCCTCAATTGCCTTAAATGTATAACCCTTTTCCTTTGCATAAGTTTCCGCGTACGAACCGGTATAACCATAAATGGTTTTCAAATTGTCACATCCATCAAACGCAGAATTTCCTATTTCAGTCACGCTTTCTGGAATTGTTATATCTGTCAGACCGCTACATCCAAAAAATACATCATCTTCAATGCAAGCTACCCCTTTTGGTATTTCAATACTTGTTAATTCGGTACTCCAAGCAAATGCGGCACTCTCAATGCTTGTCACACTTGTTGGTATTTTTATTTCTTTCAAACTATCACAATAGAAAAAAGCATGAAGTCCAATCCTTTCCAATCCATCCGGAAGGACAACATTAGCCAAATTCCTACATTCCGAAAATGCATAATATTCTATGCTTGTTACTCCTTCAGGAATCTCTACACTCTTCAAACCACTTGCTTGAAATGAACCATTCTCTATTCTTGTTACACTTGTTGGTATCTTGATGTTCGTAAGATTTTCACATTCATAAAAAGCATACTCTCCAATATATGTTACACCCACAGGCATTCCAACACTTGTCAGTCCTCTGCATTCATAAAATGCACCATCTTCTATACACTTTACACTTTCCGGAATCTCGATACTCGTTAATCCTATGCAATAAGAAAATGCGTGGTCTCCTATACGCATTACACCTTCCGGAATCTTTGTGTTTTTACATCCAAATATCAACGTATTTGTTTTTGTCTCAATGATTGCATTACAACCGCCATTACTATTATATGTTTCATTCGCTGGAGATACAGATACACTCACCAAAGCATTGCATCCTTGAAATGCAACACCTCCAATACTTGTTACTCCAGCAGGAATTTCAATATTCGTTAATCCGCTACAATAACGAAATGCAGCCCACCCTATGCTCGTTACACTTTCCGGAATCTCGATACTCGTCAGTCCGCTACAACCAACAAATGCATCATCTCCTATACTCGTTACATTTTGCGGAATCTTCGTATTTTTACATCCTAAAATTAATTTATTTGTTTTCGTTTCTATAATTGCATTACACGCATTATCACTGTTATAATTTTCATTCTCAGGATCAACAACAATCTTCTCTAAAGAATTACCCGAAAGCCAAGATGCAAACGCATCCTTTCCTATACTTGTCACACCTGACGGTATCTCGATACCTGTCAACGTCCCATGCCAATATGCAGAGAATGCATAATCTGCAATACTGGTACATTTTTCCGGAATCTTTACATCTCCACCTTCACCAACATACTTTACAATCGTGGTTCCCAACCATACAAAACCATCCTCATCTGCATCACTCGTATCATAATATACTGTTTCTTGATTCTCATCCAGCGCTTCTGCATCTGTCCCTGTGGCATCCGATACTGTTTCTTCTGTCATGCCTTCCACCGGTGCAGTTACGTTTTCGTCTGGTTCTGCCGCAACCACTGTCCCTACCGGAACGTTTACCAGCAAACTTACGCCCATGCATGCCGCCAGCGCAAAGCTTGCAAATCTTTTTGTTCTTCTCATACGTTTCCTCCTCATTCTTATGTGTGTTCATACTTTTTCCGACTTTCCTGTGGAGATTTCCCTTCACAGGAAAAATGTCCGTTCATCCCTCCGGCAGAAGTTTTCTATAAAAAAGCGCACGAAAAAAAGCCACGCATCTCTGCCCGACTACATTCATGTTCTTTATATAGTTATATCGCTTCTGTGAGTTCTCCGAACTGGAAATGAATTTACGAGATTCGAAATTCTCTATCTCTGCTTCAACAATTTTCCTGCTGAGCAGTACCCACCGATGAACAAACGTTCTGTTTTGAGGTTAGGGAGCATGCAGGATATTGCATTTACACGTATTTCTTTGTTGGCTTTTATACGATACATTCCCTGCACTCCTTCTTGAAAATTCCAAATTCGTGTTTATTTTACTGCCATATACAGATACACGCAATAGGTAAATAACAATTCACCCATTTACAAATTCATCCCTTCATAAAGTCAAACCGCCCCTCCCGGCTTCCGGGAGGGGGATATTATATGCAATCCATCCTTCAATACTCTCATTTTACATAGATACATATGCCTCATAGTTTCATTTGCATATGTTTGATTCTTAGAAATTCTTAATGTTCTATCAGTATACTAGCAATGTTTGAACACGATGTTCAAACAAGCTGCCACTGAGCCACGGATGGCGAGCGGAGAGCGCCTGTGAACCGACAGGTTCACACTTCAAATGCGCTCGACAATCTGCCGCCGAACAAAGTGAGGGGGCAATACCCGTGCAGCGTTTGCGCATCTACTTAAAAACCTAAATTTAGAACATTTAGAATTTCTTAGATTCAATACATCGCAAATGAAATTATGAAGCATATACATCTATGTAAAGTACAAAAAGATAACGGATGGATTGCAAATAATATCCTCAATAGAAAAAGGCTGCCGACAAGCGACAACCTTTTCCCGTGTAGACAGGTTTGATATTACATAGCCTTTTTGTAAAGGGCTACGATATCCTTCTTCGTAGAGCGGCGTGGGTTCACCATGATGTTTCCGCTCTTCATGGCATCGTCTGCCATGACATCGATCTTGTCCTCCGTCACTCCTACTTCTGTAAGATTTGCAGGAATCGAAAGACTATCATTCAACGCTCTGATTGCATCCACCAGCATATCCGGTGTGAAGCTCTCATCGCTTCTGTGTGTCTCACTCACATATTCATAAATCTTCTTGTATTTTCCTTTGTCCGCAAGCTTGTTGTAATCCAGAATCGTCGGAAGCAAAATCGCATTTGCTACCCCATGTGGCACATCGAAATATGCACTGACCGGATGGCTCATCGCATGCACATTGCCAAGTCTCGCCCAAGAGAACGCAATACCCGCAAAGAGAGAACCAACCAACATATCACTGGCGGCATTGGCATCCGTACGATTTGCCACATAAGCCCGGATGGATCGGCCGATCAGCTCCATCGCTTTCTCAGACATCGCCTCGGAAAATGGAGAAGCATCCGTCGAGATATACGACTCACATGCATGGATAAACGCATCCATTCCACATGCAGCAGCTACCGAAGCAGGTGCCGTTGCAATCAAATCCGGATCCAGAATCGCATATTTCGGAATCAGTTCATAGCTGAATACCGTCAGCTTATAGTTCCGGCTGTGATCGGTAATAACCGAAAATGCAGTTACCTCGGAACCAGTACCCGCGGTCGTTGGAATTGCAATCTGCGGAACGATCGGTCCCGGCACCTTGCCGCCGCCCTCGTATTCCGTGATGCTTCCACCGTATTTTGCAATGATACCAACCGCCTTTGCCACATCCATCGGAGAACCACCGCCGAATGCCACGATGAAATCTGCACCACATTCCTTGTACATCTTCGTTGCCTTTTCGACTGTCTCCACCGAAGGATTTCCTTCTGTCTCCGTAAATGCATCCGCCGGGATTCCAACATCTGCCAGAGACTGCTTACATGTATCCACCAGTCCCATCTTGTTCAGATGGGGACCGGAAATAATAAGAGCATGTGTGCCGCCAAGCCTGGTTGCACATTCACCTAATTTCCTGATTGAACCTGCACCAACGATGATATCCTGTGGTACAGAAAAGCTAAAATTCTTCACTCTAAGTCACCTTACTTTCCAAGATGAAATATCCATCCTGCTGCCTTATCGCAACAGGACAGATACCTCACATGAATTTTTATTTTGAAAGTGCATTCACTGTCTCTTCCAGAATTGCATATGCCTTGTCACAATCTTCCCTGCTTGCAATCAGTGGTGGAACCATACGAATGACATGCGAACCAATCGCTGTGATCAGAAGCTTTCTGTCAAATGCACCATGCTTCACATCGACAGCGCCAATCGTATCATCGAACTCAACACCAATCATCAGTCCCATACCACGAACCTCCTTCACATGCGGAAGGTTCTTCAGCTTATCCATAAAGTACGCTCCAACTTCCTTTGCATTGCCTGCAAGGTCACGGTCAAGAAGCTCGTTTACTTCTGCATAAGCGGCTGCACAGCTGACTGGATGTCCACCAAACGTTGTACCATGGGAACCCGGTGTAAATGCGGTTGCAACTTCAGCGGTTGCACAGATGGCACCGATTGGCATACCACCGCCAAGTCCCTTCGCCATAGAGACGATATCCGGCTTGATACCATAGTTCATGTAGCACATTGGCTGACCGGTTCTGCACCATCCGGTCTGCACCTCATCGATCAGGAGCAGCATGTTATTCTCATCACAGAACTTACGCAGTCCTGTCATAAACTCGTAAGTAGCCGGATGTACGCCACCTTCACCCTGAATCGGCTCGATCATGATAGCGATCGTATTTTCTGTACAAGCATCCTTAAATGCCTTCAAATCGTTATATGGGGCATAGGAAAATCCATATGCCATCGGTCCGAAGCCAACCTGACAGCCATTACCCGGCTGACCGGTTGCAGACATCGCACCGAATGTTCTGCCGTGAAAGCCCATCTTTGCAGTTACGATATGATAACGGTTTGGTCCGTAATGCTCGATACCATATTTTCTTGCCATCTTTATCATGGCTTCGTTTGCCTCTGTACCAGAGTTCTGATAAAAAATCTTATCCATACCGATTGTGGTACAGACCTTCTCAGCAAGCAATGCCTGTGGAATCGTATACGGATAGTTGAAGGTATGCATGATATCATCAACCTGATCCTTGACGGCTGCAACAACCTTTGGGTTTCTGCTTCCGGCATTATTTACGGCAATGCCTGCATAGAAATCCAGATACGGAGTTCCGTTTTCATCGTACATGTACATGCCCTCGGCTGTCTCTGCCAGGAAGTCGAAACGCTCGTACGTATCGATCATATACTTGCTTACCTTATCCTTAATGTCCTGCTTTGTTAACCCAAGATCTTTTAATTTCATAATAAACGCCTCCTAAATATATAAAATGTTTTCGTTACTTTATAATTCCTTTGATTTTCATGTAATCCTTGATCAGCTTCACACTGTCCTCGATTCCAACCTTCTCACTGTTAATCGTGAGATCGTAGTTGACCGGGTTCGTCCAGTAATTTCCATGTGTGTAATATTTGTAATAATCGGCACGGAACTTATCGGTATGCACGATCGTCGCCGTCGCAACATCCTCGGTCACCCCCATATGTTCCATCGTCCGCTTCACACAGAAATCACGCGGTGCTTCTATGTAGATACTTACAATATTCGGTCTGCCTCGCAGGATGTAGTCAGCACATTTTCCAACAATAACACAGGATTCCGTATCCGCTAAGTTTTCAATAATCTGTCTCTGATACTCAAACAGCTTATCATCGGATACGAACTTTTCATTCCGGCTGATATAGCTTCTCGCACGCGGCAGCCCCCTTAAGAAGCTGGAGAATCCACCATTGGAACGAACCCTCTCGTTAACCTCCTGAAACAGTTTCTCATCAAGACCACTCATCTGAGACGCCAGTGTCAGGATTCGGTTTTCGTAGCAATGGATTCCAAGCTCCTTCGCAAGCTTCGATGCGATTTCCTTTCCGCCGGTACCAAAGCCTCTTGCAAAAGTAACAACATAATTTTCCATAATTTTCCCTCACAATCTTATTATGCTATGAATCTGCTTAAGAATTCTCTGCTTCGATCGTTCTTCGGATTCGTGAAGAACTCCTCTGGCGGTGCATCCTCTACCACATAGCCTTTATCCATGAACAGCACACGGGACGATACATTCTTTGCGAAATCCATCTCATGTGTTACAATCAGCATCGTAAGTCCGGAGTTTGCAAGTTCCTTCATTACATTCAACACTTCACCAACCATCTCCGGATCGAGCGCGGATGTCGGCTCATCGAACAACAGCACCTCCGGATTCATACAGAGTCCTCTGGCGATTGCTACACGCTGCTTCTGTCCACCGGACAACTGCTCCGGTCTGGCATTGATGTACGGTGCCATGCCAACTTTTTTTAAATGCATAATTGCACGATCAAACGCTTCTTCCTTAGATACATGCAGGACCTTTCTTGCACCCTCCATACAATTCTCCAACACCGTCATATTGTTAAATAAATTGAACGACTGGAACACCATGCCCACTCTGGAGCGGAACTCATTAATCTCCTTCTGAACATTCCGGATCTCCTTGCCGTGGTACAACACCTGTCCGCTTGTCTGCGTCTCCAGCTTGTTAATACACCGAAGTAATGTTGACTTACCGGAACCGGACGAACCAAGGATACAAATTACCTCTCCCTTTTTCACCTCAAAATCAATCTTCCGCAAAACCTCATGATCACCGAAGGATTTGCTTAAGTCTTTTACTTCAATAATACTTTCTTCATTATTTTTACTCATAATCACACCTCCTTACGGGTATCGCCCCCTCACATACGTTCGGCGGCATGTCGTCGTGCGCATCCTAATGCGAATCTCCGATTCGCAGACGCACTCCTACTGTTTGTCTTCCATATATTCAACCGCAAGCACATAATCTTTTTTGCCTGCCATCTTCTTTTCGATAAATAAGAACAACCGGTTAAATGCAACACAAAGCACCAGATAGATCAACGCAATTACCAGATACGATTCAAAGTACTTGTAATACGTACCACCAACAGTCTTTGCCTGCATGAACAACTCCTGTATACCGATTACGTTCAATACAGATGTCATCTTCAGGTTTGTCAGGAATGTGTTCGCCATCTCAGGGATAATGTTCTTGAATGCCTGTGGAAGGATTACATAGAACATTGCCTGCATCGGCGACATTCCCATTGCCAGAGCACCTTCGCGCTGTCCGGCATCAATGGATTTGATACCTGCACGCACGGTTTCTGACATATACGCACCTGTATTTAATACAGTTACGAGGATACCTGCAACAATCGGGTTGATATCAAAACCACCCTGACGGAGACCGAAATATACAATCATTGCCTGTACGATCATTGGCGTTCCTCGGAACAACTCTACATATAAGAAACAGATAAACTTGAAGAATTTGATAATTCCCTTTTTGATCGGATTATCTTCTTTGTGAATTTTGATATCTCCGACAATACCTACGATATAACCAAGTATGAAACCTACGATCGTACCGATCACAGATACATACAGGGTGATCCATGTTCCCTGCAGGAACATACTTGAATATTTCTCGGCAAGAAATGCCATCCATTCAAAGATATTCGTCGGGGATGATATACTTAGAATAGCACCCATATGATTTCCTCCTGTTCTACACGTTTTTTATAATTCCTCCGCAGCCTGAAATCATGAAAGGCTGCGGGGGAATTTTCTGTCATTATGTAATTAGTTAGCTGCCGGCTGCAAACTGATAGCTTCTTCCATCGTCTTATCCATAGTTGCTTTATCATTCCAGCCGATGGCATCCATCGCCTTCTGGATCTCATCACGACGGGCGGTATCATCTTTTCTTGTTGCGATACATACATTTGTCATTTCCTCGTCACCGACGAACTTATCGTTATCATCGAGATAGATAATTGCCAGATCATCATTTGTCATAGCAGCAGATTCTGCAGTTGGAACATCAATGACACAGACATCAGCCGTTCCATTTGAGATTGCCATGAAGCACTCAGCCGTTGTCTCATAATTTGCTCCAAGCTTTGCATCCGGAACCTGATCAAGCAAATTTACCCATCCGGTACCAAGCTGTGTAGTAAGTGTTACATTCTTCCCAGCCAATTCGGAAAGTCCTTTGATGTTTTCCAGTCCGGATCCTTTCTTTACAACTAAACAGTTATCTCTGTAATAATAAGGCTCTGTAAATGAATAAGAAGCCTCTCGTTCCTTTGTACGTCCCATACCTGCAATAATCACATCATAATCACCTGCATCCAGAGACATTCCGATGGAATCCCATTCAACCTTGTGTATTTCCAATGTCTTTCCCATCTGCTTTGCCAGCTTTTCAGCTACCATAACATCATATCCGTATGCATACATGTTTGTTCCGTAAATCGGAACAGCCTTTTCACCATTTGCAAGCTCATCCGTTTCCTGTGACCAGTTGAACGGAGCATATGCACATTCCATTCCGACTCTTAATACACTGTCATCACTGGATGAATCTTTCTTTCCACAACCGGTAAGAGATGTCAATGCCAATGTTGCTGCAAGCACCATGCTAATTAATTTTCTTTTCTTCATAAACATCATCCTCTCTTTCTTCTTGCATTTTCTTAATTTTATTAAGCCTTTACCTTCGACTTGGGTGTATTATGTGCCTGTAACATTATTTTGTCAACACAGATAAAGGATTTCCTAATTTATTTAAGGTTTTATGGAGTTCATTTTTTATTTTTTAAAAAAAAGGAAGGTTTTCTTATTATTTTTATGTTGTTGCATTGTTTCGCCAGTTATATTTTATATTTGCTTGTGTTTCCTTTGTGCAATTACACTTATGGTTGTTTTTATAAGGTTTTGTTTTTTGACAATTTCTTTACGTCATATAGAAATTCGTGCAAGCATGATTTCTACATAACGGCTTATTGCACAAAAAACAGCCGGAATTTTTCCGACTGCGTCCCTGTTTTATATATCTTAATATCGAATTGTATGGTTCTTCTTTTCCTCTGACCAGTAACACTGTTCCTGCACGTGACAGTCAAAACAGTTTCTGGACTGCTTATCCGCATCATACAGCAGTTTTGCAAGTGTCCTTACTTGCTCACTCGGTGCCTTATGTCTGCCGATTGCATCACAAATTTCATCACATTCTTCCTCTGTATATCCACATGCCAAAAGGATTGGTCGTGCCAGCCTGGCTCCCGCCTCATGATGGGATTTCCCAGAAAAATATTCCTCACATCTTCCGATATCGTGCAGCAATGCCATCGCATAGATCACATCCTGTCGGAAGAAAAGTCCCTGTTCCAGATTCTTTATATATCCGATTCTTGCCACATCCAGACTATGCTCGATTCCATGCAGGCAAAACACACGCGTGCGTTCCTGTTCCCTGATCCGACGCATATACATCTGAAATTCCGGATGCGCAAGAATTTTATCTACTCGCTCCATTATCATCATCTCCGCTTTCTAGTTGCAGATACTCTGCCAGAAAAGATAACGAACCACTCACGAGAATCACATCCGTTCCGCCTGCCTGTTTTCTTGCCTTTTGCAACGCTTCTGCGCTTGTATCTGCAAGCTGCACCGGTATGCCCTCCGCCTGTAACAACGGTGCCAGAATCTCCTTTGGCAGACCACGCGGGGTATCCGGTGTGATCACAACGGCTGCTGCCATCGTCGGCGCCAGAATCTCCACCATCTTCTCGTATTCCTTATCCTTCAGTACTCCTATTATATAGATTACCCTGCGGTTTGTAAAATACTTTTCCGCTGATGTACGCAAATATTCCCATGCTGCTACATTATGCGCGCCATCTACATAGATATACGGATGTTCCGAAACCCTCGTCATACGCCCCAGCCATGTGGTCTGTGCAATTCCATTATGAACGGCTGTTTCTTCTATATATAGTGCACGGAGCACAGTAATTGCCGTCTGTGCGTTTACAATCTGATGCTCTCCTAACAACGGAATATGATATGGTTTTTTCCTTTCCCTGATATCCTCATCCCTATTGTTTTCTCCCGGATTCGTTCCACAATCCACCAGCTCGGCACCATCCAGATTCATCTGCACGACTTCCCAGTCCAAAGGATTTACTTCTATATAAGAAGCGTGTTGTACCCGGCACGTCTCCCGCAGCACCTTCGATACCTCCGGCACCTGCGGCGCGGAGATCACAGTTGTATACGGCTTGATGATACCTGCTTTCTCTGTTGCAATCTTCGTCAGAGTATCGCCTAAGAACTGCATATGATCCATGCTGATCTGTGCAAACACGCAAACCTCCGGTTTTGCAAGCACATTCGTCGCATCTTGGCTTCCACCCATGCCACATTCGAGCAATACATAGTCCACATGATTTCTCGCAAAATACAGAAACGCCACCGCCGTCTCGATTTCAAAGGCAGTCGGACTGGCAAACCCATCCGTTTCCATCGCATCGATCACCGCCGCAGCCTCTGTGAGTAACGCTGCAAATTCCGCCTCCGACATGTAGTGTCTGTCCATCTGATACCGTTCCAGATACGTCAGAATCGTCGGTGAAATATACCGTCCCACATGATATCCTGCGGCAAGCAGGCTCTCCTGTACAAACGCAAAAATAGAGCCCTTTCCGTTTGTCCCGGCAATGTGCAGTGTCCTGCACGTATCCTGTGGATTGCCAAGTCTCCGTAAGAGCTCTTTTACCTGTGTCAGGCCGGGCACGATTCCCAGCCTGCTTTTTTCTACGATGTAATTTTGTGCTTCTAAGTAGTTCAATTATTTGTCTCCCTTATATTCTACATGCTGCACTGGCTTTGTAGAATCATCAATCGGACAAATCTCATATCCCTCATCCTTCAAAGTCTGGATCAATGCCGGAAGTGCTTCGATCGTTGCATGATTGTTCTGCAGATCATGCATCAAAATCACGGAATCGCCGGCATTGGCATGTACATACCCAAGTATATTATCATTTAACTCACTTGGTGTCAAAGATGCATCCACTGCATCACCTGACAGGGAATTCCAGTCATAATAGACGATACCCTCGTCATGCAGATATCCAATCAGATCCTGGATATCTACCTTACTTACCTGATTCGAACTTCCACCCGGGAAGCGGTACAGATGCGTATCCACACCTGTCTGTTCCTGTATGTAATCGTGAATCTTCGTCACGTCTTCCTCGAAGCTTTCCTGACTTGCATATACCTGATCGTACACATGACTGTAAGAATGCATTCCGATCGAATGTCCTTCGTCAACGATCCGCTTGTAATACTGCTGTGCTTCCTTATCATCATTGTAAACAACAAAGAACGTTGCCTTCACATTGTTTTCCTTCAACACATCCAAGAGTTCTCCAGTGTATGTACTTGGACCATCATCAAAAGTCAGGTATACTTTCTGTCCATTGTAGTACGTCTGTTCCGGTACATCACTGGCTGCTTCCGTCGTCGCCTCTGCATCTTCCGTGGTTTTGTCTGAGCCATCGCCATTGTCTGTCAGAGCTACGTGCACACCTTCCGAACCTTTTCCAAGATCTCCATACGCCATCTGCTCACTCGTCATAGTCTCGGTCGATTCATCGATCAGTCCGATGTTCGTGCTGACCAGATTCTTTCCTTCCTCCACCCGGTCGACCAGATTCTCAATCCTGTGATCCAGCCGGTTCATCTTTACCATAAGGAACATGCACAGCGTGATTGGAATCGCACATACGACCAGGAATGTTATCATCAACATCCGCTTAAAGCTCCGTACCTTTCGTTTGTGTGTGTTTGCCTCTTCCATTTCTTGTGCTTCGGAAATTTCTTTCTCATATTCAGTTAAAGTTTTTTTCTTGTCTTCCATAAAATTTTCCTTTACATTCTCTATATATTGTGGTACATTACCTATGTAATACAAATTACCATTTGCAGTCTTGGGACATTCCCGAAAAAAAGGCTGCAATTTTTATATTATAAAATTCTACGAGTTATGTCAAGTAAATTTTATCTTTTCTTAATCTTTTGTAACACTTTTGTAATATAATTCCCGCCACTTACGACCTTCCTCCTGCATGCCCTGCGTCAGCTTTGCCAACTCATCATATTGTTGTTTATACCGCTGTTCCATATTTTTCACGGTCGATTTCATACGTGATTCATAATCCTCCTGTGTCTTTCGAATTGCTTCATTATAATTCTTATCATTTTCTTTACATCGTTTTTCAAGTTCTTGCATTGTCTGTTCTTTACATAATATATATTCCGACAGACTTATGTCTCCTAGTCGTGATACATCCACGGCATATATCCGCGGTTTGGCTTCCGTTGCTAATTTATACAGAAGATAACTGACTTCCCCGTGTTGTAAAATCTCATATCGTTCAATTCTCTCTGTACCATGTACCAATCTCTGAACCTTCCTCTCTCCCAGTGGATTTATCACGTACAGACTGTCCGTGCCATTTCCCGGATCTGTCATGCAATACCACACATAAAGCTGTGTACGTTCTCCTGCGGCTGGTGCAATCCGAACCATAGAGATACTACCCCAGTCGTCACCCTTCACAAGCACCAGCCGTCCCTCCGCAAAGAGCTTATCCCACATTAAAACATTTTCCGTGTTCACATACGCCACATAGATTTCATCGTCCCACAGCCGGCTTACGCCACAGGAATGATAATCCCGGCATAAGCTGCCCCACTGTACCGTCCTGCCCGTCCCAATCACCTGTGCTAAAATCTGATTGCCCTCCTCGTAAAGTAAGATCCGTTTATCCCCTTTCCATCTATAAACCGCTTCCACATTTTCCTCCCAGTTCTTTCTTTTACAAATATATTGCCGGAATCGAACAAAAATGCATATTCTGAATATATTATTGTAAGCATATTTGAAAGGAAACGAACATGTCTAAATGCTGTGGCTGTAACAAAAAAGTATTAAGCAATGCAGTTGCAAACAACACAGATTCCTGCACATGCAGCCTGACCGATACCTGTACGGATGTCTGTGTGACGCCGCAATGTGGCGATCCAAAGCTGCTCACCGTGCTTGTTCCGGTTATCTATGACGAGATCGGAATCAACATATGCCGGACGATTCCACTTGCGACCCTTCTTGCAGATTATCCGACAACGGCATACATTCGGGCAGAAGTTACGAACATTACCTTTGCAACCGGAGAGACCCCTTCCGTGACGATCGCACCGATTGCCGGGCGTCCAAACTGCTACGAGCTGACACTAACGAACCTGACTGTCGATTTTGTCATCTATGTCTATGATTGCTGCAAACGACTGCTCGCGACATTGCCAGTCACTGGTGTTGTCTACCTGCCTTCTACAACAACCGATCCGGAATATGATGAGGATACCAACCCAACTTCTGTAACAATGCAGTTGTTCGCGCCATATGGTGTCACTTATACCGATACAACAGCAGCAACACCAAACCTGAACTTTATTGGCTTCCTCTCCACTAACGGAACTGTGTCACAGGGGCTCAATCTCATGGCGATGTCCAAGGTATTGAACTTCGATATTGCAAGCGCAGAAATGACGGTAGGGCTTACCTTGATCGTAAAATCAATTTACTACAACCAATACCGGATTCCTCACAACGGAAAAGCGATCGTATCCAAGGGCACACTGGCAAGTCCGGAGGATTCTGTCTGCATGAGTTTTATAAGCGGAAGTCTCTTAGACCGGAACATCAAGCCATTGGAGCTTTGCAATCCGCTTGACCAGAAGCGAAACTGCGAAAGCTGTACCGATCCTGACGACTGCACCTGTCTGACACCATCGGATTGAATTTCAAAAATTACCGGAAATTGGTAAAATAATCTCCTTATTTAGGTTCATACTATTTTTATAGAATGAAAACTAGATAAGGAGTGTTTTATTATGAAGAAATTTAAAACAACCGCTGCCATCGCAGCAACTGCCATGATGCTTTCTATCTGTATGTGTGGATGTGGTACGGACGAGACGAGCAAGGACACTGCAACCACTTCGGAGCAGACACAGATGACAACCGAAAACAGCAACGCAACTGGTGGCAATGCAACAAATTCCAATGGCGTTGGAAATGGAATCAAGGATGCCGCGGACGGTGTCGGCGAAGGTATCAAGGACGCGGCAGAAGGCGTTGGTGAAGGTGTCAAGGACGCGGCAGAGGGTGTCGGAAACGGTGTCAAGGATGCTGTGGACGGCGTGGAAGATGCCGTGGATGGAAATCAAAGTAAGCGATAATAACAGGAAAAAGGTTCCGCCTGTGGTGCAGTTTTTACATCACAAACGGAACCTTGTTTTATCTTTTATCGTCCGGTTTCACCTGAAAGGACGGTTCAATCTTATTCATCATACAATCATACTGTTTGTACATCTTCTGCACACTGTTTTCTAATAAGTAGTAATGCATCACATAAGGGATCAGCAACACCAAAAGCGCAAAAACAAGCATAACAATGATCAATGAACCGCTGAAATTCAAATATAAAATTGAAACCACAGTTGCCATCGCAAACAGCGCCATAACAATGAGGTGTACCTGCCGCTCATGCGCGAAAAAGGCAATCTGCACGAGATGCTTTTCCTTCTCATGTTCCCAATCCACATCTTCTTTTTCTAACAAGGCATCAATATATGCCAGATATTCGGTAATTCTTTTTTTCATCTTCCGCTCCTCCTGCCAATTTCTTTCATTCTCTAATTTATCTGATTTTCTTACACAGTTTCATCTATTTTTGTCTGTATTCTGCTGCCATTGCTTTTCATTTATTATATCGCTGTCTGCATAAATATTCCATAGTCATATGCATATTTCCGTGCTATAATAAGGGTGCATTTTTATGCGCATACATAAGGAGGAAATTATGCCAGACAACAACGGAAATAATCAGAATAACAACGATGATGATACATACGAAAAGTATTGCTATCTATGTCGCAGACCGGAATCCGAGGCCGGTCCATTTATCCGGATGCCGGGTAATATGTATATCTGCAACGACTGTTTGCAGAAAAGCTTCGACTCCTTCAACAATGGAGCGATGCAGTTTTTAGACCTCTCCAAGATGCCAAACATCAACATGTCGCAGTTTATGCCATTTGATGATATTCCGACTTCCCAGAAGGTCAAAAAGAAGAAAAAGCAGAAGGAAGAAAAAGAGCAAAAGCCACTTACAATGGCAGATGTTCCAGCCCCACATAAAATCAAGGCAATGCTTGACGAATATGTCGTCGGGCAGGAATACGCGAAGCGTGCCATGTCCGTTGCCGTCTACAATCATTACAAGCGCGTGATCACAGACACGATGGATGACATTGAGATTGAAAAATCCAACATGCTCATGCTCGGTCCAACCGGCTGTGGTAAGACGTATCTGGTTCAGACGATTGCAAAAATCCTACAGGTGCCTCTTGCCATTACCGATGCGACCACACTGACCGAGGCCGGTTATATCGGTGATGATGTAGAGAGCATCCTCTCCAAGCTTCTCGCAGTAGCAGATAACGATGTCGAGAAGGCGGAACGCGGAATTGTCTTTATTGACGAGATCGATAAGATCGCAAAGAAAAAAGAGACCCGCAGCCGTGATGTCAGTGGAGAGTCTGTACAGCAGGGACTTCTGAAGATCTTAGAGGGTGCTGAGGTCGAAGTACCTGTCGGTTCCGGCAGCAAGAATGCCATGACGCCGATGACAACGATGAATACGCGGAATATCTTATTTATCTGTGGTGGTGCGTTCCCGGATATCGAGGACATCATCAAACAGCGTCTGAACAAGCAGTCCTCTATGGGCTTTGCCGCAGACCTGAAAGATAAATATGACAAGAACGATAACCTGATCAGGGAAGTAACAACCGAAGATCTGCGTGAATTTGGTATGATCCCGGAATTTCTTGGTCGACTCCCTGTGCTTTTCACTCTGGATGCACTGGACAAGGAGATGTACATCAAGATCTTGAAGGAGCCAAAAAATGCAATTCTCAAGCAGTACAAAAAGCTGCTTGCATTGGATGAGGTAGATCTGGAATTCGATGACAGTGCCTACGAAGCAATCGCAGAAAAAGCGATGGAGAAAAAGACCGGCGCCCGTGCACTCCGTGCGATCATTGAGAAATTCATGATGGATATTATGTATGAGATTCCACGTGACGATAACATCGGTCGTGTCACCATCACCGGCGATTATATCAATGGCAAGGGCGCTCCGATCATCGAACTGCGCGGTACAAATATTTAAACGACTGGATCAGGAGGTGTCAATATGAAAAAAGTGGAAGTGATCATCCGACCTGAGAAACTGGATGACATGAAAGAGATTTTGGATGAATGCAGTACGACCGGAGCCATGGTCAGCAATATCATGGGCTACGGTAACCAGAAGGGGTACAAGTCCCAGCACCATAACGGCGATTATTTTGTCAATCTTCTCCCGAAGATCAAGGTTGAAACGGTTGTGTCGGACGAAATCAGTGAGAAACTCATTGCTATGATCACGGAGCGTATTCCAACTGGAAGCTACGGTGATGGCAAAATATTCGTATATGATGTTGCGGATGCCATCCGTATCCGTACAGGCGAGCGCGGAGCTGATGCTCTATGATGACTGCAATCATCGCGCATCGTGGCGCTTCGGCTCTCGCCACCCACGAAAACACATTGGAGGCGTTTCAGATTGCGATCAATCTGCAGGCAGATTTTGCAGAGTTTGATATTCGTCGAACGAAGGATCATCAGTTGATTGCATTTCACAATCCAGATTTAAACGGTACGGATATCCGCCGGCTTACCTATGACGAGATCTGTAGAATCACTGGTACACACGGTTACCGGGTTCCGCTTTTACAGGAAGTATTGGAGTTATGCCGCGGAAAAATCAAGCTGGATATCGAGTTAAAAGAAACTGGATATGAGCAGGAGATCATTGATCTGGTAGAACGCTATTATGATTACTCCGATTATATGATGAAGTCATTTATTGACCGTTCGGTGCTCCGTATCAAGGATATCGATCCGAACATCAAAGCGGGTCTGTTGATCGGGACGCCACGCAACACGATTGTCCATCGGTTAAACGAATACTTCCCGCTTCACCGGCTGCATGTGTGCAAGGCAGATTTTATCTCCCCGCATTTCCAGTTCGTAACACGGGAATTTCTCCTGCGCATGCATCTGCATCGCAAAGAGGTCTATGCATGGACAGTCAATGACATCGCAAAGATGAGTAAGCTGATCCGCAAAGGCGTTGACGGTATCATCACCGACCGCCCGGATTTCGGTATGCAGGCACGCATGGCTTTTGAATAATCAGACAGACAAAGACAGAAAGGATGAACAAGCATGAAATACAAAGTTGGATTTATTGGTTGTGGAAATATGGCAAGTGCCATTATCGGCGGTCTAAAAGCTCACGCCGGCATCGACGCTGCTGAAATTATTGCAGCAGATGCTTCCGGAGCTGCACGTGAAAAGGCCAGGGAAACCCTCGGTATCTGTACAACTGCCTCGAATACAGAGGTATCCACACAGGCAGATGTATTATTCTTATCCGTAAAACCACAATATTATGAGGCAGTGATCGCAGAGATTCAGCCAACACTCCCTGCCGGACAGATTATCGTTACGATCGCACCGGGCAAGACATTGGCCTGGCTTGGTGAGCGACTCGGTGATGTGAAGATTGTCCGCACCATGCCAAATACCCCAGCCCTTGTCGGGGAAGGAATCACAGGCGTATGCAAGAATGGACTTGTCACGGAAGAAGAATTTACATATGTACTAAAATTACTGAGCAGCTTTGGACTTGCCGAAGCAATCCCAGAATCTCTGATGGATGCGGTTGTCTCTGTCAGCGGCAGTTCGCCAGCATATGTATTTCTGTTTATCGAAGCAATGGCAGATGCCGCCGTTGCCGATGGTATGCCACGGGCACAGGCTTATAAGTTCGCGGCACAGGCAGTACTCGGAAGTGCAAAAATGGTATTAGAGACAGGAAAGCACCCTGCCGAGTTGAAAGATATGGTATGCTCTCCTGCCGGAACCACCATTGAAGCGGTTCGTGTCTTAGAAGAAAAAGGATTCCGTGGGGCTGTCATGGATGCCATGAAAGCCTGCACCGCAAAAGCGAAAGGAATTTAAGTTTCCCCAGCTTTATAGCAATCGAGTAGGAGGCGGTGACTAACCGCCGTCCTCTCACAGCACCGTACGTACCGTTCGGTATACGGCGCTTTCAATAGTTGACGTGCACAGACTGATAGGCTGTGGCTAAATCGTAAAAGCCACTGTTTATCAGTCTTTCTTTATTCAGCGCCCAAGTCACAGCTTTGTTATTGCTGATATACCAATATTTTCTGCGACTGTTTGCCATTGTTGCCGCATAGTGTTCTGGGATTCCCAGCTTGACTAGATTTTTATATTTCGTTCTAGGTTTCTTCCACTGTTTCCATATGCACATGCGTATTCTGTGATAGAGCCATCCGTTGATGTCATCTATGTTGTTCTTCATACTTGCAATTCCGTAGTAGTTAAGCCATCCTCTTGCATATACTTTGATTTTCCCAAGGCTTGGCTTGATTGACTGACTTCGCTTACGGGAAGATAGCTCCTTCAATCTAGACTTGAACTTCTTCCATGACTTCGGATGAACTCGGACATAGATGCCTTTTCCGATCTTTCCCAATGCAAAGCCAAGGAATTTAAAATTTCGGATTGCAAACACGCTGACAGT
>ERZ808240.2629-NODE-2629-length-19048-cov-4.841836_pt1 | contig 19048 bp, 15 predicted proteins | sample MGYA00521084_ERZ808240 | MGnify/ENA primary metagenome ERZ808240 (study PRJEB31516, sample SAMN03275571) | gut metagenome | biome: mammalia-associated habitat; material: feces | host: Papio cynocephalus | place: Kenya | collected 2012-08-06 ...
GTGAATGTCACGTTTATAGTAGATTAAACCAATGTCAGATATAAGGCACGGAAAGACTGGTGTCCGAGGTATTACTGATACCAGCCTTTCCGTGTCTTATATCGTCCGTTCGTCAACTTACGTTGACTTCACTAAACAGTATTTTCACCCTTTAAGCAATCTTCTGAATCTCTTACTATGCCTTTCCATATAATCTATCCATCCTCCCACTGATTTGCACATTACACAGAACAAAACAGCAGCTATAATGGCATACATAATTATCATTCTAAGCATTGCAGTTGTCACTGTTGCTATTGCGAATATCTTCTTAAAATTCAGCACACATACGACAATCCCCGCTGCCATCGCTGCGCATACAACTACTCTTAACACATCAAAAGGTCTGCATATTCTTAATAAAGCTGCCATTCCTATAAGAAGCAGTATTACGATAGCAACAGTTGATATCTGCTCATTGCTCATGCCAAGTATATTACCATGAATAGATATTGCTGCAAGCATTATAAAATCAACAATTCCTGCCGGGAGCGCCTTTAATATGACATTAACAAGAAAATCTCCTTTTATAAGCTCTTTGTTAGGCTGCAAAGCAAGAAAGAATGCCGGAGTACCAATAGTAAATGCTCCTAATAATGATAACTGTGTTGGATATAATGGATATAGATTAGCAGCTATAAGGGTAAATATTGTTGTTAATATTGAAAATATATTTTTAACAAGAAAAAGTGATGCTGATGTCTGTATGTTATTGACAACTCTTCTTCCCTCAAGAACTACTTCTGGCATTTTAGAGAAATCTGAATCTAAAAGTACTACCTGTGCTGCATTACTTGCTGCCTCACTTCCTGATGCCATGGCAACACTGCAATCTGCGCACTTAAGTGCAAGAACATCATTAACACCATCACCCGTCATTGCTACAACTTTTCCTGCTTCCTTGAATGACTGTATTATCTGTTTCTTCTGCTCTGGTATAACTCTTCCAAATACTGTATATTTTTTAATAGCTTCTCTTACATCATTCTCATCCTTAAGTGTGGTAGCATCCACATAATTCTCTGCATTTCTTATACCGGCTCTTATAGCTACCTTTGATGCTGTAACCGGATTATCTCCTGATATAACAACAACATCGACTCCCTGATTCTCAAAATATCCAAAAGTCTCCTTAGCCGTATCGCGAATCTCATTTTCAAGTATAATAAATGCATATGGTATAACCGGCTCTTCAATAAGATTTCCATGTGGATCACTTACGCATTCTCCAAAAACAAGTATACGCTCTCCTCTGTCAGAATAACGGTCATATATATCTGTATAATCATCATACTGGTTAAGCAGAACATATTCAGGTGCTCCAAAAACATAACATCTGCCATCTATAACTGCACCACTGTACTTATTCTGTGATGAAAATGAATATATTCTTTCTGCTTTCTTACCATTATGTTCAGAAAAATAATCCTTAATAGCTTTCATTGTTTCATTATCACCACTCATATTTCCTGACACATCTTCTATAAGTTCTGTGACATTATCTCTGCAGAACACAACATCACTTACAGACATCTCTGGTTCTGTTATAGTTCCTGTTTTATCAACACATAAAACATTAACCCTTGCCAGTGTTTCAACACAGTTCATCTCATGAACAAGTACCTTTTTGGCTGCAAGTCTTCTTACACTTACAACAAGTGCTACACTTGCAAGAAGATACAAGCCTTCCGGAATCATTCCAACAAGTGAGGCAACCATTGACACTACACTGCTTTTTATAGTATGTCCAAGAAAAAAATGACTCTGTATATACATAATAATTCCAAGTGGAACTATAACTATACCGATAATCTTAACAAGATTATCAAGTGACTTCATCATGGTTGTCTGTTGTTTTTTTCTTCCAGCTTTTGCTTCAAGTGCAAGTTTTGCCGCGTATGAAGCATGTCCTACATTCGTAAGCACTGCCCTGCACTCACCAGATACAACAAAGCTGCCTGAAAGCAGAATATCACCTTTATTCTTTACAATCTCATCAGACTCACCTGTTATAAGTGATTCATTTACCCTCACACAGCCTTCTGCAAGAATAGCATCAGCACTAAGCTGATTGCCAGCCTCAAATATACATACGTCCCCTTTGACAAGCTCAGTAGAATCTATTTCACTTATATAGCTGTCTCTTATCACCTTAGTTTTCGGTGCATTTACTACAGTAAGTCTGTCAAGTGTAATTTTCGCTCTTATTTCCTGTACTATACCTATTATAGTATTAAGCAATATAATAGGCAAAAAGGTCATATTGTTATATGACCTTACAAATATCAAAAGACCTGCGAATATTGCAAACACAAAGTTAAAATATGTGAATACATTGCCCGCTATAATCTGTTTTATTGTTTTAGACTGGTTTCCTACGGGTATATTATCCAGTCCTTCTGCTTTAAGTCCTTTAACTTCTTCACTTGATAATCCGTTGCGAATATCAGTCATTGGCGTACTTCATCTCCCCGACAATCACCTTAAATATATATGCTATCGCTGCTACATCCACAACCATCTTTACTATGAAGCATATTATAATAGATGACTGTGATGAATAATCAAACACCTGGAATGCTATATAACTTGCGAACTGTATAATAATTATATAACATGCCCACATATGTGATATCTGCTGCTTAACATATGCATGCATAGCTGCGCTAAGTGCCATCGATAATATTATATCTACTGTAAATGCTACTCCCATAAGAAGCCATAGATATCCAGGTGCATTAAAAAGATTGGCAAGTGTCTTATAAAATGTTTCTGTATCATTCTCAGTAAGACCTGCAACCATAGTATCAAGTCCCATATTGTTATATGCTGTTGCTATAGATATCGATGAAAGAACAGTAAGTCCATATAATACACCATCGCCCACTGCAAGTCCTATACCTGAAAGATATATATCACCTTTTCTTTCAAATCTTCCTGCCATAAACCTTGTAAGCACATATCTTGCAAGTGTCATACCAACAGCCGCCAGTATCGAATATATAACAGTATAAGCCGTTGTGTTTGTGCTGAATGTCTGGTCTATAGATGGTATCAGTGCCAGTGCTGACATACACAGATTGGCAAATATAAATACAAATATAGAATATGCAAATACTCCAGCCAGCACATTAATAAATCTTCCATCCCATCTTTTAATTACAACTATGATAAGCACTATAAATGCCGAAAGCATAAGTATTCCGCCAGCTGATAACATACTCTCAGCCCCGGCTGGAATCCCTGCATCCAGATTAATTCCGTATTCTTCCATTTAAATTCTCCTTGTAATATATAATAAAATACTATTATCTTTAATTCTTATCTCTTAAATTATCAACATATTATCAATATTGTATTGTTAACATCTGATAGTATACGTTTCTCATTCTTGTATTCTTTAATTGACATATCTAATAGTTTTAATATATCAAAAGAGCAGCCACATATGGTAGCTGCTCCCTCATAATCTTAATTGTATAACAATATATCTTTTCAAAAATCTATATATAAATCAGGAAAAGGCACACTGTAAACCATTCGGATTATAATTTTGTTACGTTAACAGCCTGAGGTCCTTTAGCGCCTTCTGTTACATCAAACTCTACTTCTGCGCCTTCCTCTAAAGACTTGAAACCTTCCATATTAAGTCCTGAATAATGTACGAAAACATCCTTTCCTGACTCATCACTGATAAAGCCGTAACCCTTCTGGTTATTGAACCACTTTACTGTACCCTTCATTACAAGTACCTCCAAATAAAATATATGGTGATTACACCTTTTTCATATTAACATTTTAAAGTGTTAGTGTCAATTTATTTGCTATAAAATTAGTGCACTTATCATTAAACAGGCATTCTGTTAAAGCCGTATTCACAACTTTTTATACATTTCCAATGCCTGATGCATCAGTGGTTAAAAGTCTTATCTTATATTGAATGAACAGACCTTAGTCCCAGCTATTACATCATAATATAAGTAAATCATGGCATCTTATACGTTGTTCTTCCCAATTCAATCTTATCTTCACCGCTCTGCACAACAGCTATTTCATCTTTGGAAACTACATTCCTTTTAGGTACTCTTATCATATTGCTGCTAATAACCTCAGAATCCACCTGTTTGTCATTGATCAATACCTTACTGAAATCATTAAAATTCTTACCACTTATGCAAACATAATCTTTATAATTGTATACTTCGTCAATTGTTATATCCTGTATACCCAACTTAAGATCTGTTGCAACATATGGTATCTCCCCATTATATATCTGTTTATCGCCATACAATATATCATATTCAAGTATCTTTAGCTGTTTAAGATAATCTTCATCATTATGCTTTGTCTGATGAAACTTCATGATATACCCCTCAGATATGCCAAGACGTTCAAACACTGCTGCCGACAGCTGATAAGCCTGCAGATTCATATCTTTCTTCTCTAAGCCATAATTTGACCATATGAAATACTCTGTCTGGTATATATCACCATTTTCCATTGTTTCATCCGTGAAACTGAATGTTGGCAGATGGTCACCATACATCACAAGCACTGTCTCTTCTTCTCTTCTTTTAAGCATATCGACAAGTTCACCTATAAATGAATCCATTTCATGCACCTGGTTTACATAATATTCAAACTGTGTCTGTTCATCCGCTTCAAAAAAATCTGATACCGTTATAGATGGTATATATCCATCCGGCATCGTATCCGGATAATCTCCATGCCCCTGCACAGATATTGTAAATATATAATCCATATTGTCTGTGGAATCAAGTGTCTTTGCAATCTCAGGCACAAGCATTTTATCCTTTGCCCATCCTAATGGTGTTTTCTGATAATTACTATCCATATATTCTATAGGCGTAAATGTATCATATCCAAGATGTGAGAATACCTTATAGCGGTCATAAAAAGTTGCATCATTATTATGTATTGCATGTGTCGAATATCCTATCTTTTTAAGATCGTAAGCAGCTGACTCGCACGTTTTTGACTGCATAACTGTTCTGTAAGGATATTCACCAGGACCAAAATCATCAAGATTAACTCCTGTCTGTACTTCAAACTCTGTATTAGCCGTCCCTGCGCCAAAACATGGTACTGACAGATATCCTGATGAATACTCTGCTCTTAATCTGTCAAAATTCGGAGTAGGATTAGATGAAAACTCAACCCCCTTAACCAGCTTTGGATCAAAAAAAGATTCCAGCTGTACAAATATTATATTAGGTGTTTTATCAGATACTTCTACTGTTGTTGCATCAAGATCCTGTTTCAGATTATCCATATACTCTTCTGAGTATTCCTTCGACCTGCTTATTCCTCTATCCTTTATACTGCTCATAAAACAATATGCTGTGCCATAATTCTGGTATGCACTGGCAAGATTACCAAAATGTGTTTCTACATGTCCGTTTATAATTAATGCTGCTGTATAAGAATAGGTCAGTAAAAATATTATCCCCATTTTGAATATTCCAGCTATATAAAACTTTTTTCCAAAAAGCTGAGTGGTTATATCTTCCGACTTTCTCCATATAACTATAAGTGCAGCAATAACCGCAGCTATTCCGGCAATTATAAGAATAAACCCGAAAACATTAATGTATAAAGGAATTACCTTTATGGCATCACTTATAAGATATATATCCATTGCAGTAAATGGGGTCTTTCTGGAACATAATACTATAAAATTCACAATACCTATCAACAACCATATAACTGAAACAAGTGCATATATAAACATTCTTTTTCTGAATAAATAGGCAATTGACATGGTTGTCATAATTATCATTGTATTCATAAGAAAGATAACAGGGCTTGTGAATATACTCAAAAGCCCTGTTATCCCTCTTTTGTTCAGACATTCCATTGCCATATTGATAATCATGGAATATATGAACATACGACTTATTTCATAACTCCATATTTTATTGATCACTGACTTTATTCTGTCCATCTTTTTTTATCTGTTCAATCAATACCCTTGCCTTTTCTTTTATGCTTACAGGTGCAGTTCTTGATGTTATAACCGCACCGGCAAACCTCTTGGCATCATCATAATCCCTGCATTTAAGACCAAGACTTGCCACAAGATAATTAACTGTATTCTCATCCATACCACATATAGGCGGATACTGGGTTGAAACAGCCTCCTTAAAACCTTTATAAGCATCCTCAACATATTCCAGCTGGGATTTCAAATACTGTTTTGTTACACTGTTATCTGCATTCTGTCTTATAAGCTCAGTGACACGCCCTTCATAAAGCCATGCAAGTCTGAGACACAGATATGCACTTTCACTTATCTTTGTTCCAACAATCATCTCACTAAGGAGTGCCATCTTACATCTCCTTATAGCTACATCATATGAATAATAATCCTCATCTTTCCATGTCACTTTGAACTTGCCCTCAACCGATTCCTTAAGAGCTGCCCTCTGCTTACTGGTAAGCTTGCCATATATTCTTGGCACTGCTGCATAACCGCAATGTGGACACATAATCACATCATATTTGGTACAATCTATACCCATATATATAGGTTTTAATATTTCATTAGTACCTTTAAATCTTGCCTTACCTGTTCTTACCTGCTTTGTCGTAAATTCCCTGTTACATACAGCACAGGTTATTTTTTTATCATAAAGATAAGTGCTTTCCTGTTTTCCTTCCATATCATTACCCGCATAAAGAGGCTTTTAACCACTTATTATTTCTGGAGTTTAAATGAACTCTTTAATGATACGATTCTGTTAAATACTAAGGCACCCTCCTTAGAGTCTTTGTTATCAACACAGAAATATCCATTTCTTACGAACTGGAATCTGTCTTCTGGCTTAGCACTAGCAAGCTCAGGCTCTAATATGCAGTTCTTAAGAACTGTAAGAGAGTGTGGATTAATATTCATTGAACCATCTTCTTCATTGTAAACTCCCTTTTCTTCATCCACAATGTTCTCATATAGTCTGACTTCTGCGTTAATTCCCTCTGATGCTGATACCCAGTGTATAGTCCCCTTAACTTTACGCTCAGTAAAATTGCCACCTTTTGTTGCTGGATCATAAGTACAATGTATACATGTAATATTACCAGCTTCATCCTTTTCAAAACCTGTACAAGTAACGAAATATGCGTTCATAAGGCGAACTTCATTACCTGGAAATAATCTGAAATACTTCTTAGGTGGTTCCTCCATGAAGTCTTCTCTTTCAATATACAATTCCTTTGTAAATGGAACTTTTCTTGTTCCCATATCAGGATTTTCCTGATTATTAGATACTTCCATATACTCTATCTGGTCTTCTGGATAATTATCAATTACCAGCTTAACCGGGTCAAGTATCGCCATCATTCGTTTAACCTTAAGCTTAAGATCCTCTCTAATGCAATATTCAAGCATAGGGTATTCAACAGAACCCTGTGCTTTTGTTACACCTACAAGTTCAACAAACATCTTAATAGCCTCAGGTGTAAAACCTCTTCTTCTTAATGCTGCTATAGATACGAGTCTTGGATCATCCCATCCATCAACCACGCCATCTTCAACAAGTTTTTTGATATATCTCTTACCTGTTACAACATTAGTAAGATACAACTTAGCAAACTCTATCTGCTTAGGATTCTCCTCTGGTGATGACTTATATCCTGTTTCAATAACAACCCAGTCATAAAGAGGTCTGTGATCCTCGAATTCAAGTGTACAGATAGAATGTGTAATTCCCTCAACTGCATCTTCAATAGGATGCGCAAAATCATACATAGGGTATATACACCATTTATCCCCTGTTCTATGATGTGTCATATGCGCAACTCTGTATATAACTGGATCTCTCATATTGATATTAGGTGATGCCATATCTATCTTAGCTCTTAATACTTTCTCACCATCCGCATACTTACCTTCCTTCATCTGTTCAAAAAGCATAAGGTTTTCTTCAACAGAACGGTTTCTGTATGGGCTTTCCTTACCTGGTTCAGTAAGAGTTCCTCTATATTTTCTTATTTCCTCTGCTGACAAATCATCAACATAGGCTTTGCCTTTCCTGATAAGCTTTATAGCTGCTTCATACATCTGTGGAAAATAATCTGATGCAAAAAGTACTTCTCCATCCCACTTTGCGCCAAGCCATTCCACATCTTTTTTAATTGAATCAACAAACTCAACCTTTTCCTTTGTTGGATTAGTATCATCAAATCTCATATTAAACTGACCATTATATTCCTTAGCCAGCCCATAGTTAAGTAATATGGACTTGGCATGTCCAATATGAAGATATCCATTAGGTTCTGGTGGAAATCTTGTAACTACCTTTTTACAATGACCTTCCTTAATGTCTTTATCAATAATCTGCTCAATAAAATTCTTTGAAACAGTTTCGTTATCCATCAGTGTATTCCTCCTGCAATAAATTCACTTTTCTGTGCATACTATATTAATAATACCTCAAACATAATGTAATTTCAAGTTACTGTTGATTACTTTGCCTTTTCATACATTTCTTTAAGCTCTTCTACACTGAACTTATAATGGCTGTTACAGAAATGGCAGTTAACCTCTATAGGTTCTCCATCCTCTATCATCTTCTTAAGTTCCTGCTTACCAACACTTATAACAGCAGCACTCACACGCTCTTTAGAACAGTTACAATAGAATTCTGTCGGTATTTTATCAAGTATCTGAAGATCCATTCCTTCAAATATATGCTCAAGTATCTCTTCAGGTGTCATTCCATGCTCAAGCATCTGTGTAACAGACTTAATCTCTTTAATTCTTTTTTCAAGCTTATCTATAAACTCATCTGTCGCATCTGGCATAAGCTGAATTATGAATCCACCAGCTTCTTTTACTGTATTATCTTTATTCATAAGTACGCCAAGACCTACTGATGATGGTACCTGTTCACTTGTTGCAAAATAGTAAGTAAGGTCATCTGCTATTTCACTTGTTATAAGAATAGTGTCACCAACATATGGCTCACGTAACCCTATATCCTTAATAACACTTAAAACACCTATACCTACTGCACCTGCAATATCCATATGTCCATCCTTGAGCGGAAGCATTGCCTGTGGATTAGCCACACATCCCTTAACATGTCCATTAGGCTCTGCTGTGACAGTCATGGCTCCTAATGGTCCGTTGCCCTTAATCTGTATTGTAAGCACATCTGTATCATTCTTCATCATAGTTCCCATCATAGCTCCACCTGTAAGAAGTCTTCCAAGTGCTACAGTTGCTATAGGACTCATATTATGATCTTTTCTTGCTGTTTCAACTACATCCTTTGTTGTCGCTGCAAATGCACGTACCTGTCCATTTGCCGCTGTTGCCCTTACTATATAATCTTTCATAATAATCCTCATTTCTACACACCTTTACCTTTTTCATAACGGATATATGTCAGGTGCGCCAATACACACATCCCACAAAACCAAATAGCTTATCATAAAAACGCAAAAAGCCACTGGTTCACCTTATATCTGCTTTAAAGCTGATTATGTTCAAGAACATAATATAATCTTTCTGACTCATCAGTTGGCTCGTCATGTGAAAAAGCATCATATACATTACGTATTCTTAGTCCGGCCTTTTCTACTGCAGACTCGACCTCCGATATTGTAAAACCATGCTGGTAATGCTGCTCTTCAAATCTGTCAAATGTGCCATCTTCATTCTTTACAAACACGGCAAGCTCATATTCATTATTAGCACTCTCTTCATCGTAGTAGTTATCCCATATAAATGCTGAATCCTCTCTGTTTTCTGCATACGTGTTGTCTGCAAGTATATCCCTAAAGAAATGTATAGTCTTTAAATCAAATATAAATACCCCATCTGCTTCAAGCCCTTTGTTTACACATCTGAATACATCGCACAGATCATCAGTGGTTGTTATATAATTCATGGAATCACCTATACTTACAAATGCATCCACCTTATAAGGAAGTTCAAAGTTTCTCATATCCTGACAGCTATATATAATCTGCTGCTCTTCTTCATAGGTCCTTTCACTTGCAATAGAAAGCATATCTTCTGAAAGGTCTATACCAAGAATATCATACCCTTCTTTATCAAGCATTCTTGTAACTGTGCCTGTACCACATCCAAGGTCAGCTATGGTACTATCTGTTCCTATATTATTTTCTTTTAAAAGTTCACAAAGATATTCTTCCCATTCTTCATAAGGAATATTATCCATATACTCGTCATACACGTATGCAAAACCTGTATAAGCTTCCATATACTCGTACCTCTCTTTTACTAGCAAAAGACCTGCGGGTAATCTGTAACAGACTACCTGCAGGTTTAACTCTACATAAACATATATCAACTATGTACAATAAAATGGTAATTAAGATTAAGCATTCTTACCGCAGCACTGCTTGTACTTCTTTCCACTTCCGCATGGACATGGATCGTTACGTCCAATCTTCTTTCCCTTTATAACTGTACCTGATAACTTCTGTTTCTTGTATAATGCCTTTCTTGTCTCTTCATCAAGTAAAGCATCCCACTGTGGAAGTTCATATAACCAGTCTGCCTTGCAGCCAACCATATTGTAGTAAAGCTTTTCCTTATCATAGTCAAGGCTTACTTCTGTATCTTCTTCCATAGTCTCTATTGGATTAGGAGTCTTAAGGCTGTCATTGATTCCATCAAGAAATCCTGTCATAAGAAGTACTTCTACGCCATACTTATCAGCAAGTTCCTTAACTGTTCCCTTAACTACTGTATCAGGATCTGAAAGAATCTGTTCATAGATTGCCTTCTCCTGTGTAAAATAACTGCCCCAGAACTCATTAGCTGTTTTCTGATCCATCTCTGTCTGGTATGCAAGATTTCTCCATGTATCTAATAATGCCATTATAATTAACCTCTCTTTATTTAAGTAAACTGATTATAGAATGATCCAGCTGAATAATAATTGTATGAACCATTCGAATTATACAGATTCTGCGTCTGCAGCTTAGAAAGCTGTGTCGCTGAACTGCTGTATATTGATGAAGCACTCGCTGCAACTGACTGTCCATATGATGCTGAACTTCCAAAAACAGACTTAGCCACTACCATATCTGAATTCTTGAAAGTATTCTCATCAATCGAAAGCTTGTTCTTACTGTCAATTGTAATTCCGAGTTTCTTAAGCAATGCTGAATTCTGCTTTGTATTATTAACTACATTAGATGCTGTTCTTAATACTGAGTTATCTTCAGAATCTCCAGTTGCTTCAATCATAGAATTATAATCTTTAACAAATGTTGATACTGCCTTATATATAGCATCTGTATCATACTTGTCAGTAGTTGTTCCATCTTCATTCTTAACTGACTTCTTATTCCACAAAGACACACTCCTTAAATCCTGTGCATCATCAACAACCGCTGAAGCTGCATCCCTGGTTTTAGTAGCGTTAATCTTCTGTGATGATATTGTTGTTGTACTGCTGTTATCTGCCTTAGAAGAATCTTTAACAGGGTTCTTTGCATAATATGACTTAAGAAGCTGCTTATAAGAGCCAGTTCTTATAGAGTTATAAGTGCTAAGATCAATACTTCCTATTCCGAAAGATGAACTACTATTTCCAGAATTAAGACCTGAAAATAAAGCAGATATACTACTTGAATTATAACCTGAAATAGTTGCCATAATCATTCCTCCTTATCTATTCCTCTGTACAGGGGATAAAACAAATACTACTATCCAAGTTCCTGTTATTCTGATACTGTCAGAATATATGCTTCCGGCATATCACATAAAGATATCTGATATACACACAAGCATATTAGTTATCAGAAAGTCTCTGAATCATATCCCACATAGCCTCAGCCGAATTAAAATTCTCTGGTACTATGTCTACTGGAGTAATCTCTATGTCAAATGTATCATTAAGTTCACCAACAATTGATACAATGTCGAAAGAATCTAAGATTCCATCATCTACAAGTGTATCACATGTTTCATAATCTACATCTGAATTAACCTCTGTCAAAATATCCATTAACTGATCCATTACTAAATAACCTAACCTTTCTTATAAAAAATATCGTCATGAATAGACTCTTTATTAACCTCTATTCTCATCATTCCTATATACATATATATGCGTTATAGTCAGAAGTCCATAAATCTTATCGTTAAGGCACGAACAAATTCTTAACTTCTGCCCCTTACCTTAACCACATAAATATAATTATATAAGAATCTGTCAGATAAAAAATATAACATATATGAATGTTAGTCAAGCATATTTTATGATAATTAATAACTACTTTACAGATATTCTTGAATTAATCTTATCTGTGGCAATAACATCTCTATATAATTCAACACTTCCGTCTTCGTTATAAGCCGTTATAACTGGCATTCTTCTGCTTAAGAACAGATATATACCCTCTGTTATTGAATATGCACCTATATTATAGAATATGATCTTATCTCCTGTCTGTGGTTTTCCTATTGGAAGATTCTTTACTATAAGATCCGCAACTGTACATAACGAACCACATATAGTCCACTTTTCATCGTCTTCTCCAGAAAGTGTGTTAGTTATATTTCTATCTTTAACTATAGTTCCATCTGATTTGACATATGAATAAGCAGGTACCTTCATAGCCATAGTCTGACCATAATAATTAACATGATTAATACCACCATCTACTATCACATACTGCTGTCCCTTATTCGTCTTTATATCTGCTATTCCAGTAACATACACACCACAGTCCGCTGCCAGATATCTTCCCATCTCAAGTGTAATATGATACTTGTCCTTATATGACACAAGCAGCTCTGCTAATTCCTTTAGCATATCATAATTATTTTCATAGGCTGCTTCACCAAAATATGCCACCGGAAGTCCAGGACCATATTCAAGCTCTTCTGCCTTGTATCCATATTTCTTATATAATCTGTCACACAGCCCATCAAGCCACTCTATTTCATTCTTTATAATATCAAACTTTTTCTTCTGTGTACCAGTATAACACTGCAATCCAAGTATATGAATATATGGATGTGACTCTCTGTGCTTAATAATCAGTTCTATGTCAGATTCATCAAGTCCAAACTGGTTACCACTTGTAACCCTCAGTAATACATTTATCTTCAACTCTCTTTCAGAAGCACAATCCGATAACAATTCGTACTGTTCAAGAGATTCTACTGTATACACGCCAACACCGCCACAATCATCCATAACATGACATATATCATGTTTTTCCTTGTTAACTCCTGATAAAACTATATCATTCATGTTAACCTTTTCTCTTTCGCATATGGCAAACTCGCCAGGAGAACATACTTCATATTTCGTATTAAGCGACTTAAAGGCATCTACTAAAAACGGATTGGCTTTCATCGCATAGCACAATGTTATACCATCCCCTAGTATTGTCTTGATATCTGCTATCCTTTCGCCAAGATGTTCCTTATCAAGTATATAAAGCGGCGTTCCATACTGGTTGGCAATCTCAACTATCTTTTCTGTATTAAGCATTATATTCCTCCATCAAAGCCTTTCTGTCTATTTTTCCATTCTTTGTAAGTGGCATTGCCTCAACATTAACAAGTACCTCTGGTATCATAAACTTAGGAATCTTAGATACAAGATAATGTGTAAGTGACCTGTTATCAGCATTTCCCTCATAAAATGCGTATATCTTATTTTCTTCCTGTTCATATATGCAGCATGCTCTCTGGATACCATCCATGGAATTAATAGCCATCTCTATCTCACCAAGTTCTATTCTATGTCCATTATGTTTTATCTGGAAATCTTTTCTTGAAGAGAAACACATCTCCTGTCTGTCATTATAATATCCAAGGTCACCTGTTCTATATATTATCTCGTTATAGTATGGGTTAAGCGGATTCTGTACAAATGCACTATCTGTCTTTTCCCTGTTATTAAAATAACCCATGGTTACTGCTGTTCCTGATACGCATATCTCACCAATCTTCTTAGTTTCACCTGCATCAATCAACTTGTTGTCCTCATCAAGCAGGAACACTCTCTCATTAGGAAAAGCACTTCCCATAGGAAGTACATCATCAAGTTCAAACTTCCTGTCAACTATATAGTAAGTACAGTTGCATGTAATCTCGGTTGGTCCATATACATTAACAAACATAGCATCAGGATAAGTCTCTCTCCACTTGTTAAGATGCTTGATTGGCATAACCTCACCTGAGAATATAACCTTGTTAATGCTTCCTGGAACCTTATAATCGAATCCGTTAAGTGTAGTAACTATACATAACGCCGATACTGCCCATATAAGTGTCGTAACTTTATTATCATCAAGATAATCAAGAAGTCTTGTAGGGAAAGAAAACATTGACTTTGGAATAATCTGCAATGTTGCCCCGCACTTAAGACTTGAATATATATCCTTTACTGATACATCGAAATCAAACGGTGCCTGATTACCTATGACATCCTTGTCTGATATTCCAAATGCATCTGTAAAACAATCTATAAAATCAATAACTGAACGATGATTAACAACAACACCCTTTGGCACGCCTGTTGAACCTGATGTAAATATTGCATATAAAGGATCAATATCAAGTGAACTCTTCTTTATAGAAGCAAGCCTGTCCTTTACTTCATCTGTAACCTGTGTTTCAAGCAGATCCTCCACGTATATTATCTTCCCAGAGAATTCAAGCTTAGCAGCTTTTTTCTCATTCTTTCTGCAGGTAACTATAATATCTGCCTCAAGAGTGTTAAGAATACCATGTATTCTTTCTGCCGGATGTCCTGGTTCTAATAACACATAGAAATTATCTGTCATAACTATTCCCATAAATGCCGCAAGTGCCACGCAGCTCTTATCCATATATACTGGAACTGCCCTTCTTACTCCGACATACTCTAATAATCCTGCCGCTATAGCTGTTGCATTATCCACAAGTTCTGTATACGTCATTGATGATTTATCATCTGCTACAGCTGTCTTTAATGGATATTTTTCCTTAGAGTTATACAAATAATCCAATACATTCTTTATCATCATTAATTACCTTTCTTAACGCCTTTCTGATTAAAGAGTTAAAAACATCTTTTCTATATAGCTAAAATATGATACCATTTTTATTATTAAAAATCTATATGATGTAAGTGTAAAAAGTTCAAAAATCATTCATACATGTAAAACAAAACTTTTGATTTTTAAAACACCTGACACTAAAACAAAATAAAAGCAACCAACAGATTGGAGATATCATGAAAAAATTCAAAAGAATTGCTGCCCTTACTATCGTTATTGCATGGGCTGCCCTTATTATCATAACGCTTATAACAGCATTTATTGATAACGAAACCGCACACACATTATTTAAGGGACTTATATTTACCGACATTGTTCTTCCGGTAGTGGCATACGCCATGATGCTTATGTACAAGTATCTTTCTGGCAGAAAACAATAATTGACAGAAAACAATTACAGTAGTAACAATAGCGATGATTAAGAATATACTTCTTAACCATCGCTAATTTTATTCTGTACAATATAAATATTTCATTATCCTGTATGCTTTATTTGCCATAAGAACTTTCTCTGTGAATAATCTCATGTCTTCCTGGTCCGTTAGACACCATAGTGATAGGAGCTTCTATCTCTTTCTCTATAGTTTCTACATAATTACGGCAGGCTTCTGGAAGATCCTCATAGTTCTTGATACCTCTTATATCACTCTTCCAGCCTGGGAGAACCTTAAACACTGGCTTAGCCTTCTCAAGCTCTGGAGTTGTTGGGAAGTCCTTAGTAACCTTTCCATCTATCTCATAACCTACACAGATAGGTATCTCATCAAGATATCCTAATACATCGACTACTGTAAGAGCAACCTCTGTTGTTCCCTGCATACGCACACCATAACGTGTTGCAACAGCATCAAACCATCCCATTCTTCTTGGACGTCCTGTTGTAGCACCGAATTCGCCGCCGTCACCACCGCGCTTTCTTAACTCATCGGCTTCATCACCAAATATCTCACTTACAAATGCACCTGCACCAACTGCTGATGAGTAAGCCTTAACTACTGTAACTACATCCTTTATAGAAGCAGCTGGAATACCAGCACCGATAGCACCATAAGGAGCAAGTGTTGAAGACGATGTAACCATTGGATATATTCCATGGTCAGGATCCTTAAGTGAACCTAACTGACCTTCAAGAAGAATTTTCTTTCCATCCTTAAGAGCCTGATGAAGAAATGCTGATGTATCACATACGAATGGCTTAACCATTTCCTTGTATTCCATAAGTGTATTAAATATATCTTCTTCCTTAAGAAGTGGCTTATGATAAAGATGTTCAAGCATAACATTCTTTAATGTACATACATTGGCAATCTTTTCCTTAAGTTCTTCTTCATCTCCAAATAATTCATTAACCTGAAAACCTATCTTTGCATATTTATCTGAATAGAATGGAGCAATTCCTGACTTAGTTGAACCAAATGACTTACCTGCAAGTCTGGCTTCTTCATATGTATCAAAATCTATATGATATGGCATCATAATCTGTGCTCTGTCTGACACAAGAATCTTAGGCATTGGAACATTCCTGTCTGTAAGACTTTTAAGTTCCTTTACAAGGTATGGAATATTTAATGCAACACCATTACCGATTACACTTGTAATATGATTATAAAATACTCCTGATGGCAGGAGATGTAATGCAAACTTACCATAGTCATTGATAATTGTATGTCCAGCGTTACTTCCTCCCTGGAATCTTACAACGATATCAGATTCTTCGGCAAGCATATCTGTAATCTTACCTTTACCTTCATCTCCCCAGTTCGCACCAACAATAGCTTTTACCATAGCTTCCTCCATTCTGCTAGTTCCTAATATAGCATATAACATTAGTGGCCTGTAAACAGAAAACCACAACTGATATAATAACACAAGTTGGCAGTTTCAATCAATGGGTTTATGAAAGAAGTTTACAAAAGTAGTTTAACTATTCTGGAAAAACAACATTGAACGCGCACCTCTCTTAACTATGCCAATATCTATTTTAGACCATATATTATCCATTTTATACTGTTTTATTGCTTCCAGACGCCTGTGATTGCCATATGTTTTATAGTAATAATAATCATATACGATATAATCACCACTATTTATTTTAGCTTCTATGATATTGAATACGCCAAGTGCATCCCTTACCTGATTTATGGAAATATTATTAGAACCAGCTATCTGCTGAAGCCAGTTCGCATATCCATTATGCTGGCTGCTACTTGTTGCAAGTTCATCATAATAATACGCACTTGAACAAGTTGTATACACTCTGTAATCAGCCACAACATTATTATTAACGTCTACTCCTGCTGTCGTTATGCTTGGATAATTAATAACTCTTTTATGACAGGTAGCTTTGTCTGCAAATGGGTCTTTAGGGTCTTCATAATAATATAAATCATACCAGTTGGTATAATGCGGATTTCCGTCACTTGCTGTCACATAAATATCTGATGTATCACCATATTTCTTTATATACTCATCAATGCTTCCATCTTCTTTGGTATATGCTTGAATATTTTTGCCTTGATAGTCACCGCCAAATATAAAACCTGCCTGTACTATATCTTTAAATATTGTACTTTGTCTTTCACTGCTTCGTCTTGCAAGCTCTGCAAGCTGTGCTTTACTTGGGTTCATAGCAGCACTCATATTATAATCATCTATACCTATAGCTGAGAAATTCTTAACAAGAAGTGTCTTATTATAATATCTGTTCATAGGAATGCAGTATATTCTTCCGTCACTTCCACGTTCTTTGATAGTATTTCTGACCTGATTATACTGTGTATCAAGCACTTCTTCCCAGCCTTTATATATTGACTTTCCAGCCTCATTGTCAGCTTTATTAATATTATAATTAACTACCAGCTTGGCTATTGCGTAATATTGTGCATATATTGTCGCCATATATGTTCTTACGGCATTAACTTCATCTGTATTCTGCATATCAAAATTATAATTAGTCACTCCGTAATAATACTCGTCAAATGACTGGATAAATGATTTGCTTCCATATACTGCTCCTGCTGTATCACCTGTAATTACATTTCCAAGCTTAATAACCTTTTCAACATAATTATCACTGCCGTTATTAGTCGCTGTGGCATATATAATATTTTCAAGCATATTATCGTAAGCTTCTATGTAATCAGCCGCTTTAACTGTATCTATTACATTGCCATTATCCAATTGTATATCATCAGCTTTTACATTAAGCTTTCCAATATAATCCTTTAAAGAATTCATAATAACCTGTGTTCTTCCCTTAATATCATTATTATAATTCTCAAAGTTAATCATTATTGTTTCATATCTATTAGCCTTAAGCTGTCTTGACATTTCGCCTAACATTACCTCTGACTGTGTCAGGTACTGCTTTATATCACTGAATTCTGTCTTCATTGAATTAAGCTCGCTAATTACAGTCTTTAAATCATTACCTAAATCCTTCATATCCGGTGTATGTGTAATCTTGTTGTACAGCTTTTCTCCAACAGCTCCTAATATCTTCTCACCAACCTTTGCAGCTATTCCCGCAGGTGTCAGGTCACTTAAAATATCACCATCACCGCCAAGCTGGTTATACAGATAACTGAATATAAATGGTTCTGTATCCACTTTTGAACCCCAACTGCTCATAACACAGCCGTCAGCAAGTGTAAGTTCAAATACAGCATATCCAAAATCATTATTCTCAATATCTTCTTTAACATTTTCATATTCTTTTTTGGTAAATGTTGTTGTTACTGTTGTATTAACTACATTATATCCTTCTATATCCTCTATGCTGTCTATAGTTGTAACTCCATAGCTTCCCTCTGAATATTTCAGACTTATATTATCCTTATTAAAATTCTGTGCCTTTCCATTATCAACCTGAAGGCTTATCTCTCCATTTAATGTAACTGCTACCGTATCTTCATACTCTGTCACCGAATGGTTAAGATATGATGGTATC
>ERZ808240.2632-NODE-2632-length-19040-cov-13.473058_pt1 | contig 19040 bp, 18 predicted proteins | sample MGYA00521084_ERZ808240 | MGnify/ENA primary metagenome ERZ808240 (study PRJEB31516, sample SAMN03275571) | gut metagenome | biome: mammalia-associated habitat; material: feces | host: Papio cynocephalus | place: Kenya | collected 2012-08-06 ...
CCCCTTTCGGGGAAACCTATCTCATTTTTTGTTGGGAGTGTTTTGCAACAGCCCCATTTTGTGGTTATAGTTTCTCCCAGTCCAGCTCATCCCAGTGGGTGAGGTACTGGTCAGCCAGCTGTTTCAGTTCCGGCGCATCGGCGGCGCTGCAGGCATCCTCGATGTCGATGAGATAGAAGCCGCATTTCTTCGCGGTGCGGGAGGCGTAGACGGCGTCCTCGCAGACGGCGGCGCAGGACGGGTCGCTGCCGCCCAGACGCTGCAAGACTTCGTGGAACACCTCGGGGTGAGCCTTGCTCTTTGCCCCCTGTGCGGTGAAGAAGAACTCAAAGTAGTCTGCCACGCCCAGACGGGTGAGCACTTCTTCGCACTGCTCAGCCCAGGTGTTGGAGCAGATGCACATCCGTGCCCCTTCGGCCTTGAGCCGGGCCAGCATCTCCCGCACGCCGGGTTTCAGCTCCACGGTCTTATAGAGATCCCGGATGACCTGCCGCATGACCGATTCGTATTCTGCCAGAGTGAGGGGCAGGTCGTAGGTGTGGATGAGGTATTCCGCGCCCTCTACCATTCCCATGCTCAGCAGCACATCGTGGATGCCGGGCAGGGGGGTGCGGCCATACCGGCGCAGAAGTTCCAGCGGCGCGCCGCGCCATACGACGGTCATACTGTCGGTCAGGGTGCCGTCCATATCAAAGATCCATTGCTTGCAGTGCATGAGTGCTCCTCCATTTGTTTTAAGAAGCTGTCTTCATAAGCATTGCACACTGCCCGAATGGTCCTGCGTCAGCAGGGCGGATGGGCTTTGCCCCGATAAGTTCTCGTCGTCCGGTGCACCCCGCTTATGAAAACAGCTTCTAAGGTTCGTTGTTGGCAGGGTGACTTGATTATAGCATATTTTTTGTTACAAAAACAGAGAGAAATCTCCCGGGAAATATGCTATAATCTAGGCAAAACCGGAACTGGTCAAAGGAGGCGGCAGGATATGGCCCGGAACAATACGCCCACCCGGGCGCTGGTGCTGGCAGGCGGCGGCGCACGGGGCAGCTATCAGGTAGGCGTCTGGCGCGCTCTCACCGAACTGGGATGGAGGCCGGATATCATCACCGGCACCAGCGTGGGCAGCCTGAACGGTGCCATGTTCGCCCTCGACCTCTACGAGACGGCCCGGGATATGTGGCTCACCATCCGCAGCCAGGACGTGATGGAGCTGCCCGCCGAGGACGCCCCTCTCTCGGAGCTGCACACCTTCCTGAAGGATGTGGTGAAGCAGGGCGGCATGGACGTCACCCCGCTGGAAGAGATCGTGGAACGGGTGCTGGATGAAGATGCTCTCCGCAGAAGCCCCATCCGGCTGGGCCTTGTGACCGTGGAGCAGAAGACCCTGAAAGCCCGGGAACTTCCGCTGGAAGAGATCCCCGAGGGAAAGGTGAAAGATTACCTGCTGGCCTCGGCGGCCTGCTTTCCCGCCCTGCGGGCCCACACCATCGACGGTGTGAGCTATCTGGACGGCGGCTACCGGGACAATATGCCCACCGCACTGGCCCAGAAGATGGGGGCCGAAGAGCTGGTCTGTGTGGACCTCGAGGGGGTGGGCATCACCCGCCCCAACCGCACCGGTCTGCCCACCACCCTCATCCGGAGCTACTGGGACCTGGGGGATATCCTCCACTTTGACCCGACCACCGCCCGGCGGAACATGGAGCTGGGCTACCACGACACGCTGCGTGCCTTCGGGCGGCTGCGAGGCTGTGCCTACGCTGTGGACAGCGGTGCGGAGAGCAGCGCCGATGCCGTCCGGTTCCGGGCAGAATTTGAGGCAGTACAAAAAGAGGTGAGGGAAAAACACCCCGCCACCCTCACCACCGATATCGCGCTGCTGCTGGCCCGGATGACCGACCCCGACCTTGCCCCGCTGGAAGCGGTGGCAGAAGATGTGGGCGTAGACCCGGCCCCCTATTACACCACCCGTTCTCTCGGAAAAGCATTCCTTGCAAAGTGCGACCGGGAAAAGCTGGAACGCTTCGGGCCCCTGCTGGAAGGGGAAGGAGGTGCGGCAGAAGCCGCATGGGCTGCGCTGCTGCCCAACACATTCCTGCAGGCGCTGGTCTGCCGGGCACTGGAAAACATCATGCCGGAGGAGGCGGAAGAAAGATGAAGATCTACAAAGGTTCCACAGCTTCGCCCGGCCTTGTGCTGGGACAGGTCAGCCGTCTGGAACGCCCGCCCCTGACCTTTGCCGAGGGGCCGTTCCATCCGGAGCAGGAAAAGAAAGCACTGGAAGAAGCCATTCAGGTGGCGCAGGGTGAACTGGACGAGATGGCGGGCCGCGCTGCAGCAACGGAGCAGGCCATCTTCCTGTTCCAGAGCATGATGCTGGAAGACGAGGGCTTCATGAACGAGGTGGGGTTCCAGATCAAGGCCGGCGTGGGTGCTGCCGAGGCCATGGACCGGGTGGGACACCGCTACGCGGCCCAGCTCGCCGCCATGAAGGACAATGCTTATATGCAGCTGCGGAGCGTGGATATCCTGGATGTGACCCGCCGCGTCACCAATATCCTCTGCCACCAGCCCCGCAGCTGGCTGGCGCTGGACCATCCGGTCATCATCGCCTCCGATTTGCTGATGCCTACCGACCTGTTCAGCGTCCCGACGGGGATGATATTGGGCCTCATCACGGCAGAGGGCAGCGGGCAGAGCCACGCCGCCATCATTGCCCGCTCCCTGAACATCCCGGGCATCACGCAGGTGGGCGAGGAATTTTTGCAGGACTGCGATGGCCGCGAAGTTATTCTCAATGCCACCGAGGGAGAGTGCACCCTTGATCCAGACGCCGAAGCCCGGCAGAGAGCCGTCACCTGCATCTGCGAGATGCAGCGGCAGAATGCGGAGCTGAACGCTCAGCTGGAACTGCCCAACCGCACCCGGGACGGAGAGGAATTTGAGCTGCTGGCCAACTGCTTCGGCCCCGAAGATGTGGGTACGGCCATGGAGTCCGGTGCCTCCGGCGTGGGCCTGCTGCGCAGCAGCTACATGATGCTGCCCGGCCACACCATGGACGAGCAGGAGCAGTATCTGTTCTATACATCCTGCCTTGCCGCCGCCAGGGGAAAAGTGGTGACGGTGCGCACCTTTGATTTCGGTGCCGACCGCACCATGGCCGATGCCTATCAGGGGGTGCAGTCCTCCAAACTGGGTCTGCGGGGCATCCGCAGCAGCCTGCGCAATCTGCCGCAGATGGCCGTGCAGCTCTGCGCCCTCATGCGGGCTGCAGCAAAGGGGCCTCTGCGGGTCATGTTCCCCATGGTGACGGATGTCGAGGACTGGGATTCTGCCATGGAGGTAGTGGATTACTGCCGCCGGAAACTGACCGAGCGGGGGGTGGAATTTGACCCGGATGTGCCCTTCGGCGTCATGCTCAGTGTGCCGGCCGCCTGCCTGACGGCAGAGGATTTCACTGCCCACGGGTGCCGGTTCTTCGTCATCGGCACCAACGACCTGACCCAGTACACCCACGCCGTCAGCCGGGAACTTGCCGTGGCGGAGCATTATTACCGCCCGGCCAGCCCGGCCATGAAAAAGCTTATCGCCATGGTGGTGGATGCCGCGAAAAAGGCGGATATCCCCGTCACCATCTGCGGCCTTGCCGTGGGCAACGCCGTCAATGCCCGGCAGTATCTCCGCCTCGGCCTGCGCAGCTTCTCCATGAGTCCCCAGGACCTGCTGGCAGTCAAAAAGGCCCTGCGGGATGCAGATGCAAAATAAGAAAGACAAGCAAAGCCCCCTCTGCCGTGCGGCAGAGGGGGCTTATTCGTTCTATTGGGTCATTTCACTGCGCCGCATGGTACACTTGCAGATACACCTTCTTGCGCTCTGCATCCAGCTTCTGTTCCAGCTCAGCACAGAAGGCTTTGTCCCGGAACAGCTTCACCACATCCGGCGCGTAACGGCTGCCGCACTGGGCCTGCAATTCACCCACCAGAGTGCGGAAGGGTTTGGCCAGATTGTAGCAGCGGCCGATGTTGTCGGTGGCGGCGTCCAGCGAATCTGCCACGGTCAGGGCGTCCACGATGCCTTTGATCTCCTTCGGGCAGGGAGGCAGGCCGCCGGGGTAGCCGCCCCGGCCATCGTAGAAACAGTGATGATAGAGTGCCGCCGGGGCCAGATACTGGGCATAGCCCGCTTCGCAGAGCAGGCCGTACCCGATGACCGGGTGGCTCTGGATGCAGAGAAACTCTTCGTCCAGCAGCCGGCGGGCGTTGGTGTCGATGTGCATCAGGACGCCGCTCTTGCCCACATCGTGGTACAGGCCGCAGTCGTAGGCCATCTGCAGAAGCTCTTCCCGCCGGGCCCTGACTTCTTCCCCGTCTTTGCAGCCCATCAGGCCGGTCAGGGTCTCGGGAGCCGTATCGATCATCTGCCGGATGAGGGCGCGGGTCAGGTGGGCCGCCATGGTCGAATGGACGAAAGTCGGCCGGTGGCCGGAAAGGATGATGCCCAGCATCCCGCGGTGGTCCATCATGCTGTCCGACTGGACTTCCAGCAGTTCCCGGATGGCATAGCCCGCCACCCGGGGATATTCGCTGCCCGGCATCTGTTCCAGATACTTTGCCACCCGCTCCCGCATCCGCTTCAGGGGCGGGTCCAGTTCTGCCCGGTCGCGGGCAGAGAGCAACTTTTCGTAGTCCTTGCTGTAGGCGGCAGCCATCAGATACTGGTCGATGCTGGCGGGCGAATAATCGGGCGTACCCGCTTCGGGTATCATCTTCAGCACGTCCTCGATGACGGCCCGCGCAGAGCCTTTTCCGGCGTAGAAGAGCGCCGCGTGGTAAAAATAATCCACCCGTACGTTCCGCTGGTCAAATTCTTCGGTCAGATGGTCTTTCCGGTGCTCGTAGACGTAGCGTGCGGACTGGAGCACCTGCTGCGCAGTGTCAGGGTCTTTGTGGGTGCGCAGATATTCCAGAAGAGACATCCGGTCCATGTGCATACTGTAGATGAACCCGCCCCAGGGGATCTCCGGGTCCAGCTCCTGATAATAGAGAGAGCTGAGGATGCCCATGGCCCGGTCAAAGAGCCGCAGATATTCCCGGCAGCTCTCCGGGGTCTCCCGGGGGATGGCGAGACGGAGGTTGCCCACACACCGGATGATGTACTGCCGGGTCTCAGTGTCCAGTTCCTCATATTGAGAGATATACCCGGAACCCTCCACAAAGTAGGCGTGGATGCGTTCACCCAGTACATTGACGCCGTGCTTTTCGTCCCGGACGTTGATGTAGTGGAGGGTGATGCCGCAGAAATACAGCTCTTTGACGATAAGGGCCGTGTCGTGCTGGCTGCGGGCTGCGGCCAGCAGGAGTTCATGGATCTTATAGGCCGCCCCGGCGTCTTCGCTCCGGGCATAATCGAAGAGCCGGGCCGCAAATGCGCTCAGGTCAGCGATGTCCCTGTCGCTCAGGGTTTCGGGATCCCGGGAGAAGATGAGTTCGTTCAGGATATCGTCATCCTCCCGCCGGAGGGCGTAGCAGACCTTTGCATTCTGCTGGATGGTTTCGAGGATCGTTTCCGGGGAGATCTCGGGGGCAAACCGGGGCGTGGAGATGCTCCGGACGCTGTGCAGATTCCGGAGATAGCGCTCAGCCTTTTCATTTGCGGAACATTCCATCTGGCAATCCCCTTTCTGGCAGAGCCCTTCGAAAATTTCAACTTGAAATTCATTATACGGCCTGCGGAATAAAAAATCAACCGGGACGGAGCTGTTTCGGCTCGCGTCCCGGCTGGATCTTTCATGAGATAAAAATCGGTTATTCCAGATTCCCCGTCAGGGTCATGACGGCGGAGAGAACGGCCAGCGGGGCCGTCTCGCACCGCAGGATGCGGGGGCCGAGGCCAACGGTCTTTGCCCCGGCCTTTGCGGCCATCTCGGCCTCTTCGGCGGCAAAGCCGCCCTCCGCGCCGGTGATGACGGCGATCTTCCGCTTCTGCCCGTTGGCAGGTCTCGCCTCTGCCAGCAGCTGACGCAGGGACGCGCCGCCGCATTCGTAACAGAAGAGCACCAGATCATACGGCTCCAGACTGCGGCAGACCGCCCCGAAATTGGGCAGAGGCAGAGCCACGTCCGGCAGGATGCCCCGGCCGCACTGCTTGGCGGCTTCAAAGGCGATGCGGTTGTAGCGCTCGTTCTTCTGCTCCTCCTTTTTGGGGGCAGCCACGCAGTACCGGCTGAAGAAGGGAATGAAATGGTCACAGCCCAGCTCCACGCCGTGGCGGATGACCTGTTCCAGTTTGTCCTGTTTGGGATAGCCCACCAGCAGGGTGATGTCCACGGTGGGCTCAGCGGCGCTGGGATAGCCCGGCTCTACGCTGAACTCCACTGTGTCATCCCCGAAGCCGGTGATGGTGGCAGTATATTCCACGGCATTGCCGTCGCAGAGGACGACAGTATCGCCTACCTTGCCCCGCATGACGCGGGCAAGGTGGTGGGCGTCTGCGCCCCGCAGCACGGCGGTGCCGTCGGAGATCTCGGTGGTAAAATAACGGTGCGGCATATTCTTGATCCTTTACATCTCGTTCAGCACCTTCCCCGGCGGGGGAAGGCCGGAAGCAGCGGACAGACACAGGGGCGTTACGCCTTCTTGCAGACGATGCACTCCCAGCCGCGCTTCTCCTTCACTTCCAGCACGGCGAGGCCCGCAGCTTCCAGCGCAGCGATGACCTCATCCTTCCGGCTGTCGATGATGCCGCTGGCGATGAACACAGCGTCGTCGGCCATCAGGCCGGGCACGGCCGGGGCCAGAGACATGATGGCATTGGCCACGATGTTGGCGGTGATGATGTCGTATTTTCCGCTGGCCTTGTCGGACAGGTCGCCCACCAGCACGGTCAGCTTGTCGGCTACGCCGTTGAGGGCGGCGTTCTCACCTGCGGTGCGGACAGCCACCGGGTCGATGTCCACGCCCTCAGCTACAGCGGCCCCCAGCTTGAGGGCGGCGATGGCGAGGATGCCGCTGCCGGTGCCGATGTCCAGCACCCGTTCGCCGCCCTTCACCCGCTCGTCCAGCACTTCCAGGCAGAGGTTGGTGGTCTCGTGGCCGCCGGTGCCGAAGGCAAGGCCCGGGTCCAGGATGAGCTTGACCCGGTCGGTGTCATACTCCTGCCAGGAGGGCACGATGGCGAGGCGGTTTCCCACGTCCATGGGGTGGTAATACTTGCGCCAGCCGTTCTGCCAGTCCTCCTGTTCCACGCCTGCGGTCTCGGAGGTGTAGGGGATGCCTGCGGCCTCCATCCGGGCGGCGATGAGGGCCAGCGTCTCCACCGGGGATGCGCCCGGCTCCAGATACATATGGATGATGACGGTGTCCCGGGGCTTGTCCAGCAGCTCCTGCTCAATGAGGTCCACGTGGGCGATCTGCTCCACCTGCTCCTCGATGTCGCTGTAGTCTTCGATATAGATGCCGCCCTCTGCGATCATGGTGGCCACGGCCTCGGCGGCCTCGGCGTCGGCCTTGGATACGGTCAGGCGAATGTCAGTCCATTCCATAAAAGGTGTGCTCCTTCCGGTGTTTCGGTTTTTTGTTGTCTTTATAGTACCCGATTCCGCCCCGGGATGCAAGCTCTGGGGGCGAAAGATGCCCCAAAAGGCTTTCTTTTTGCCCGGCGGTATGTTAATATGGTGGTGTGCCCGGGGCGTTCCCTGCCTGGTCTTCTGCCGGAAGCGCCCGCCGAAATATTCCCCAAAGGAGGAATCATCGAATGTTTTTGGGAATGGACATCTATAGCTGGATCGCTGTCTTTGTCATCGCGCTGATCGCTACCTTCCTGCCGGTCAGTATGCCGGTGCGGATCCTTCTGGCAATGGCAGGCATGGCCTGCTTCTATTTTGGCCGCAAGTATTATACCGCCCATAAGGCGGCAAAGAAGGGCGAAGACGCTGCCCCCGCAGTGGACTGCACGGCCCTCGCGGAAGGCATCCTGAAAGGCCTCGGCGGCAAGGGAAATATCACCAAGGTGGACTACTGTGCTACCCGTCTCCGGGTCGAGGTGCAGAGCTACGCTTCTGTGGATGAAGCGGCCATCAAGGCCGCCGGTGCAGCAGGCGTCATCCGCCCGGCAAAGAATGCCTGTCAGGTGGTCATCAAGGGCGATGTGCAGGCCGTGTACGATGCCCTGCGCAAGCAGCTGTAAAAGTTTTACCGCGTCAACGATGCCGCCGGGAGCTGCCCGGCGGCATTTTCAATAAATGGAACGGAAAGGAATCTGGATATGAAACCCCATACGCACACCTGGAAGAAACTCACCGCCGACGAACTGACGCGGGTGTATCTGGACGAGATGCGCCGCGATTTCCCGCCCAGCGAGCTCAAGCCCCTGAGCATGATATTGAACAGTGAAGCGGCCGGCAGCGCCCATACCTGGGGCGTGTTCGAGGATGGGACCCTGATGGCCTATCTGCTCATGGTGCGGCCCCGTGGCTGCGAGGTGAGCCAGCTGGATTATTTCGCAGTCCTGCCCGCCTACCGCAACTCGGGTCTGGGCGCAGAGCTGCTGGCCGGCCTGCCGGCCCACGAGGAGGGCGCAAAGGCCATCCTCATCGAGGCCGAGTGCCCCGAAAAGGCCGACGACGAGGCCATGGCGCACCGCCGTCTGGGCTTCTACGCCCGGTGCGGCGCAGAGGATACCGGCTGGACGGAGCATCTGTTCGATGCCTGGTTCCGGGTGCTCGTCCTGCCCGCTGAGGGAGAGAAGATAGGCGCAGAAGCTGCGAACAGGGCACTGGCCGACTGCTACCGCCGCGTCATGGGCGAGAGCCAGTGGAAAAAGTATGTGCAGTTCTACGGCCCGCAGGGCGAAGAAAAGAAGTTCTGAGCCGTGCAGTGAAAACAGCTTTTTAAGTAACAAATAAGATATTCTGCCCGGCATGGGGTCTGAGGACTCTGTGCCGGGCTTTTTTGCGCCCATCGGATGGCAGGGTGCACAAAGGACATCGCTGTTTTCTGACAGTTTGACCGGAAATGTAAAATCCAGCTCCATGATTTTCGCCCGGACTTTACCGGAGCATGACAAAGGGAGAAAACCATGGCCCAAAGCTTTACCTGCATTTTGCCCTGCCGTGGTCGCAGCACAGCGGGCGGCGCGCTATAATAAAGACGTCCCAAGGAAAAGAAAACCAAGAGCAAACTGGAAAAAGGAAATTTGTCCCGGGGCCCGAAATGGGAACGCCCGGGAACACTGGGAGGAAATGTTATTATGAAAAAGATCACTCGTCGTTCGTTCCTGTCCATCTGCGGCGCCGCTGCCGCTGCTGCTGCCCTGACTGCCTGCGGCGGTGCAGCTTCTTCTACTGCTGCCTCTTCTACAGCCGCTTCCAGCACCGCAGCTTCTGCTGCTTCCGGTGCTGAGCTGTCCGGCAACGTGGCTACCGGCGGTTCCACCTCCATGAAGAATGTCATTGCCGCCCTGACCGAGGGTTTTGCAGAACTGCAGCCCAATGTCACCATCAGCTATGACCCCACCGGTTCCGGCGCAGGCATCACCGGTGCCACCGACAAGACCCTGGACATCGGTCTGTCCTCCCGTGCCCTGAAAGAAGATGAGACCGGCGTCACCGGTACCACCATCGCACTGGACGGCATCGCCATCATCGTCAACAAGGCAAGCAAGGTGGAAGACCTGACCGTTGACCAGCTGAAGAAGATGTTCACCGGCGAGATCACCAACTGGTCTGAGGTCGGCGGCGACGACGGCGAGATCGTTCTGGTGGGCCGTGAGGCCGGTTCCGGCACCCGCGACGGCTTTGAGAGCATCGTGGACGTCAAGGACGCCTGCAAGTACGCACAGGAGCTGACCGCTACCGGTGCTGTCATCAGCGCTGTGGAGGCGAACCCCCTGGCCATCGGCTACGCTTCTCTGTCCGCTGTGGGCGACACCGTCAAGCCCGTCACCGTGGGCGGCGTGGAGTGCAGCGAGGAGACCGTCAAGGATGGCAGCTACGAGGTGCAGCGCCCCTTCGTGTTCGTCACCAACGACTCCGTTACCCTGTCCGACCAGGCACAGGCCTTCTTTGACTTCGCCACCAGCACCGATGCGGCCGACCTCATCCGCACCGCAGGCGCTGTGCCCGTGAACGAGTGATTTTGAGCGAAAGCTCAGGTGTGTTTATGAAAAAGTTTGAGCTGCCCCGCACCCCGGCCGAGTGGCTGGAAGCTGTGATGAATGCCCTCTTCTTCTGCTGCGGCATCCTTGCAGTGGGCTGCGTGGCGACCATCACGGTCTATATGTTCCTGTCGGGCCTGCCGGCCATCGGGAAAATCGGATTCACCAATTTCCTCTTCGGCACCGAGTGGGCCTCCACGGCGGCAGAGCCCAAATACGGCATCCTGCCCTTCCTGCTCTCCAGCATCTACGGCACCCTTGGCGCGTCCCTTATCGGCGTGCCGGTGGGCCTGCTGACCGCAGTGTTCCTCTCGAAGGCTGCTGCGCCCGGCGTGCGGAATGTGGTGGTCACGGCGGTGGAGCTGCTGAGCGGCATCCCCAGTGTTGTGTTCGGCCTGCTGGGTATGCAGGTGCTGGTGCCTGCTGTGGCAAAGACCTTTGGCAGGGCCTCCGGTGCCTGCCTGCTGTCGGCTATCGTGGTGCTGTCCATCATGATCCTGCCCAACATCGTCTCGGTGTCGGTGACGGCCCTCAACGCCGTGCCGCCTGAGTATGAGCAGGGCAGTCTGGCACTGGGCGCAACGGATACCGAGACCTGGTTCAAGATCGATATCCCCGCCGCAAAAAGCGGCATCGCGGCCGGCATCGTGCTGGGCATCGGCCGCGCCATCGGCGAAGCCATGGCGGTCATGATGGTGGCCGGCAACAGCCCCAATATGCCGGACAGCCTGTTCCAGAGCGTCACCTTCCTGACCACCGCTATCGCTAAGGAGATGAGCTACGCCAGCGGCCTGCAGAAGCAGGCGCTGTTCAGCATCGCGCTGGTGCTGTTCCTGTTCATCATGGCCATCAATGTGCTGCTCAACGCCGTGCTGAAGGGAGGGAGCCGGAATGAAAAGTGACTTTTCCTCTTCCCGCCGGGCATATAACATCCTCCTGACGGCAGCGGTCTGGGCCGCAGCCATTCTGGTCATCATCCTGACCGTCGGCATCATCGGGCTGGTGCTGGTGCGGGGCATCCCGAACATCAGCTGGAAGTTCCTCACCACCACCGCCAGTGTGCTGAAGGGCACCGACGGCATCCTGCCGGCCATCCTCAATACCCTGTATGTCATCCTGCTGACCCTGCTCATCGTCCTTCCGCTGGGCGTGGGCGCAGCAGTTTACCTGACGGAGTACGCCACCAACCGGAAACTCATTGAGGTCATCGAGTTCACCAATGAGACGCTGGCAGGCATCCCCAGCATCATCTACGGTCTGGTGGGCATGCTGGTCTTTGCCCAGACCATGGGCTTCAAGACCTGCCTGCTCTCCGGCTCCCTGACGCTGGTGGTCATGAACCTGCCCACCATCATCCGTACTACCCAGGAATCGCTGAAGACGGTGCCCCAGGGCTACCGGGAAGGTGCACTGGGTCTGGGTGCGGGCAAGTGGCACATCATCCGCACCATCGTGCTGCCCTGCAGCATCGACGGCATCGTCACCGGCTGCATCCTTGCCGTGGGCCGCATCGTGGGCGAGAGCGCCGCCCTCCTCTTCACCGCAGGCGCGGCAGAGGTCATCGCGGGCAGCATCGTCAAGGCCTATACTTCCAATGGTGCCACCCTCTCGGTCCTGCTCTACCTGCGGGCCTTTGAGGACGGCGACTTCAATTCCGCCTGGGGCATCGGCGCAGTGCTGCTGGTGCTGGTGCTGGTCATCGACCTGGCAGCCCGTCTGGCCAAGACAAAACTGAAGCAGAAACAATAAAGAAGAGCGTGCTTATCCGGCGCGGCAGAGGCTGCGCCGGATAAGTGCCCCACAGAATGTGTGAGGTTACGTTATGGATAACAATACGCCGGTGATCTCGGCCAAGAACCTGAATCTCTGGTACGGCGATTTCAAGGCCCTCAAGGGCATCTCGCTGGATGTGGGCGAGCGGGAGATCACTGCCCTCATCGGCCCTTCCGGCTGCGGCAAATCGACCTTTCTCAAGACCCTGAACCGGATGAACGATCTGGTGCCGGGCGTCCGCATCGAGGGCGATGTCCGGCTGAAGGGCGAGGATATCTTTTCCCGGGAGATGCAGCTCACCGACCTGCGCCGCCGGGTGGGCATGGTGTTCCAGAAGGCCAATCCCTTCCCCATGAGCATCTACGACAATATCACCTACGGCCCCAAGCTCCACGGCGTCCGCAATAAGGCGGAGCTGGATGAGCTGGTGGAAAGCTCCCTGCGGGGCGCTGCCCTCTGGGACGAGGTGAAAGACCGCCTCAAGAAGAGCGCTCTGGGCCTTTCCGGCGGCCAGCAGCAGCGTCTGTGCATCGCCCGTGCTCTGGCCGTCAAGCCGGAAGTGCTGCTGATGGATGAGCCCACCAGCGCCCTCGACCCCGGTTCTACCATGAAGGTGGAAGAGCTGATGAGCGAGCTGAAAAAGAACTACACGGTGGTCATCGTCACCCACAATATGCAGCAGGCTGCCCGTATCAGCGACCGCACGGCTTTCTTCCTGCTGGGTGAGCTGGTGGAGTGCGGCCCCACGGCCGATATCTTCAGCACCCCGCAGGACAAGCGCACCGAGGATTACATCTCGGGCCGCTTCGGTTAAGGCCCGGTGCCGGAAAGGAGAGTCTGCAATATGAGCACACGCACACAATACGACGCCGACATCGCGGCCCTGAAAGCCTCGCTGGCAAAGATCTGTCAGGTCTCTGCGGATGCCGTGGAGGACGCGCTGGAAGCCCTCTGCACCGCCGATCTGGAACTGGCGGATAAGATCGTCAAGGGCGACAATCAGGTGGATCAGATGGAGCGGGACATTGAGCACCGCTGCATGACACTGCTGCTCCGCCAGCAGCCGGTGGCCAGCGACCTGCGGTTCATCTCGGCAGCCATGAAAGTCGTCACGGATGTGGAGCGCATCGGCGACCACGCCGCCGACATCGCGGAGATCGTGCCCCATCTGGCCGGTGTCCGGAAGGCCGGCGACCCTGCTGTGAGCCAGTCCATCGAGATGGGCCGGAAAGCCCACAAGATGATTCTGGACGCGGTGAGCGCCTTTGCCTCCGAAGATGAGACCGCTGCCCGCATCGTCATCGATGCAGACGACGCCGTGGACTATGACTTCAATGCCATCAAGCGGATGCTGGCCGGTGAGATCGCCGCCGACCCTGCCAAGGTCGATGCAGCGCTGGATGTCCTCATGGTCATCAAGTATCTGGAACGCATCGGCGACCATGCCGTAAACATTGCCGAGTGGGTGGAGTTCCTGCGCACGGGCTGCTACCGCCACGAGAAAATGTTCTGAATCTGAGTTTCCCCTTTTCTTTTTCCTGAAGCTGCCGCCTGAAAAGACGGCAGCTTTTGTTTTGCCGCATTCTTTCCAAAGAGCGTGGCGATATATCCGGGGCGCAGAATGTGATATTTTTCGTTCTGTGCAATTTCTGGCAGTGCTGGATCGTATGAACAGCAGAGCATCCTGTAAGAAGATGCCTGTGAAATGGAACGCAGCGGGGCTCCGACATCCCCTGTCCACTCTGCTGCGCCATAACGGAGGACAAAACGACAATGGACGTCAGAAATCTCACACTGGAAGCGCGCGGCGCAGCCGTCAGCCGCGAAGCGCTGGTGCAGGCGGCGTTGGACGAGATCACACAGAACTACCGGGAAGCCAGCCTTTCCAACGTGGCCCGCAGCTACGGCGTCTCGCTGGCCTATGTCAGCGAGTGCGTCCGGGCACAGACTGGCCGCACCTACAAGGAGCTGCTGCAGAAGCACCGGATGGAGACCGCCGCCCGGCTGCTGCGCCGCAGCGACTGGAACATCCAGCAGATCATCAGCCATGTGGGCTATGAGAACACCAGCTACTTTTACCGGCTGTTCCATGAGCGCTACGGCCAGAGCCCCCGGGAATACCGGCAGAGCCGTGCCGCCCGCACCCCGGCATAAACATGCAGAGAGACCTGCCGCCCGGCGGGTCTCTCTTTTTTACAAAACATGGAAAAATAATGTGGAGTGTGTTACAATAAGAAGCAAAGCTGCGCCCGGCGCAGGAAGTGTGCAGGAAACGCACAGAAAGAGAGGGTGGAAACGGAATGTTTCGTGGAGCAACACGCTCCGATCTGGAGCAGATCTTAGAAATCTATGCCCATGCCCGGAAGGCAATGAAGGAATCTGGAAATCCGACGCAGTGGGGCGATAATTTCCCGCCGCAGGAGCTGCTGGAAGAGGATATCGATTCCAACCGGCTGTTCGTCTGTGTGGTCAATGGTCAGCTGGAGGCAGTGTTCGCCTTCATCCTCGGCCCCGACCCCACCTATGCAAAGATCGAGGACGGCCACTGGCTCAACGATACCCTGCCCTATGGCACCATCCATCGTCTGGCCTCGGCGGGCCATCGCAAGGGCATCGCCACCGATGTCATCACGTGGTGCCTTGAGCACTGCGAGAGTCTGCGGGCCGACACCCACGAAGACAACAAGATCATGCAGCATCTGCTGGAGAAAAACGGCTTTACCCGCTGCGGCATCATCACGACGGATGACGGCACGCCCCGCATCGCCTACCAGAAGATGGCCCTGACCCTGCCGCTGCAGGAGGAAGAATAAGGAGGAACCGGATATGAAGATCACACAGGTGAAGCTGGGCCGCATTTCGACCCCGCTCCGCGTCCCCTTCAAGACTGCGCTGCGCACCGTGAGCAGTGTGGAAGACGTCATCGTGGAACTCCACACCGATACCGGTGCGGTGGGCTATGGTGAGGCTCCCCCTACCGGCGTCATCACCGGCGACACCACCGGGGCCATCATCGGAGCCATCCAAGACCACATCGCCCCGGCCATCCTGGGCCGCGATATGGATGAGTTTGAAGACCTGACCGCCGCCGTGCAGAAGGCCCTCGTTCACAACACCAGCGCCAAGGCCGCTGTGGATATGGCTCTGTGGGACCTGCTGGGCCAGAAGTACAACGCCCCGGTCTACCGGATGCTGGGCGGTGCCCGGAGCAATATCGTCACCGATATCACCATCAGCGTCAATCCGCCGGAGGAGATGGCCCGGGATGCCCGCACTGCCATTGAGCGAGGCTACGACTGTCTGAAGGTCAAGGTGGGCATCGACCCGGAACTGGACGTGGCCCGTCTGGCCGCGGTCCGGGAGGCTGTGGGCAGGGATGTCAAACTCCGCATCGACGCCAATCAGGCATGGAACGCCAAACAGGCTGTCCGCATCCTCGACCAGATGCAGGAAAAGGGACTGGGCATCGAGTTCGTGGAGCAGCCGGTGCCGGCTGCTGATCTGGAAGGGATGCAGTATGTCACCCGCCACGCCAGCGTGCCCGTGCTGGCCGATGAGAGCGTGTTCAGCCCGGCGGATGCCCTGCGCATCATGCAGACCGGCGCAGCCGATTTCGTGAACATCAAGCTGATGAAGTGCGGCGGCATCACCAACGCCCTGCGCATCGCCTCCGCTGCCGAGGTCTACGGCGTGGAGTGCATGATCGGCTGTATGCTGGAAGCGAAAATTTCCGTCAACGCGGCGGTGGAGCTGGCCTGTGCCAAGAAGATCATCACCAAAATCGACCTCGACGGCCCGGTGCTGTGCAGCGAAGACCACATCCTCGGCGGTGCCGTCTTTAACGAGAAGGATATCACCGTCTCGGATGCCCCCGGTATGGGCATCAAGGGTTTTGTCCCCGGAAAAGTCACCTATCTGGACGACTGAAATTTATCGCGATCCAGCTTTCTGGTGCAGCGCAGAGAGGCTGTTTCGGCATTGCGCTGATTTCTTGAACTGCAATATAATGCAACATAAAATATAAAATATTTTCTCCCCCGGCAGGCATGTCTCCTGTCGGGGAATTTTTCTGCCCTGCAGGGTAAATTATTCCGAAACTGTCCCCACAACAAATACAGATATACGGACGAATGTGCTGTAAAAAGCCGGGCAAAATCACAGATCTTCTCTGAAAATACGGCTGAAAACCTTTGACTTTTTCACCGTATGTGCTATAATGACAACTGTCTCTTGGAAAAGGACAGCAAACTGTGCGTGGTATGCGCACAGAAAATGGAGGAGTGTTTCATTATGATAAATGGTGTGAAAGCCATTGCAAAGAAGTACAATGAGGTCAGCCTCATCCTTCGCATCGTCGCCGGTCTGTTCGTCGGCGCAGTGCTGGCGCTGGTGGCACCGGGTGCGGGCTGGGTCGGTGAACTGGGCAGCCTGTTCGTCGGCGCACTGAAGGGCATTGCCCCGGTGCTGGTGTTCGTCATCGTCGCCAGCGCTCTGGCACAGGGCAGCTCCAGGCTGGACCGCCGGTTCGGCACGGTCATCTGGCTGTATATGCTGACCACCTTCCTGGCTGCGGCCATCGCATCCGTCACCAGCTTTCTGTTCCCTGTATCGGTCGTTCTGGCAGACGCCGCACAGTCGGACGTGGTGCCTCAGGGTCTGGGCGAAGTGATGGGCACCCTGCTCACCAATTTTGTGGCAAACCCCGTCAGCTCCCTGATGAGCGGCAACTACATCGGCATCCTGTTCTGGGCCTGCATGTTCGGTCTGGCCATGAAGAACATCGGCAGCGACACCACCAAGAAGTTCCTGTCCGACACTGCCGATGCCGTGTCTCAGATCGTGCGCTGGATCATCAATCTGGCTCCCTTCGGCATCATGGGTCTGGTCTACACCAATGTCTCCGGCAATGGTCTGGCTATCTTCACCCAATACGGCAGATTGCTGGCCCTGCTGGTGGGCACCATGCTGTTCATGGCTCTCATCGTCTCCCCCTTCATCATGTTCATCTATCTGGGCTGCAACCCCTATCCGCTGGTGTTCCGCTGCCTGAAGGAGTCCGGCCTGACCGCCTTCTTCACCCGCAGCTCTGCGGCCAACATCCCGGTCAATATGGCCCTCTGCGAGAAGCTGGGCCTCGATAAGGATATGTACTCCGTCTCCATCCCTCTGGGTGCCACCATCAACATGGACGGTGCCGCCATCACCATCACCATCATGACTCTGGCTGCGGCCAACACGCTGGGCATTCAGGTGTCTCTGCCCGCCGCCATCGTTCTGAGCGCCATGTCCGCTCTGGGTGCCTGCGGTGCTTCCGGCGTGGCCGGCGGCTCTCTGCTGCTTATCCCCATGGCCTGCTCCCTCTTCGGTATTTCCAACGATGTGGCCATGCAGATGGTCGGCGTCGGCTTCATCATCGGTGTGGTGCAGGACTCTGTGGAAACTGCCCTGAACTCTGCCGGCGATGTGGAATTTGCCGCGACGGCCGAATATCATCAGTGGCGTAAGCAGGGCAAGCCCCTGCCGGATTTCCTCCGCAAGTAAACAGCAAAAACAAATGGCTGGGGCCTCTTTGGCCCCAGCCATTTTTCTATGGAAAACTCAGTCCATGACCTTTGCTTTCTGAAGGGCAGCGATGATGAGCGGGATGAGCACCAGCTGTGCAATGATGCCGGGCACGGCGGTGAAGAGTGCGCCGGAGAGAAAAGCCGAGAAGGGGAAGCTGCTGCCGGAAAGGCCCGCCAGCACAAAGCGGACGATGCCCCAGACGATGCGGCCCGACACCATGGCGGCCAGCAGGACGGCGTAGGTCATGGGCAGGGTGTGCTTCACCCGGCGGTAGAGCCAGCCGGAGACGGCACCGTAGGCGGCCAGCTCAAAGGCCATGGAGATGGCAATGGGGAACATGGGGGGCATTCCGAAGAACACCGAGCGGAGCAGCGGGGCCGCGAAGCCCACAGCCAGACCCCAGGGCCCGCCCAGCACGAAGCCGCAGAGCAGCACCGGAAAGTGCATGGGACAGAGCATATTGCCTACCTGCGGCACATGGCCCGTGACCATGGGCAGCACGAAGGCCAGAGCGAGAAAGAGTGCGGCCAGCACGATGCTGCGGGCCGGAGAAGAAGTTCTTGTTTTCATGGGTTTCCTCCTGTGACGGGCCGCAGCAAAAGAAAAAGGGGCCTGCCTGTTGGCTTGCAAGCCAAAGGCAGACCCCTTCGTGGCGTCTGTTTCAGAAAATGCTGCGGCGGATGAAAAAATAATGCATGGGCGGGCTTCGGCCCGCAGGCCCGGCTTCCTGCCGGAAATCGTGAAAATTATAGCAGACTGCCGCAGGATTTGTCAAGACAGAGGGGATATGGCTTACAAATTGACCAAAAAAGAGAGCAATGAAGGTGGTTTTTCACCGTCTGTGTACATTTTACTGCAAGAAGCTTGACCTTTTTGCGCAGAATAGATAATATAAACTTGAATTATAGCGCAAAGGTGCGGCTTTCCGGCCGCTCCCTGCGCGGCTGTCAACGCAATTTCTGAGGTTCATACGGGAGGACCATCATGACAAATGCAGAAAAGCTCACCCTTGCAAAGCACGCCTGTCACATCCGCATGGGCGTGATCGAGGGGACCCACAGCGCCAAGTGCGGCCATCCGGGCGGCAGTCTGGATATCGCAGAGGTACTGTCCTACCTCTACTTCGTGGATATGAAGATCGACCCCAAGGCTCCGAAAGCCCCGGATCGTGACCGTCTGGTGCTGTCCAAGGGCCACGCAGCCCCGGCACTTTACGCAGCGCTGGCCGAGCGCGGGTACTTCCCGGTGGAAGACCTCAAGACCCTGCGCAAGATCGGCAGCTATCTGCAGGGACACCCCAACATGAACGAGACGCCGGGCGTGGATATGTCCACCGGCAGTCTGGGTCAGGGCGTGTCCGCTGCCTGCGGCATGGCTCTGGGCGCAAAGCTCAGCGGCAAGCCCATCAACGTCTACACCATCCTGGGTGATGGCGAGGTGGAAGAGGGCGAGTGCTGGGAGGCTTTCATGTTCGCAGCCCACTACAAGCTCTCCAACCTCTGCGTCATGCTGGACCGCAACCATCTGCAGATCGACGGCACCACCGAGACCGT
>ERZ808240.2633-NODE-2633-length-19038-cov-3.460043_pt1 | contig 19038 bp, 16 predicted proteins | sample MGYA00521084_ERZ808240 | MGnify/ENA primary metagenome ERZ808240 (study PRJEB31516, sample SAMN03275571) | gut metagenome | biome: mammalia-associated habitat; material: feces | host: Papio cynocephalus | place: Kenya | collected 2012-08-06 ...
CTGCTTTTCAAACACGGCCTCGCTGCCCGCCGCAAAGCCCAGCGGGGCGCTCTGTCCCGCCAAGAAGCGGGCACCAAGGTTGGAGGTGAGCAGGACGATGGTGTTGCGGAAATCGGCCTTGCGGCCCATGGCGTCGGTGAGCTGGCCGTCCTCCAGGATCTGCAGCAGGATGTTCTGGATATCCGGGTGGGCCTTTTCGATCTCATCAAAGAGCACCACGCTGTACGGGCGGCGGCGGACGGCCTCGGTGAGCTGACCGCCCTCGTCATAGCCGACGTATCCGGGAGGCGCGCCGATGAGCCTTGAGACGGAGAACTTCTCCATGTATTCGGTCATATCGATCCTGACCATGTTATGCTCATCGTCGAACAGGCATCTTGCCAGAGCCTTTGCAAGCTCCGTTTTACCGACGCCCGTGGGGCCGAGGAACATGAACGAGCCTATCGGCCTGTTCGGGTCGCCTATGCCTGCACGCGAGCGCCAGATGGCCTCGGTGACCTTCTGCACGGCCTCATCCTGACCGATGACGGATTTATGCAGCACCTTGTCGAGATTCAGAAGCTTCTCGCGTTCGCCCTCAAGCAGCTTCGAGACAGGGATGCCCGTCCACTTTGCGACGATGCCGGCTATCTCCTCCTCGGTGACGGTGTCGTGCACCATGCTGCTTGCCTTGCGCTCCTCGCTGAGCTTTTCGGCCTCCTCAAGCTTCTTTTCAAGCGCGGGCAGGTCGGAATATTTGAGCCTTGCCGCCGTCTCGTACTCATAGCGAAGCTGCGCGTTTTCGATATCGGCGTTCATCTGCTCGATCTGGCTCTTGAGCTTCTTGACCTCATCGACGCTGCCCTTTTCGGCCTCCCAGCGGGATTTTCGCTCGTTAAACTCATCCTTGAGGTTTGCAAGCTCCTCGGTGAGCTTTGCAAGCCTATCCTGCGAGAGCTTATCGGTTTCCTTCTTGAGAGCGGTTTCCTCGATCTCAAGCTGCATGATCTTGCGGCGCATATCGTCAAGCTCCGCGGGCATGGAGTCTATCTCCGTGCGGATGAGCGCACAGGCCTCGTCGACAAGGTCGATGGCCTTATCGGGCAGGAAACGGTCGGTTATATAGCGGTTTGAAAGCGTAGCCGCGGCAACGAGTGCGTTATCGTGGATACGCACGCCGTGATAGACCTCATAGCGTTCCTTGAGTCCGCGAAGTATCGAGATCGTATCCTCGACGGTCGGCTCGTCAACCTGCACGGGCTGGAATCTTCTTTCGAGCGCCGCGTCCTTTTCGATGTACTTGCGGTACTCGTCAAGGGTCGTTGCGCCGATGCAGTGCAGTTCGCCGCGCGCGAGCATGGGCTTTAAGAGGTTTCCTGCGTCCATGCTGCCCTCGGTCTTACCGGCGCCGACAATGGTGTGCAGCTCATCTATAAACAGAATGATCTGCCCGTCGGACTGCTTTATCTCCTCAAGGACGGCCTTCAGACGTTCCTCGAACTCGCCGCGGTACTTTGCGCCGGCTATCAGCGCGCCCATATCCAGCGAGAAAATGGTCTTGTTCTTAAGTCCCTCCGGCACGTCGCCGCGGACGATACGCTGGGCAAGTCCCTCCGCGATGGCGGTCTTGCCGACGCCGGGCTCGCCTATGAGCACGGGGTTGTTTTTCGTCTTACGCGAAAGAATACGGATGACGTTTCTTATCTCGGTATCACGGCCGATAACGGGGTCAAGCTTGTTGCTGCGCGCACGCTCCACAAGGTCGGTGCCGTATTTTTTGAGCGCATCGTAGGTGTTTTCGGGGTTATCGCCGGTGACGGGGCCTTTCTTTACCTTGCTGAGCTCTTCGGAAAACTTGGCCTTCGTGATTCCGTGGCTGTCGAAAATGCGCTTTATCGCGGGTGTGGGAGACGCGAAAATGCCGATCATGACATGCTCGACGGACAGATACTCATCGCCGAGGCTCTTTGCCGATTTCTCGGCCGCATTCATGACGCGCTCCGATTCGCGCGAGAGGTAGATATCATAGTCGCCGGAAACCTTGGGCATGCCCTCGATCGCCGTGTCAAGCTCCGAGAGCACCGCGTTGCAGTCAACGCCCATTTTGCCCAGCAGCGACGGGATCAGTCCGCCGTCCTGGTCGACAAGGGCATACAGAAGATGCTCCGGGGTTATATACTGATTGTTGTTTTCCATCGCCATGGATTTGGCGGTCTGGATCATTTCAAGTGTCTTTTGGGTGAAGTTCTGTGCATTCATAGAAACACCTTCTTTTTTCAAATTCAAATTAGATTAGAATATCGGTTCTCCTGAGCTGGGAGAAGTAACACGCTTCGATATCGCGGGCATTGAGCCGTCCGCCGAGGTAGCCCTTCATCATGGTGTCGAAAAGCTTGATGTATTCCGACAATGCCTTTGCAAGCTCATCGGAGGTGCAGTCACACGACGGAACGGATATCGAGCGGATGAATTTGCCGTCGTACAGGGCATATTTCGGAGGCTCGGACTCCATAACCGGACGCAGATGCGCATCCTCTATGCGCTTCCAGATGCGGAAAAATTCTGTCATAGAGCGTATGAGCGCCGCCGACTGCGTGCGGAAAATGGCCGTCAGCTCGCCGAGATTGTCGCTGTCGCCGCGATAAAGCTCGACCTCGTATTTGACCGTCGGACGGTATTTATACTCAAGCGAGGACTTTAAGGACATCGTCAGCGCATGGGGCGAAACAAAGGGCACCAGATCGCGCGATGAAGTCAGAAGCTGCTCGATGGCCGAGAAAACATCGTTTATCTTTCTCTCCGGCGTAACGAGATCGACATGTTCGGCAAGTATCTGATTTATAAGGTTTGAACGATTCGTTCCGAGCTTGTGGGCAAGCCTGTCCACCTCGGCGACCACTTCGTCCGTAAGCATTAAACTGTATAGTGTCTTTTTCATAATTGCCTTTCTTATTCATAACTGACAGGCCGATAGGCCGCATCTGACGACCCGACCTAAGTTATTTTTCCTTTATAATTTTAATATACTACAGCATTTTTAATTTGTCAATAGTTTTATATAAATGTTTTTGCAAATTATATAGAATTTTAATGGCAGAGCATGTTGCCCTGCCATTAAAGATTATTCATTTATAAATTTCCGCTTCGACGAAGAGCCTGCCCTTGCGGCTGATGCCGCCGAGCCCGGACACCGTGCCCTTGCCGCAGCCGCGAAGCGAGATGACATCGCCCGGCGAAACGATGGCGTCGTTTTTAAGGCACTCGGAATAGTTAAGGCTCGCCGCGCCTTCGGCTATGTGCGACGCGGCCGCCGTGCGCGATAAGCCGAACATTCCGGCGAGCACCGCGTCAAAGCGCATGCTCTTTACCGAAAACGAAACGCGCTTTACCTTGCGTTCGGGCGGCGCGAGCGCATTTAGCTCCGCCCTTTGCAGCTTAACGCCGTATCGACCGACCTTCTCGAGCCCGTCTGCAACGTGGCGCTCGACAGACTGCATAACGAATATGACCGCCTCCTCGCCGTTTACCCAGATATCGCCGAGCCACTCGCGCTTTATGCCGAGAGCGAGTATCGCGCCCATATAGTCGCGGTGTGTCGGTGCGCCGAAGTGCGCCCTTGCGCGCAGGGCGCTTATGTATTCCGAGGCGTCGAAGCTCTCTTTTTCCATGTAAAACGGCAGAAAGAAGGCCGCGCGGCGCTCGCACCCCTCCGTTCCTCCGGTCAGAAGCATATTGCAGTCCGGCGCGCTGCGCGCCCATTTTTCGAGTGCAAACTGCTCTGCCGGGGTCAGAAACGCCGTGTGCGTGACGCTCGCCGTTTTTTCGCAGCGGCGGCACAGATCCTCCGCACGGCGGATAAGCTCATCGTTTCCCATCAATGTACTCCATGATCCTTTTCATCACCCCGTCAAGCTCGTCGGAGAACTCCTTTACCGACATGCGCAGAACGCCCGAGCGCATGGCAGACAGGCGAATGAGCGAGTCGTTCGTGACGACCTTCACGGAATAGTTTTTGCCTATATCGTTTGCAAGCTTTTCGATGTACATATCGGCGGTCTCGTTTTCCTTCGTGTACACCGTGCGGATGCCCTGCGTTTCACGCTCGCCGGCGTTTCCCGCAACGCGGTAGCCGTCGAACACCAGCACGAGCTCGCAGTCGCGCATGGCTCTGTAGCTGCGCAGAACGTCCGACAGCCGCTCGCGTGCAAGCGAGAGCGAGGCCGCGGCCAGCTCCTTGTATTCCGGCGTTCCGAAAATGAAGTTATAGCCGTCGACGATAACGTATTCGCGCCTTGACGGCGCAAGCTCGCACTCTGTGTCCGGCTGCGTTTTAGCCTTTGTGTACATCCTGCGGCGCACGGGGCCGAACTCGCGCTCCATTATCGCCTCGAGTTCCTTATCGTCGATGGAGAAATACCGCGGGCGCTGCACCTCCTCCGGCTTCTTAATACCGAGCGTGGGGCTGAGGTGTGCAAAGCTTTCGACCTCGTTCCACTTTATTACCGTTCCCGCTCCGTGCGAGCAGAAGACGGAGTCGGGCGTGTTTTCGGCATCCGCCTCCGGGTCATAGCCTATAGCCTCAACGACCTGCTTTTCGTTGTGGCAGGGATAGTAACCGCCCGCGCTGCAGCTGAGCCTGCCCTTGCCGGAGGTGTAGGACGCCAAAACCTCCGCGTAGCCGTTCATCTCCGAAACCGGCGCAAGGCCGGTAATAACGCTGCTGCCCTCGGTATCGAATTTGCCGCTCATGGCACGCACATCGGAGATGGCGCGGCCTATCTGCTCGGGCGGCACCTCGAGCCGGAACTCGTACCACGGCTCGAGCAGCACGCTTTCTGCCTTCATAAGTCCCTGACGCACCGCACGGTACACCGCCTCGCGGAAATCTCCGCCCTCGGTGTGTTTAATGTGAGCCCGTCCCGCGATAAGGCTTATCTTAACGTCCGTCAGCGGCGAGCCTGTCAATACGCCGAGATGCTCCTTTTCGGCAAGGTGCGTCATGATAAGGCCCTGCCAGCTGCGGTCAAGCTCATCGGTCGGGCAGCGGCTTTCAAAGCTCAGACCCGAGCCGCGCTCAGCGGGCTCGATAAGCAGATGCACCTCGGCATAGTGCCGCAGCGGCTCGAAATGTCCGATACCGTGCACAGGCGCGGCTATCGTTTCCTTATATGCGATGCCGCCGGAGGTGATGGCGACCTCAAGGTCAAAGCGCTCGCGGATGAGCTCCGTGAGCACCTCGGTCTGCACCCTGCCCATTATGCGCAGGCTTATCTCGCGCAGGCGCTCGTTCCACTCTATGTGAAGCTGCGGATCCTCGTCCTCGAGCTGCTTGAGCTGCTTATATGAAACAAGCGCATCCGCGCCCTTCGGCAGCACGACGGCATAGCGCATGACGGCCTCGGTCTCCGGCTTAATGCCGTCGCTTTCAAAGCCGAGTCCCTGACCGGCGTAGCTGCTGTCCAGTCCCTGCACGGCGACGATACTGCCGGCGCACGCCTCCTGCACGGCTTCGTAATTTGCGCCGGAATAGACGCGCATTTCCGTGACCGTATGCCCGTCCACACTGTCGCGGTTGCGCAGCGTGCCGCCCGTTATCTTCATGCAGCTGAGTCTTCGCCCGCGTGCATCGCGCATTATTTTATATACCCTCGCGCCGAACTCTTCGGGGTATTCGGGACTGACGGTGAATTTTTCGATAAATTCGACAAGCTCGCTAACTCCCACGAGCTTCAGCCCCGAGCCGTAGAGCACGGGAAATATCTTTCGCTCGGCGATAAGGCGCGACATGTCCGAATCTGCAATATCTCCGCCGGACGCAAACTTCTCCAAAAGCGCCTCGTCGCACATTGCGATGCTCTCGCACGTCTCCTGCGACTTATCTGAAAGATCAAAGCAGTTTTCCGAAAGCCTTGCGCGCAGATCGCCGAGTACCTTTTCCCTGTCGCCGGCCGTAAGATCCATTTTCGTCGCGAAAATGATCGTCGGCACCCCGTGCCGCTCGAGCAGATGCCACAGCGTTTCCGTGTGCGCCTGGACGCCGTCGGTGCCGGATATAACGAGCAGCGCGTAATCGAGAACGTCGAGCACTCGCTCGGTCTCTGCGGTGAGGTCGGCATGTCCGGGCGTGTCAAGAAGGCACAGCTCCATATTTTCCGTACGGAGCTGCGCCTGTTTTGAAAACACTGTTATTCCGCGCTCGCGCTCTATCCGGTGCGTGTCGAGCGCCGTGTTGCGGTGGTCTACCCTGCCGAGTTTTCTTATGCTGCCGCAGGTATACAGCAGCGCCTCGGACAGGGTCGTTTTTCCGGCATCGACGTGCGCGAGGATGCCTAAAACGAGCTTTTTCACAGCTCTATGAGCTCGTACTCGCGGCTGCCTACTCCGATCCCGGCGGCAGCTTCAACGGTGTGCACGCCGTTGCGCGATTCTATGCGCTCTATAAGATCGCCCTTATCGGGATCGTCGCTTGCGTAGACGAGGTCAAGGCAGGCCTGATCGAGCGCGACGGGATCGAGCGAGGAGAGAATGCCGATATCGCCGATCTTGGGGTCGGCGGCAACGGCGCAGCAGTCGCAGTCGACGGACATGTTCTTCATTATATTCACAAAGGCCATATTGCCGCCGAAGTGATCGACGATGCTCTTTGCCGCGTCCGCCATGCACTCAAGGAAGCTGTCGTGATCGGCGTGCCAGAAGTTTTCTATCTTCTTGACGCCGTGGATATACTTCTTGCCGTAGCTCGATGCAAGTCCGATGGATATGTTCTTGAGCGCGCCGCCGAAGCCGCCCATCGGGTGACCCTTGAAGTGCGACAGGACGAGCATGGAGTCATACTCCGGCAGAGTCTTGCCGACGTAGTTTACATCAAGGTGCTTGCCTCCGACGACAGGGATCGTCATCTCGCCCTCCGCGTCCATGATGTCAACATCGGCGATCTCGACCCAGCCGTGCAGCTGCATGGTCTTTTTGTGATGCTCTGTCGTATCGCGGCCGCCGTCATAGGCGGTGTTGCATTCCACTATCGTTCCGCCGACGCGGTCGACGGCGGGCTTCATGAAGTCCGGGCGCAGGAAGTTCTGGTTGCCGGGCTCGCCGCTGTGCAGCTTCACGGCGACATTGCCCTTGAGCTCAATGCCGAGCGCTTCATATGCCTTTACAACATTCTCGGGGCTTATATCCTTAATAAAATACACCTTTGACTTTTCCATGATGTCTCTCCTTTTCTTCAACACTGATGGTCAATTATATAATAATATTTTTTATTCTTCAATATTGCCTATTCCAATTTTAATAAAAATGTAATAAAATAAACGCGGTGATGTTATGAAAGCCGTTTTGATTGTTTTAATAGTTATCTGCGCCGTTCTGGCGCTTTTTTATGCCGTGGGGCTCAAGTTTGTCCGCACGCTCATTTTACGGCAGGATAATTTCCCGACGCCGGAGACGGGCGCGAAGCCGTCATATCTCTTGGAGCCGACCGGAAACGCCCTTTGGGCGCACAACATCCCATACTTTGCCCCATTCCGCGAGCTGCCGTTTGAGGAGATAAGCATCGAATCCGACGACGGGCTGACGCTGCGGGCAGATCTTCTGCGCGGAACCGGAACGGGCAAAACCGTCATGTTCTTCCACGGCTACAAATCCGAGCCCGCCTGCGATTTCGCGGCGATGTACGATTTTTATAAATCCCTCGGTCACGATCTCATTTACGTTCACATGCGTGCGCACGGTAAAAGCGACGGAACCTACATAGGATTTGGCGCTCTGGACAGATACGACGTTGTGAAATGGACGTATAAGGCTTTCGAGCTCTTCCCGGATAACGATATCTATCTGCACGGCATGTCCATGGGCGCGGCAAGTGTTTTGCAGAGCATGGATCTCGAGCTGAGCAAAAACGTGCGCGGCGTTATCGCCGACTGCGGATATTCCGATCTCAACACGGTTTTCCGCAATCTCGTCGGGCAGCTTTATCATCTGCCGACGATGTTTGTCGACGTTTTCGAGTATGTAAATCTCCTGAAGGCAGGCTACGGCTTCAGGGAGGCAAGCTCGGTGCGCAGCGTAAGCGTTGCGGAGGTTCCGCTCGTATACATCTGCGGCGAATGCGACCGCTATGTTCCAAAGAACATGGCGCTTGAGATATTTAACGCGTGCAGAAGCCCCAAGCGGCTGCTGCTCGTGCCCGGAGCGGGACACGCGGCAAGCTACATGTGCGCAAAGGATAAGTACGAAGCCCTTGTAAAGGATATTATAGGAGGAAAAATAAATGGGTAAAACACAAGGCGTCAGAAAAAAAGGCATCGGTGCGCTCAACTGGACTCTGCTGCTGGTGATCGGTTTTTCCGCGCAGATAGCCTGGGTCATCGAAAACAACTGGTTTGCAAACTTTCTGTATTCCGACTTCGGCGCGCAGCTGGGCGTCGTTACGGCGATGACCATCTGCTCGGCAACGGCGACGACGTTCTCGGCGCTGTTTTTCGGAACGCTTTCCGACCGCATCGGCTCGCGCAAAAAGCTCATAGTCTGGGGCTCTGTGCTGTGGGGCGTCTTCACGATAGCCTTCGGCCTGACGCACTATCTGCGCGACAGCATTTATAACAACGTCATGCTCGTCGGCGTGACAATCGTCGCGGCCGACACGATCATGAGCTTTTTCGGCTCGATGGCAAACGACGCGGGCTACAACGCCTGGTATGCCGACATGATGGACGACTCAAACTCCGGCCAGATCGGTGCTGTCGCGGCGACCCTGCCCGTTATAGGAACGCTCGTGGGCACCCTTGTCGGCGGCATGTTCATAACAGGCCTTGCCACCGAGGCAAACCCGCAGGCAGGCTACATCATCTTCTTCTCCATAGCCGGCGGCGTTACCGTTCTCATCGGCATCGCGTCGTTTTTCCTGCTTAAAGACGCTCCCACGCTCAAGCCCGTCAGAGACGGGAGCTTCTGGCATCAGTTCGGCTCAACGTTCAACTTCAAGCGTTTTATTGCCAACAAAGAGCTTGCTCTCGTATTCCTCACGCTGAGCATATTCTTCATCGGCTACAACTGCTATTTCATCCACATCATGAACTGGATGAACTATACCCTCGGCTTTAACGACCCCAGCCTCATTCTCGGCATACCACTGCTGATATCCGTTGCCATATCCATCCCGTTTATAAAGGTCATAAATGACAAAAAAGTCCCGGCCGTCGCCGCGTTCGCAACTATACTGAGCATTCTCGGCTGCCTGTTCGTGTACTTTGTCGTAGGCAATATGCAGGGCACGTTCGATACGGAAAACGCCCTGGACTTTGCGGCCAACTGGCCCTGCTTTGTCGGCATAATCCTCGTCGGCATCGGCTACGTCGTTTTCATGCAGGCCATGACCGTCTGGATGAAGCGCCTGTACCCCGAGGAGCACCGCGGCCAGTTTGAGGGCATAAGGATCATGTTCTTCGTATTTTTCCCGATGATAGCAGGCCCCCTGCTTGCAGACCCCATCTGCCGCGCCTTCGGCGAGAAGGTGTATCAGGTCGTCGATAACGGAAACCTCATCTTCGTCACCGTCGGTCAGGCAGGCGAAATGGGCTTTGACATAAGCAGCATAGCCGAGGGCTATCTGCCCGTAAACGAGCTGTTCATTGCCGCCGCCGTCGTCACGGCGCTCGCGCTCATCCCCATGAGCAGAGCTGCAAAAATGTATAAGGAAAGGAATAAGTGAAATGTCCGAAAAACGCTTTGAAAAGATTTATGCCCAGGGTGCGATCGACGTTATGGAGATCTGGGTGGATAAAGAGACCGGCGTAAATTATCTCTACCACTACTCCGGATACTCCGGCGGCCTGACTCCCCTGCTCGACCGCGAGGGCAAGCCGATAATAAGTGCAATAATTAAATAACAAAAAACGAGGCTCGGTGAGCCTCGTTTTTTATTTCAGCTTTTTCTCAAGCAGAACTAAATCCACATTCGGGATGCCGTTAAAGACGCAGGGGGCTGTATCGGCCTCGCGGTAGCCGAGCTTTGCGTACATGGCGCGGGCCGCCGCATTTATCGCGTTCGTGTCGATCCTCAGCACCGCGCAGCGGCGCGACATGGCGTATTTTTCGTAAAACGCGACGAATCTTTTGCCGTAGCCCTGACCGGCAAATTCGGGGTCGACCACCAGCGTGTGCAGAACGCACACCTCGTTATCATCAGCCGCAAAGCTCCACTTTGCGCCCTTGTAAACGTCGACCTGGGTCTTGTTTATTATGGCCGCGGCCTTTATGCATCCGTCCTCCTCAAGAACGAACATATCGCGGCGGCGGATGGCTTCTGCGGCGGTCTCGCGCGTGGGATAGACGCCGCTTATCCAGCCTATTTTCATTTTGCCGCTCTCCTCGGCGGCATGGATGCTGTCATAGATCTTCGCTATTGCGTCAAGGTCAATGGGTCTTGCTTCTCTGATCACTGTTTTTGCTTGTCTCCTATTATTTTATATAGCATTTGCGCAACGCCGTGCTCATCGTTCGAGCCGCACACGAGGTCGGCCGACGCGATGCACGCGGCGGTAGCGTTCTTCATTGCGACGCCGAGTCCCGCAAAGGCGAGCATGTCGGCGTCGTTATCGCCGTTGCCGAAGGCGGCGACGGCACCTGCCGGAATGTTGAGTATAGCGCACAGCCGCCTGAGCGACGCGCCCTTTCCCGCGCCGGCGTCGGATATCTCGATAAGCCTCGGCGAGGAGCTCGTTATATACGCTTTGGGAAGCGTAAGCGCCTTTTCCCAAAGCTCATCCCTGTGACCTGCACCCCCGCACAGAACGTCCACGCTGTCGAGCCTGTCGACATTATCGAGAATAAACCGCTTCATATCCTCAACCGGCAGGCGCGTCGTTTTTACATAATCCACATACGCCTCTGAGCAGCCGAAGCGCACAGGGTCTGCTATGTATTGCGCATCACAATAGGCCTGACCGTCTATGAAGCACTCAAGAGGTTCGCCTCCGAAAATGGCTATGAGCTCATGCACCGTGTCCGGGTGCAGGGTAAGGCTGACAAGGCGCTCTCCGTCCGCGACGCTGACGACGGCCGCTCCGTTTGAGGTTACGGCATAGCGTATGCCGGGTATCTCGGTCACGGCTTTGGGCAGAGAGTGCAGCGCCCTTCCGGAAGCAATCACTATCTCGAGTCCCGCGTCTATCGCCGCTTCGATGGCAGCACGTGTTTGGCCAGAAAGGCTTCCGTCCGAGCGAAGCGTCGTATCGTCAAGATCGAGCGCTATGAGTCTTATATCCTTAAGCCTTGTCATCAGTAAACTATCCTCACTCGGCGCGGCAGCATCTCGATCGCATGGCGGCTTCCGCCGACGCATTTTTCGCCGTCGAGCGCCCAGGCGAGCTTTTTCATGCACTCGATCTCCACCTTATCCGTGCGGCAGAAGGAGATAAGCTCGTTATTGAGATTCTGCTCACGCAAGGCGGCAATGGTTGACTGAAGCTCGGCCGGAGAATTCGGGCGGCGGATGAGCAGCACCTCGAACAGGCCGTCGTCGGCGACTACCTTCTGCCCGAAGAAATCGAGCGCACCGGCCAGCGCGCTTGACGAAGCGACAACGCCGAAAATGAATTCTCCCTCCTGCGTCTGCCCGTTTATAGTAACGCGCAGATGCTCGCTCTGGAGCTTTGCAAGATCCTTTATTCCGTCGAGGACATAGGCGTAGAAGCCCATTTTGTTTTTCAGCCTCTGCGGCGTTGTATACGGCAGCCAGGTGAATGCGCCGAAGTCGGCTGCGTTTATGAAATATTTGCCTCCCAGTCTGCCGACATCTGTGCGGTGCTCATTGCCGGAGACTATCTTTTTCGCCGTTTTTTCAACATCGCAGCTTATGCCGTGAAACTCCGCAAAATCGTTCGTGCTTCCGGCAGGCATATAACCGATGGGGATATCGAGCCCCGCGTCTATCATGCCGGATATAGTCTCGTTGAGCGTTCCGTCGCCGCCGGAGCAGCAGATAATGTCAAAGTCCTTGCCGTAGGCTTTGACGTACTCGGTCGCGTCGCCTCGTCCGCGCGTCGGGTAAAAGCTCACGCGGTAGCCCGCGTCCATGAACGTGCCGGTGACCTCGGTGAGATAGCGCATCATCTCGCCCTTACCGGCAACGGGATTTATTATGAGCATCATGCTCTTTTCCTCGCTCGGCATGAGGCGCGACGGCAACGCCTCCGGCTCGGCCTTACTATCCGAGCGGGATGCGTCAAAGCGGCGGTACTCGGCGCAGACCGTGTCGTATATAGTCTTCGTCGCCTCAAAGGGGAAGTCTTTTTCCCTGTGGCGCACCATTTCCATGGGGTCTACCGCGCCGCTCAGGCAGGTTTCGACAAGGTGCGCCATGCCCGAGGCCGTATCGGCCTCAAGTGCATAGGCGTTGTCGGTCATGAACTGTATGTTGCGGCTCTCGCAGCCGGGAACGGCGTCGATAAACAGTATCGGCAGGCGCTTCATGACAGCCTCGGTGGTGCTCAGGCCTCCGGCCTTTGTGATGATGAGGTCGGCTGCGTCCATGTAAAGGCTCATCTTATCGGTAAAGCCGCAGATCTTTATGCGTATATCGTCGCCGGTGAGAAATTGCAGATCCTTTTCAAGCTGGTGGTTGCTGCCGCAGACGATGACAAGGCTGTCGTTTTCGCCCATGATCTCGCCGATGCGCAGGGCTATGCTGCGTATGGGTCCGCAGCCCATGCTGCCGCAGCACAAAAGCAGCATTCTGCCCTCCTCGCTCATGCCGAGGGCGCGGCGCGCGGCCTTTTTATCGCTTTTGCGGCAGAACTCCCCGCGCACGGGAATACCGGAGACGACGATCCTGTTTGCGGGAATGCCCTGGCTCACGAACTCCTCGCGCAGCTTCTCGTGCGGAATGAAATATTTGTCCGCAACGATCTCCGATACGCCGGGACTGCATGTGTAATCGGTCGCGACGAAAAAGCTCGGTATATTTATCTCGCGGTTTATCCTCAGCTCGGTCATCATCATCGCGGCAAAAATGTGCACGCTTATGACGACGTCGTAGCTGCCGGAAAACAGCACCTTGCAAAGCTCATCCGCGCCCTTGGCGTTCTGCTCATACAGCCTGTTCTGCGGCGTCATTTCGCTTATGCGATAGCCTACTCCGTAAAGTCGCGGCATGTATTTATACGCAAGCTCATGGCCGCGGCTTATGAATTCCGCACGCGCCTTGGGCAGAAAATCGAGCGCGTTTACGATATCGCACTCGCAGTTCATTTTTTCAAAATACTCGCATATCGCGGAGGCGGCGCTGTTGTGCCCGCCGCCGGTGTTGCAGCTTAATATAAGTACCTTCACTGTTTTGCAGCCCTCCTCCTTCTGCGCTGCTCGAGCAGCACAAGCCTCGGTCTGTTGTATCTCTGTATCAATATAAACGGAACATTGCCCAAAATATTATACACAAGCCAAAAGATCACCGCCGTGCCGCCGTGCCAGAACAGGAATATGCCAAGCGACAGAACGATCAGCCAAATATGCACGCACTCGGCGACGCAGGTCTCGGCAATGAGGACGTCCATGCCCTGCTCGCGGTTCTGCTTCGTCATTTTCTTCCTGACCATGTCCGGCATGATGCGGCTCATGTCGGGAAGGGCGCCCTTCCAGCGCTTTATGCCGAGCTTTTCGTAGACCCTGCCGCCGTTTTCCCACGCAGCAGCGCGGTACGGGAATTTTTCCGCCGAAAACAGCGCCCTCGGCAGCGCCTGGCCGATAAAATGCGAAATTATGCCGAGGCCGGCTATATAAATGACCGCATAGAGAAAGCTCATTTCTTCCCTCCGAGAATCTTCACATATTTTGACATGTAAGCAGCAGCGCTCAAAGCCGCAAGCCCGGCGCAGACTGTCGCGCAGCCGACGGCACCAGTATATTTTATAGGCATTTTAAAATACCGTCAAGTTAGCGGCAATACACACCTCGGCGCAAGTGTCCAGTAACTCCGTAAACTTCTCGGAAAATTTACAATTTATTAATTACTATGCCACAGTAAATCCGTATAATACCAAGGGCTTGTTTCGGACTATACTATAGTAAAGGGGCAATTATAATGAGTAATTCATACGATGTTGCAATTATCGGCTGCGGCACGGCCGGCATTTTCGCAGGCTATGAGCTTATAGCCCGCCATCCGGAGCTTAAAATCTGCGTGCTCGATCAGGGCGGAGACATATATTCAAGACACTGCCCCATCGTAGCGGGCAAGGTCAAGGAGTGCATCCATTGCAGCGTATGCGACACTATGTGCGGCTTCGGCGGCGCAGGCGCGTTTTCCGACGGCAAGTATAACTTCACGACTCAGTTCGGCGGCTGGCTGACCGATTTCATGGACGACGGCGAGGTCATGAGCCTTATTAATTACGTCGATACCGTCAATATGAAATACGGCGCGACCGACAAGACCTTTTCGACCGACACGCCCGAGGCGAGAGCGCTCGAGCGCGAGGCGCTGAAATACGACCTGCACCTGCTTCAGGCGAAGGTCAAGCATCTGGGCACCGAGAACAATCTCAGGATCCTCCAGAACATGTATGAGGATCTGCGCAAGGTCATAGAATACCGCTTCCGCACCGAGGTGTGCAGCATAGACCGCGACGGCGACGGCTACTCGCTTTCGCTCAAAAATGGCGAGGACATAAAGTGCCGCTATCTCATCGTAGCGCCCGGCAGAAGCGGCGCGGAGTGGTTCTCCGAGCAGTGCCGCAAATTGGGCGTCAAGCTCATAAACAACCAGGTCGACGTCGGCGTGCGCGTCGAGCTTCCGGCCACGATTTTCGAGCATATAACCGACGTTGTTTACGAATCCAAGCTCATCTACCGCACAAAGCAGTACGGCGACAAGGTGCGCACCTTCTGCATGAACCCCTACGGCCATGTCGTCGCAGAAAACGTTGAGGGCATAAACACCGTAAACGGCCACTCCTACTCCGACCCCGCTCTGCGCAGCGAAAACACGAACTTTGCGCTTCTGGTGTCCAACCGTTTCACCGAGCCCTTTGATCAGCCGTACCGCTACGGCAAGCACATCGCCTCGCTCAGCAACATGCTCTCCGGCGGCGTTCTGGTACAGCGCTTCGGCGACCTTGTAAAGGGCGTGCGCACGAACGAGCACCGTCTCGCGCAGTCGTACACCCGCCCGACGCTCACCGCGGCCGTCCCCGGCGATCTGAGCCTTGCTCTTCCGAAGAGACAGCTTGACGATATCATCGAGATGATCTACACTTTGGACAAGATCGCACCGGGCACGGCAAACTACGATACCCTCCTGTACGGCGCGGAGGTCAAGTTCTACTCCTCGCGTCTTGAGCTCTCCGGCGATCTCGAAACGAAGTTTTCAAACTTCTTCGCCATCGGCGACGGTGCGGGCATCACCCGCGGCCTCGCTCAGGCGGCGGCCTCCGGCGTGAAGGTTGCTCAGGTCATCTCCGAGCGCCTGGGATGATCGAAATATGCAAAGCGACGGACACAGCTTGTGTCCGTCGCTTTTTGCGCTTTACACTATTTTTTCGGTTGAAAGCTCGCTCCCGAGCACCGCAAAGCCCGAGCGATTGCGCATATTAACGGTCCATATGCTTATCCCCGCAAGGCCGTATTCGCGCACGAGCGCAAGCCTTGCTTTTACGCTGCGGGCATCCTCGAACCACACCTCGTGCCGGACTCCGGCGGGGCCCGTGTAATTGAAAAACGGCGCCTGCGCGGTCTCGTCGAATTTTATCTGCGCATAAACCGACGCGGCCAGATCAGCCGCCGCGGCATTGGATATTACCCGCGCCGCCTGTCCCTGCTTCCACGGCAAGGACCAGTCGTAGCCGTAGTTTGAAAAGCCCAGCAGTATCTTCGACGGCGGCATTTTCGTCACCGCATAGCTTATGACCTTTCGCATCTCGCTGACCGGCGATATCGCGCGCGGCGCGGAGTATGTATAGCCCCACTCGTAGGTCATGATAACGACCCTGTCGCAGTACTGCCCGTGGGCGGCGTAGTCGTGCGCGGTGTACAGCACGCCGTACTGATCGTCCGAGCTCTTGGGCGCTATTGCGCTCGACAGCATATAGCCGTTTGCGTGCAGCGTTTCGGACATGCGCTTTAAAAATGCGTTGTAGCCCTCGCGGTCATATGGCTGAACGTACTCGATGTTGAGATTCACGCCGTAATATCCGCGGCTTCTGAGCGCGGAGAGCGTATTTTGCACCAGCGTATCCTGCGCGGCCGTATCCGTGAATATGCTGTGGGCGATATCGCTTGAAAAGCCGCCGTTTGCGCCGAGATTGGTTAGCGTCAAGAGCGGCGCGCAGCTTTGCGCCCACGCGGCGCTTATCATGCGCCCGTCATCAATGGGCGTTATCCCGCCCGTTTCGTCGATCTGCCACGAAAATGGGCACAGATACGTCAGCTGCGGCAGAACGGCGCCGAGCTGCTGCGCGCTTATGTTGGGATAGGCGTAGCCGTTTACCTCCGTTTCGCCCGCCGGGCGCGATCCGTCGGGAATAACTATCGCCTGCCCCACGCTCAGCCTCGCAGGGTCTGTGAGCTCATTGAGCCCGGCCAGCTCCCGAACCGTCACGCCGTTCGCCCGCGCAATTGAATAAAGGCTGTCTCCGCGCTTTACAATATAAATTCTCATACCATCACCTCTGTAAATGGTATGAGAATTAATCTAATATATTATTGACAATTTGACAGTATCGGTGCTACGCTCAAAGAAAAACGCGGGAGAGAGCGCAATGAGGATAATAAAGAAATGGACAGGCCGGCAGCCGGAGACGGCCGGCGAGGTAAAGCTTCTTGAGGTCACGCAGGCCGAGATGTTCGAGCAGATGTACCCGCTGCTCGGGCAGCTTGCCCTGCACGCGACGAGCGGCCGCGACGTGGACTTCCGCCTGTATTTTATATGCGAAAACGGGCACAGAATACTGCCCGTGGATAAGCCGAGCGTCATGAGCGGCGCATTTAACGGCGGCATAAACCCCCTCGTCGACTGCGAGCCGGTCGAGGCCGCGAGCATTTCCGAGCTCGTCGACACGGCCTGTCTGCTCCCGGCTGTCGAGGCAAGCGAGTATCTGTTTAAATAAGCGTGCAGAACGGCACGAAAGCTTAAACAAAGCCGTTGACGGTTACAGGCAGGAGGTGATCGGTTTATGAAAAAGTTACTTTTGGGACTGGCCTTATTTCTCGGAGGTCAGATAGGGCTTGCCGGATGGCTTATCGCAGGCATGCTCCGCAGCGGCGGGGATTTTCGGCTCACTCTTCTCTATATTCTGATATCCTTGGTCGGCCTTGTGCTCTCTGTCTATGAAGCGTTCGCCCAGCGCCCTGAGGACGGGCGGGATGATAAAAGCGAAAAGTAATAACAGCTAAAATGCAAAAAACTCAGGTCAATCGACCTGAGTTTTTTATTCTTTATCAGCCTATGCCGCCGAGGGCAGCTCCGGCGACGAGAGCCAGGAGCGCACAGGCGCAGTAGACGTATTTGCCGAGGGGATAGAACCACTTGCCGATGGGCTTGCGCGCACCGAGGTTGACCGCCTCGAGCGCGAATTTCTTGCCGCCGACCCAGAAGAACATGATCGCCGCAAGCAGAGCGCCGAGCGGGCAGATATAGATCGACACGACGTCCATCCACTGCGAGACAATGGCCTGGATGCACAGGGCTACAGCGCAGCCGAGGACGTGGATGATAGCCGTCGCGGGCACGCGCTTAAGCTTAAACTTCTCCTGCAAAAACGCGACCGGCGCTTCGTAGAGGTTTATTATCGAGCTTATGCCGGCAAAGGTGACGCAGACAAAAAACACGATGCCGACGATACGCCCGCCGACCATACCGTTTATGACGTTTACGAGGTAGATGAACATAAGTCCGGGGCCGCCGGAGTCGAGCCGAGCGCCTCCCGTGGCCATGGCCGGGATGATGACGAACGCAGCCAGCAGCGCCGCGAGCGTATCGAAAACGGCGACATTGCGCGCAGACGACGGGATGCACTCTTCCCTGCTCAGATACGAGCCATAAATGACGCTGCCGTTTCCGGCAACGGACAGCGAGAAGAACGCCTGACCGAAGGCATATATCCACAGCTCGGGGTCTGCAAGACCCTTGGGATTTACGGTGAGGATGTACTTATATCCGTCGGACGAGCCGTCGAGCGTGAAGACATACACGCCCAGCGCCAGAAACAGCACGAACAGCACCGGCATCATGACCTTGTTTGCCCTTTCAATGCCTCCGGCTATGCCGAAGGACATGATGGCAAAGCTGACGACTATGGCGATTATTATCCACGCATTTGCACCCCAGGAGCTTGCCGTCGAGTTAAAGGTCCCGACGATCGTGTCCATATCCTGACCCATGGCGAGCATATCGCCGGAAAAGGCCATGAAGGTGTATTTGAATATCCAGCCCATGACGCAGGTGTAGCCTATGGCCAGCGCCAGCGAGCCGAGGATGGGTATGTAGCCTATGCGCTCGCCTATCCTGCGCCTGCCGTATCTGAGCTCGGTGCACTTGCCGAACGAGCCCATGGGGCCCGCGCCGCCCGCGCGGCCGAGGGCAAACTCCTCGATAACGCCGGTGGACGCGATGAGGATGACGAATATAAAGTACGGGATCAGGAAGGTCAGCCCTCCCCAGGTCGAGACCAGCGTCGGGAAACGCCATATGTTTCCCATGCCGACGGCCGAGCCGATGCAGGCGATTATAAATCCGCTGCGGCTGCGAAAGCCGTCGCGTGCGTGTTCGTTCTTCTCCATTATTCCAACCTTTCGCTCTCTCTGTTTTGACATGCTTCCCTAACTATACCTTGTTAATACAGCAAAGTCAAGAAAAGCCCGCCGTGCAGCAGCACGGCGGGCAAATTGCGGTTCTGTTTTACTTCAGAAGTCCCTTTACGAGACCCTTGTCGGTCTTACGGACATGCTTGAAGACCTCCTCGAAGCGGTTGAGGGCTTCGTCGATGATCTCGGGCGTGTCTGCCAGCGAGGTGTACAGGCGGCTGCCGGCGAGCGTTACGATGCCGTTTGCCATGTAAGCTGCGCCCA
>ERZ808240.2634-NODE-2634-length-19030-cov-4.331173_pt1 | contig 19030 bp, 15 predicted proteins | sample MGYA00521084_ERZ808240 | MGnify/ENA primary metagenome ERZ808240 (study PRJEB31516, sample SAMN03275571) | gut metagenome | biome: mammalia-associated habitat; material: feces | host: Papio cynocephalus | place: Kenya | collected 2012-08-06 ...
AAGCGAGATGCACGCCGCGATCGACGAGGTGAAAGCCCGGCTCGAGCCGCTCGGCATATGCGTCGAGGCCATGGCGGAGCGCGCTCGGGGCGTATTGATTTTGGCATATCGACCAACGCTCGTCGATGAATGCGCGAATGACCCCCATGCCCGCCAGATTCTCGCCGATGCGCATTGCGACGCGCGCGATGCGCGAAGCCTCGTGCAGGAGCTGAAACGGCGCATCCAGGCCGCCGACGAAGCGCGGCTTTCCGCCATCGGCGCCGGGGAAAACATCGAAGCGCCTCGCCCTGAAAAGTTCGTCCCCTGCTGCGGCAAGCATGGCGCCCAGCCCCACCACCATGGCGAAGGGCACGTGTGCCAATGCCGGGCCCGCGCCGCCATTTCTCGCGAAGAAGCCGAAGCGACCCAAGGCGAGCGCGAATTCCCCCACGAAATAGGCATCGTGCTGGGCTACCCGCCAGCCGATGTGGAGGGGTTCATTAAAAACCGCGGCGCAAACTTCGTGGCCTGCGGGGGATGGAAGGCATACGGCGACGCGCAGGAGGCGCTTTCCGCATTCCAGCGCAACCGTCGATGCGCCGATGAGTATCGCGACCTCTACGCGCAGGGAGCCCCGCTCGAGGCGCTCGCCAGCATGCAGCGCGGAGTTGCGCCCGGCGATTTGTTCGCGCAGCTGCAAGCGGCGGTTTAGAAACCCCCAATTGGACCGCCTACCGTGCGCAGGAGGATCGGCGAAGCCAATCTGCCCCGGGCGCACACCACCCTAGCGAAAACGCCCGAGGGCGACGCAATACGACATGCAATTCAACAATCCGAAGGAGCAACCATGAGCAAAATCGCAATCGTTTACTGGAGCGGCACCGGCAACACAGAGGCCATGGCCGATCTGGTCGCACAGGGCGTGCGCGCCAAGGGCGGCGAAGCAGACATCATTACCGCCGCCGAGTTCGGCCCCGAACGCGTCGACGATTACGACGCGTTCGCATTCGGCTGCCCCGCCATGGGCGACGAAGAGCTGGAGGACATGGAATTCTTGCCCATGTACGATGCCGTGGAACCGCTGCTCGAAGGTCGCCGTGTGGCGCTGTTCGGCTCCTACGACTGGAACGACGGCGAATGGATGGAACTGTGGGAGCAGCGCGCCGAAGCCGCAGGGCTTTCCGTGGTGGATTCGGTTATCGCCAAAGACTACCCCGATGACGAGGCCAGCGCCGACTGCATGCGATTGGGCACGCTGATCGCCGGATAGCCATTCGCGAGCCGCAATCACCAATGCGCCCGCTCGGGCGCAGAAGTTTGAGATTGGAATGCCCACTGGGCATTCCAATCTTCCAAACTTTCCACACCTGCGAAAACGCACATCTATACAATGTATAGGTGTGCGTTTATCATATGCGCAGCACAGAAAGGCTCAAGAGTGGCAGAAGCAAAGCAACAACGCAAAAAAGGAACGCTCACGAAAGACGAAATCGTGAAGGGCGCATTCAACTTGATCGCCCAGAAGGGCGTAGACGCCTGTTCGATGCGCTCACTGGGAAGCGCATTAGGTGTAAGCGCCATGGCGCTGTACGGTTATATTCCCTCGCGCGAGGCGCTGCTGAACGAAGTATGCGAGCGATTCCTGGGAACGCTCGACACGCGCGCCCTTCGCGGAGAGCGATGGGAAGACACGCTCATTCGCACCACGCTGTCGCTGCGCCACGCATGCGTTTCCGCGCCGCACTTCGCCGAACTGCTCAGCGACCCGTGCGTGGGAAGCGGCATCGAGCCGTACATGTTGGAACTGCGATTGATTTACCTGGGCCAGGGCATGCCCGAAGACATCGCCGTGCAACTGATATCCATCACCGATTCGTACCTCGTAGGCTTTTCGCTTCGCTCCCGCCAAAACCTGCGCATCGAAGCCGCCGAGCAAGCCCGCAAGGAAGCCGAGGCCGATGCCGCGCGCTTCGCCACCACCTCGCGCGTGCCCGGCATGCTCACCGGCAAGGTGAAGCCCGCCGCCGAGCCGCCGCGCTTCAACGAGCGCTGGCGCCAAACGGTAGCCGAGGGGTATTCCGAAGAATCGTTCCAAAAGGGCCTTCTCGTGATCATCGAAGGCATCCGCGCCGGCATGGGCGGCCATTGCGACTGGGCGACCCCTCAGTAATAAATGAGCCAAAGAACTGTCCCCTTGTCCTAGATTTAGGAAGGCTCCTACCTCGCAGGTTAAACAAAAGTCAGCGAAAACGGCCCTGGCGAGTCAGATTGGCTTGAAAGAGGAGCGACGCGTACTTCGGTACGCGAGCGGCGAGTGAAAGCCAAGCTGGCCGCCAGGGCCGTTTGCAGCGTCGGCAAAGCCGCCGTTCGTCAGAACGGCGGAACTAAATCTAGAACAGGCTGCCCAGGCCGCTGCCCGAACCATATCCGTTGCCGTAGCCATTACCGTACCCGTTATCGCCATAACCATAGCCGTAGCCGTAGCCATTGCCATAACCATTGCCGCTGCCGTAGCCGTTGCCCGAGCCGCTGCCCGAATTAGAGCTCAGCGAGTTCTCGTCGCTGCCCAACGTCACCGAAATGGTCTTCTCTTCGCCATCGCGATTTACCACCACGTCAACCGTGTCGCCCACGTTCTTCGAACGCACGTCAATCGTGAGCTCAGACGGCGAGGTGACCTTCTGGCCATCGAACGACGTAATGATGTCACCCTTCTGGATGCCCGCATCGGCCGCCGCCGTGTCGTCGTACACATTGGCCACATACACGCCCTCATCGGTCGCCAAGCCGTATTGCTTCGCCATGGAGGAATCGATCTGCGCCATGGACACGCCGAGCTGCGCATGGGTCGGGGTCTTGCCCTCGATGATCTGCTGCGCCAAATCAATCGCGTAATCGATGGGGATGGCGAAGCCCACGCCCGAAGACGAGCCCGAATACGACGAAATCATCGAGTTGATGCCGATGAGCTTGCCCTGCGAATCGACCAACGCGCCGCCCGAATTGCCCGGGTTGATGGTGGCATCGGTTTGGATCATGTTCGGGTACACCACGGTTTCGCCCGTCGTGGAATCTTGCATGGTATTCGAACGCTGCAGCGCGCTTACCACGCCGGTGGACACGGAATTCTCCAGGCCGAACGGGCTGCCCAGGGCCATGACCCACTCGCCCACCTGCAAGTCGGACGATTTGCCGATTTCGACAGGCGTCAAATCGCTGGCGTCGACCTTGATAACCGCGATGTCGCTCGAGGAATCGCTGCCGACGACCTGCGCATCGTATTCCTCGCCGTTCACCGTGGCCTTAATGGCGTCGGCATCTTCAACCACATGGTTATTCGTGATGATGTATCCATCGGAAGAGATGACCACGCCGCTGCCAAGCGAGGTGTTCGTCAGTGTGGAGTCGTCATTGGTGCCGGGCATCTCGAAGCCGAACATCGAAGAAGACGACGAGCTCTTCGTGTAGATGTCGATGCTCACAACCGAAGGCAGACACTTCTGAGCCACCTGCTCGGCCAGCGTGGACGCATCGCCGCTATCGTCGGGCGAAGCGGAAATGACCGTGTTCGTGGTGGCGCCAAGCGTCGTGGTGCCGTTGCCCGTCACCGCGTTGTAGCCGGCGAACCCGCCAATGCCCAGCACCACGGCCAACGCCGCGCCGCCGAAGCCTGCGGCGAACGTCTTGCCCAGGCCGGTTTTCATATTGCTGTCGGCTTTATGCGCGGCCTTGGCGTTCGCCTGCGCTTGGGCGTTCGCGGCCTGCTGAGCCGCGTAGGCCGAATAATTCTGGTATGCCTGTTGCTGATAGGCCTGCTGGTATGCCTGCTGGCCTTGCTGCGGCATGGGAGCGGTATAGCCGTTCTGGGGCTGCACACCCTGGGGAGCCTGCCCATTCTGGCCAGGGAAGTTCCTGTTCTCCTCAGTCATGTCGATCACTCGCTTTCATTGCATTGCTTTCTCTGGACAGAACTCTAGCACCGCGAGCGGCGCATCGCGGCGGCTTCCGCGTTTTCGTAACAAGCACGTTGCCGCACGTACGTCGAATGCCGTAGCGCCGTCACATTCTGAACATATTTCTGAAAGCAAGCCTAAATTCCTCAGCTCCAGGCGGGGTCGCGCACCCTCCGGGGCAACGTTCCGGGCGTCCCTGCGGGCGCACGACCCCGCCTGGAGCGCCACAGCATTTTAATTCTCGCAAGCCGACGTATTACAACCGATGTCTTCAAAAGGAATGGGGAGAGGCGGCATGCGTCATAAGGCACGCCTGGAACGTTGCGCCGTTGACGTATGCCGCCTCTCCCCATTCCTGCCGGGATGTAAGAAGCCCAGCCGCACGAGCGACCGGGCTTTTCGTTCTCACTATCTTGTGACGCTTACTGCAGACCATTCACATAGGCGACCAAATCGGCCATGGTGTTCAGTCCCTCGGGCTCGCCGAAATCGATGCCGAGGCGGTCTTCAAGCTCGCAGATGAGCTCGACCATATCGAGCGAATCGATGCCGAGCGATTCGAACGTGGACTCCTCGTTCACCGTCGCCGGGTCGATGTCGAGGTTTTCCTTCAAGATGTCTTTGATGGTGTCGAGCGTGGCCATGTTTGTCCTCTCGATGGTTTCGAATGCTTCGCGCAAAAGCGCTCACCTATTGTAGCGCACGCATCCGAGAACGGAAACGGGACGTGCGCCCCGAGACGGCCTTCGGGCCTAGCGCACGCGAGCGAATACAATCGCGAACGTCGCCACCGCGAGCACGGCTGACAGGCCGAACGCCGCGTGAAACGCAGCCTCGCCCGAAAGCAGCCCGCCGCACGCGAACATCACCATGCCCGCGCAGCCAATCGACGCGCACGCCTGGCGCACGGCGTTTCCGAAGCCCGAGCCATCGGAAATCTGGCGGTCCCTCAAATCGGACAAGCTCCACGAGGTAAGTGGCCCAATGAGCCCCGACACGCCGCATGCGCGCACGCCTTGCATGGCGCACACCGCCCACAAGGGCGTCGACGCATCGCAGCGCACCATGAGACACGCGCCCGTCGCCAACAGCACGCCCGACACCAGGCACACCGGGCGTGCGCCCACTTTGTCGACCAGCATGCCGGCAAGAGGATTCACCACCAAGGCTGCAACCGTGCCCGGCAGCAGCACCATGCCCGCCTGCATGGCATCGCCCCCGCATAAGCCTTCGATATAAAGCGGCACGAGCAGCGTAATGCCCATGAACGACGCGAACAGGCAGTTCAACGCCCAAAAACCGCAAACGAACCTCTTGTTCTCGAAAATACGCAGATCAACAAGCGGGTTTTCCAGCGTGCGTTGGCGTCGCGCGAACGCCGCCAAGCACGTCGCACCCACCACGAAAGGCGCCCATACCATGGGATGCGCGGCAGGATACGACGATGCCTCGGACGCGCCCATCAGCAGGCCGCCGAAGCCCAACGCCGAAAGCGCGAACGACAGCATGTCGAACGCGGCCGGATACGACGCATCGTCGCGGCGCTTGATAACCAGCTGGCCCGCAATGCCCACCGCAACGGTAAGGCCCAAAAGCAGCCAGAAGAAGCTGCGCCACCCCAGGCTTCCCACCATGGCTCCGCCAATGGTTGGGCCGATGTTCGGCGCAAACCCCAAAGCCACGCCGGCGATGCCCATGGCCGTGGCCTTTTTGCCATCGGGAAAGCGCGTCATGGCAATAGTCTGCATCAGCGGCAGCAATATGCCCGCCGCAATGGCCTGCGCCAAGCGTCCCGCAAGCAGCACCTCGAAGCTCGGCGCCAGCGCGGCAACCAGCGCGCCCGCCGCGAACACCACGATGGAAAGCATCACGAGGTCTTTCAAGCGAAAGCGCCCCATGAAATACGACGAAAGCGGCACCACAATGCCCAACGCCAACATGTACGCCGTGGTGAGCCACTGCCCCACCCCCTCGGCGATGCCGAATTCTCCGCACACCGTGGTCAGCATGGCATTCAAGCCTGTCTGCGACAAATTGCCCAGCGCAGACGCCAGAACCACCACGGCGAAGACGCCAATCGCCTGTCTGCCGTCTTCCTTATGAAACACGAAGCGACCTCCTTACCAAACAAAAGTCAGCGAGCGGCGTTCATCGGAACGACGATGCAAAGCAAAAGAACCGCCCCGAAGAGCGGTTCTTAAATGATACCTCATGAGTAGCGGTTCGGCGAACCCCCGCTACATCAGCGTGGCGTCGCGCGAGCTGGTGGAACCCTGCGCCTTTTTCGCCGTGCGCATGAGGAACTCGGCATTGTTGTCGGTCTGCTTCAGCGACTTGATGAGCATATCCATGGCGCGCTCGGTGTTGTTCATGTTCGCGAGAATACTGCGAACAGCCCAAATAAGCGGCGCCTCCTGCGGGTTGAGCAGCAGGTCTTCGCGGCGCGTGCCCGACGACACTGGGTCGATTGCCGGGAAAATGCGGCGGTCGGCCAGCGAGCGGTCGAGTTTCAGCTCCATGTTGCCCGTGCCCTTGAACTCTTCGAAGATGACCTCGTCCATCTTCGAGCCCGTTTCGATAAGCGCGGAAGCCAGGATGGTGAGGCTGCCGCCGCCTTCGATGTTGCGGGCCGCGCCCAGAAAGCGCTTCGGCGGATACAGCGCCGTGGAGTCCACGCCGCCCGACAGGATGCGGCCGCTCGCGGGCGTCGCCAAGTTGTAGGCGCGTGCGAGACGCGTAAGGCTGTCGAGCAGAATGACCACGTCTTGACCCATTTCCACCAGGCGTTTCGCACGTTCGATAACCAGCTCGGACACTTGGATGTGGTCCTCGGTGGGCATGTCGAACGTCGAGGCGATAACCTCGCCGTCGATGGAGCGCTGCATGTCGGTAACTTCCTCGGGGCGCTCGTCGACGAGCAGGCACATCAGATGCACGCCCGGGTTGTTCGCCGTGATGGCCGCCGCGATGTTTTTCAGCACCGTGGTTTTGCCGGCCTTCGGGGGCGACACGATAAGGCCGCGCTGACCCTTGCCGATGGGCGACACCAAATCGATGACGCGCGCGGTGATGGTCGAGCGGCCATGCTCCATGATGAGCGGCTCATCGGGGAACACCGGCGTAAGATCGCCGAATTTCACGCGGCGGCCCTGTTCTTCGGGCGCGATGCCGTTCACCGAGATGACGGTCTGCAGCGCGGCGTACTTCTCGTTCTCGCGAGCGGGACGCGTTTGGCCGCGCACCATGTCGCCCTTGCGCAGGCCGTTGCGGCGAATGGTCGACGTGCCGATATAGACGTCGTGCTCGCTGGGCAGGTAGCCCTTCGTGCGCAGGAAGCCGTAGCCATCTTGCATGATGTCGAGAATGCCCTCGACCTCGATGAAGCCCTCGGCGCGCACGCTCGCCTCGTACACCTTGTCGACGAGCTCGGCCTTCTTCAGGCCCGCGAGGTCGATATCAATTTCAAGCTCGGCAGCCTTCTCGCGCAAATCGGCGATGCGAAGCTTCGCGAGGTCTTCGATGTTGGTCTTCGGGGTGTATTGATCGCGGCGGTTGTTGCGGTCGCGGCGGTTGTGCCGATCGCTGCGGTCGTTTCGGTTCTGGCGGTCGTTGCGCTGGCCGTTCTTGCGGTCGCGGTCGTTGCGGTCGCGCTGCTGGTCGCGGCGATCGTTGCGGTCGCGCTTCTTGTCGTAGCCCTCACGCTTGTCGCGGTCGCGCTTTTGGTAGCGGCCCTTTTGCTCGTCTTTGGAATCGGCGGCCTCGCCCTCGGCGGCATCGGCGGAAGCGTCCACCTGCACCGACTTGCGCGGACGGCCCGGACGGCGATGCTCGGCGCGCTCTTCATCGGCGGCCTGCTCGCCTTCCTGCTGCGAGGCGTCTTGCTCGGATGCCTCTACGGCGGCGCGCAGCTTGGTCGAACGTCCCGGGCGCTTGCGCGTTTTGGGGGCATCGGCCTCTTCCGACGCGCTTGTCCCGGCGCCGTCGGCGGGCGTCTCGGCCTCTTCTGCCTTGCGACGAGTGCGGCGTGCGGTCTTCTTCGGGGTTTCCTCTGCCGAAGAGGCCCCTTCATCAGCGGATTCAGCCTTCTTCGCGCGCGATTTCGCGGCGCGTTTGGGCTTTTCCTCAACCGATTCGGCCTTCTCGGGCGAGCCTTCGCCCGCATCTGCCGCTTGCGCGGCAGCGGCGTCGGCCTTGCGAGGACGTCCGCGGCGCTTCTTGGGGGCCTCGTCTGCGGAAGCCTGCTCGGCGGAAGCGTCGTCGACCTTCTTGCGGCGGGTGGCGCGCTTCTTCGGGGCAGCCTCGGCTGCAGGCGCGTCAGGCGCCGGCGCGGCCACGGGGGCCGCCGCGGGCGCGGCGGCCGGCTCGGTGGTCATTTCGTCAACGATCATGCGTTAGCGACCTTCTCCCAGTCTTTCAGGAAAGCCTCAAGACCGCGGTCGGTAAGCGGATGCTGGATCATCTTCTTCAGCACGTTGAAGGGAACGGTGGCAATGTCGGCGCCCATCAGCGCGGCCTGCGTCACATGGTTCGCGCTGCGGATGGAGGCGGCGATGATCTCGACCTGCTCGTGATTCACGGTGTTGTCGGAATAGTCGTAGTTGTTAATGGCGGTCACCACGTTCTCGAGCTGCGACAGGCCGTCTTCAGAGATGTCGTCGAAACGGCCCACGAACGGCGAGATGTAGCGGGCGCCGGCGCGAGCGGCCAAAATGGCCTGCGGCACGGTGAAGCACAGGGTCATGTTCACGCGAATGCCCTCGTCGGCCAGCGTGCGGCACGCGGCCAGGCCCTCGACCATGGTAGGAATCTTCACCACGACGTTGGGAGCGATGGCGGCCAGCTCGCGGCCGTCGCGCACGATTTCGTCGCGCGTCATGGCAACGCTCTCGGCGCTCACGGGGCCGTCGACGATATCGCAGATGCGGGCGATGTGGTTGTGGAAGTCGTCAAGCTTGCCGCCAATGCGCGAGTACAGCGTAGGATTGGTGGTTACGCCGGCAAGGGCGCCCCAGCTCGCAGCCTCTTTGATCTCGTCCAGATCGGCGGTGTCCAGAAAGAACTTCACTTTTCCTCCTTTATATGCAGGAATGCCCGAGCCTTGTGGCAGGGGCCTATACGCGATTGGATGCGCGGCAATGCGCGCGAGGATTGAGTTCTATGGAAAAAAGGAATGGATTTCTGAGAACGCGCCGATAATACCACGTCGCCCGCCGATTCGTAACCACAATGAAGGAAAAGCCGCGAAGCGCACACCGCAGGGCCCGGCGGGCCCGCCCCAGCCCACGAAAAAAAGGCGCCCGCATTTGCGGACGCCTTCGAAAGCGGAAACCTCCCCGATGCGCGATGCGCGCGATCCTGCGCTAGTCCAAATGGAACGCGCACGGCAAATCGACGCTCACCGGCGAGTTGTCGGGGTTCGTTTCCATGACCGAGGCCATGAACTCCCACCACTTCTTGCAGATGTCGGTTTCGGCCGACTTCGCATAGCGTTCGGGATCGTCGAGCTCGATATAGCCGAACAGAATGTTCGTCTCTTCGTCGATGAAAATCGAATAGTTGTGGCCGCCGTATTCGTGAAGCATGTCGGCCATCTCGGGCCACAGCTCGTTATGGCGACGCTCGTATTCCTCGGCGAAGCCCGGGTACAGCTTCATCTTGAAGCCGTTGATCGTGCGCCCATCGGCGGTTTTGCGAATGGTCATGACGCGCCTCCTACTGCAGCTTTCCGTAACGCTCTTCGGTAATCTGGTCGAGCGTCTTGCCTTGGGTTTGCGGGCACCACACCACGCCGACAACCAGGCTGATCAGCAGTACCACGCACATGATGACGGCCGCCGGGAAGAAGCCGGCCGGGTTGGCGGAAATATCGCCCATGATGGCGCCCACGCCCACCAGCGACCAAATGCCCAACGCCGCGCGCACCAGGAAGAACATGATGCCCTGCGCGCCGCCGCGGTATTGCGTGGGGAACAGCTCGGTGCCCCACAGGGCGTAGAAGCACTGCGCCGAGAAGCCCGCCGACACGCCCCACAGAATGACATAGGCCCACAGGCACCAGCCCATGGAATCGGTGGTGCCGTTGTTAAGCGCCATGCCGAAGATGGCGATGCAGATCCACGACAGAAGCGCCAGCACCGCCGACGCGCCGAACAGCACGCGATGCGAAACCTTATCGCCCAGCTTGCTGAAGATGGCCAGCGAGCAGACAGCCACCAGCACCCACTGCACCACGCCCAGCAGGCTCTGGCCCGTGGAATCGATATTGCCTGCCGCGGCATACAAATACGGCATGAACTGGCCGTTCGTGCCGGCAGCCAGGTTCCACGTCAAATACACGGCCACCAAAAACACGATGGTCTTCACGTTGATGGGGTTCTTCAGCGCGTTGGCCATCATCGAGCCGAACGACTGCTTGTCGCCGGCCTCGGCCGCGAGGTTCTTCTCGGCCCAGTCGGCCGATTCCTGCAGCTGGCGCTGCAGGTTCCACGCCACAAGCGCCACCACCAAAAGCACCAAGAACAGCAAGCGCGTGGCAAGCAGACCGTCGAAGGGACCATAGGTGCCGGCCGGAAGCAGCGTGGTGCCATCGGCCGCGAAGCCCGGCAACACGAACGACAGCGCCAGCGACAAAATGAAGATGATCGCCGGACCGCAGCTCCACGCGAACTGGCTGATGCCGATGTTCGCAGCGCGGTTCGTGGAAGCGGACGTCTCGGAAATGTAGCTCCACGATGCCGGCACGCCCGCGCCCACCGACAGGCCGGAAAGCACAACACCCACCACGACCATGGGCAAGTTCACCGCGCACATTGCAATGGCCACGCCCAGCGCGTAGACCAGCAGGTTGTACTTGTAGATGATGGTGCGGCCGTATTTGTCGGTCAAAAAGCCGCCGATCAACGCGCCCACCGCGGCGCCGAACGCGTTCGCGCCGATGGCGCCCAAAACAGAGGTCCACATGGAACCGAATCCGAACGCGGCCGCCCACGCCGTAAGCGCCACCGAAGACGCCACGATGCAGCCGGAATCGAGGAAGTTCGTCAGCGACACCGCGATGGTGTTCTTCCTCTCTTGCGACATTGCCATAATACTTATCGCCTTTCTCTACGCTTGCCCGAACGCCTAGTCCAGGAAGCTCTCGTTGATGTCCAGCTTGAAATCGCGGGCGATGGCGCGCAAGCCGTCGTCGGTGATGGTGTTTTGGAAATCGTCGCTGCCGCCGTTGAGCAGGCGCGCCTCGGCGTAAATCGCCGCCGCCTTCTCGATGGTGTGCATAAGGCCGAACGTGGTGTCGAAATCGGGGCCCGAGCAGAACAGGCCGTGTTGCGCCCAAATGGCCGCGTCATAGGTCTTCATGAGCTCGGAAGTGGCCGCCGCGATGTCGGCGCCGCCGGGCACCATCCACGGCACCACTCCCACGCCCTTCGGGAACACCACGATGCACTCGGTCATGGCCTTCCACAGCGCGCGGGTAATCGTGCGCGCGTCGAGCGGCATCACGAACGTGAGCGCGATCACGTTGCCCGGATGGGCGTGGTAGATCACGCGGCACGCGCCGTCGGTCGCCTTCATGCGAACCGAGTGGTTCATGAAGTGCGTCGGGAACTCAGAGGTGGGCTTGCCGCCGTCTTTCAGGCCCCACACAATGCGCCACGCGTCGCCCGCGTCGTTGATCTCGACGATGCCGACGTTGTGCGCCGGGTCGAGCGGCACGTTTCGCATATAGCGGCCCGAACCGGTGGTGGTGAAAAAGGCGCCGCGCAGGTTGTCGGCCTGCACGCCCATGGAAACCCATTCAGACGGCACCTCATTGAAAAACGGGCGGCACGCGGCCACTTCGGCGTCGGTCATGCGATAGGTCAGGTTTCCGCCGTTGCGCTCGTGCCAGCCTTGGTCCCAGCCGTCGCCGCACAGGCGCACGAAACCCTTCATGAACGGCTGCTGTTCAACCGCGACGCCCGACACGGCGCCTTTCGCGGCCGAAACGCCCTTTCCGAACACGTCTTGGGCGCTATCGAGAATACCCATTGTCTTGCATACCTTTCTTGTTTCGCGCGCATCGCGCGCCCTACGGGGCGGCAGGCCGTGCGGGCCCGCCGCGGCAAAACGGCCCGGCCGACCGCGCAAGGCGGGCAGCGGGGCCGAAAAGCTTGTCGAATTAGCAGCGCTTCGAGAGCACGTCGTCCTCGTAAGCCTTGATGGGAGCCCACAGCTCGCCATCGACGGGAACGCCAGCGCGGCGGCAGTACTCATCCCACACGGCGCCGTACGGCATGGTCTTGAACTGCTCGGTCACGATCATCTTCTCAGAGAACTGATAGGTGTCTTGCAGCTTCTTCAGGCGGTCCCACGGCTGCAGCATCTCGAACAGCAGGCTCTTCTCCATGGCGCGCGTGCCCGTGCACCATGCGCCGATGCGGTTGATGGACGCGTCGAAGAAGTCCAAGCCGATGATGATCTTGTCCCAGCCGCCCGGGCAGCGCACCACTTCAGACGCGATTTCCTTGATGTTGTCTTCGAACAACACCACATGGTCGGAATCCCAGTGCATGGAACGGGTCACATGCAGCGGCACGTACGGGAAGAACAAAAGCAGGCTCGAAAGCTTGTCGGAGATGTTCTCCATCGGGTTGAAGTGGCCGGCGTCGATCAGCGTGACGATGTTGCCGCCCTTCTTCGCCGCGTACGACACGTAGAATTCCTGGTTGCCCGTGGTGAAGCCCTCGACGCCGATGCCGAAGACCTTCTGCTCGACCGAGTCGATGACATGCGGGCACTCGAACGAATAAATCTCGTCCAGGGCGTCCTTCAAGCGCTCGCGCATGCCGTAGCGGTCGGCGGCGTAGTCTTTCAAGCCGTCGGGAATCCAGAAGTTGTTCAGCACCATGTCGTCGAGCTCTTCGCCGATGCGCTCGGCGATTTTGCGGCAGGCGATGCAGTGGCGAATCCAGAAATCGCGCACGTCCTTCTCGGGCGAGGAAACGGTGAGGCCTTCCTTCACCATGGGGTGGCTGAACAGCGTGGGGTTGAAGTCGATGCCGTAGCCATGTTCTTTGGCCCACGCGACCCACGGCTCGAAATGCTTGTACTCAATCTGGTCGCGATCGACCCAAGGGTTCTCGTCGGTGAAAATGGCGTAGCTCGCATGCAGGTTGATGCGCTTCTTGCCGGGAATCAGGCTGCACGCCTTCTCGAAATCGGCGGTGAGCTCTTCGAACGTGCGCGCGCGGCCGGGATAATTGCCCGTCGTCATGATGCCGCCCGACGCGGCGTTGTCTTTCTGGTCGAAGCCCATAACGTCGTCGCCTTGCCAGCAATTGACCGAGATGGCCTTGCCCGCGAGCTTCTCCAGGACGGCTTCGGTGTCGATGCCCTCCGCCGCGTATGCCTCGCGTGCCAATTCGTAGGCTGTGCTCATGTGCGCTCCTAACTTGAGTGTTTCTTCTATTCAAGGCCGCAAGCGCGGCCGTGAATCCATTGATTGGGGCGGCGCCCCGCTTCCCTATTCGGGCCGATACACCTCGACGTCGAACGACGCGCGAATGGCGTCGCGCGCCTGTTGCAGGCTGTCGAAGCGCCCGTCGCCGATCATCTGCACCACCAGGTTGCCCAAGCTCGTGCCCTCGATGGGGCCCGCGTACACGGGAAGCCCGCACGCGTTGGCCGTCATTTGGTTGAGGTAGGCGTCTTGGCAGCCGCCGCCGACGATGTTGATGGATGTGTACGTGCGCCCGGTAAGCGCGGAAAGCTCGTTTATGGAATCGGCGTAGCATCCGGTCAGGCTCGAATAGACGCAGCGCATAAGCTCGCCTACGCCCTCGGGCACCTCCTGCCCGGTTTCGCGGCATGCCTGGCGAATTTCGTCGATCATCGACGCGGGCGCCAGGAAGCGGTCGTCGTTCACGTTGACGAACGGCGCCGGGCCGCTCGCCTGCTCGTCGGCCTGGCGCGCGGCGTCAATCAAATCGCCGAAGCCCCATTCCTTTTCGGCGCGCCGCCTGCCCAAGCCCGACCCGGCCACGTAATCGACGCCATTGAGCTCGCGACGGATGGATTGGATCATCCACAAGCCCATGATGTTTTTCAAGAAGCGGTAGCGTTTCAAATAGCCGCCCTCGTTGGTGAAGTTCTGGAAGCGGCTCGCATCCGACGTGATGGGGCCTTCGTGTTCCACGCCCAGCAGGCTCCACGTGCCGCTCGACAGGTACACGGCGTCTTCGTCGCACGCCGGCACGGCGAGAAACGCCGACCCCGTGTCGTGCGTGGCCGGAAGCATCACCTGAGCGTTGAAGCCCACGCGGGCCTGCACGTCGGCGGTCAGGCCGCCGAGCACCGTGCCCGGCATGGACACGTCGCCGAAGATGCGCGCCGGCGCGCCGGCGGCGGCAAGCGCGCATTCGTCCCACGCGCACGTGCGCGCATTCAGCAAGTTCGTGGTGGTGGCATTGGTGTATTCGTTCGCCATCACGCCCGTGAGCAGGTAATTCAAGTATTCGGGCACCATAAGGAAGCGATCGGCCGATTCAAGCTCTTCAGGGTGCTCTTCGGAAAGCGCGGCCAGCTGGTAGATGGTGTTGAACGCCTGGCGCTGGATTCCCGTGGCGCGATAGAGCGAATCCAGGCCGACGGCGCGGTCGACTTTCGCGGTGACGGGCTGCGTGCGCGCGTCGCGGTAGGCCACGGCGTCGCCCACGCGATTGCCGAACGAATCAACCAGCACGAAATCGACGCCCCAGGTATCGATGCCGATCGTCGTGGGAATTTTGCCGGCAGCGGCGCATTTCTCCAGGCCGACCAGCACGTTTTCCCAAATCATGTCGATATCCCAGCAATCGTGGCCGCGGCGGCGCACCTGCGTGTTGTCGAAGCGGTGCATCTCTTCCAGCACGATTTTGCCGTCTTCGATGTGCCCCAGCACGTGGCGGCCGCTCGAAGCCCCGATGTCTATCGCCAAGTAATAACGCTGCTCTGGCATCAGCGACCCCCTTCTTCGACCTGCGGCTGCTGCACGCCGTCGCGAATCTGCACCACGTACATCACGTTGGTGGCGGCCACCGCATCTGGAGCGCCGTTTGCGCCCGGCGACACCACAGGGCTCGTGGAGCGGTCGCCCGCGGTGAACACCGCCACGTCGCCATCGTGCACGTAGCCGTGCGACACCACGGCCTGGCGCGCGTTCTCGATCACTTTGATCATGTCGCCCTGCACGTCGCCGAGCATGGGCGTCACGCCCCAATGGATTTGCTGCTGGCGCATGACGCGCGGCGACGGGGTTACGGCGTAAATCGGCACGCTGGGGCGCAAGTTCGAAATAAGCCGCGATGTGCGGCCCGACATGGTGGGCGCCACGATGCAGGCGGCATTCACGTTTTCGGCCGTTTGGACCGCGGCGATGCCAACGGCAAGAGCCACGCGGGCACGTACGCGCGTGCGGTCGGGGGTGCGCTCGTTGAACATGTAGGGCTCAGACGCCTCGGCGATGCGCGCCATCATTTGCACAGCCGGCACCGGATAGCGCCCGCAGGCCGTCTCGCCCGAAAGCATCACGGCGTCGGTTCCGTCATAGATGGCGTTCGCCACATCGCCCACCTCGGCGCGCGTTGGGCGCGGGTTGCGAATCATGGAATCGAGCATTTGCGTGGCGGTGATAACCGGCTTGGACGCGCGATTGCACGCGCGGATGATTTCTTTTTGGATGTGGGGCACTTTGTGGGCGGGCACTTCGACGCCCAAATCGCCGCGGGCAATCATGATGCCGTCGGACGCGTCGATGATTTCGGCGATGTTGTCAACGGCTTCGGAGCACTCGATTTTCGAGATGAGCGAGATGCCTTCGCCGCCGTTTTCGTTCAAGAACTCCCGTATCTCGCGCACGCCGTCCGCATCGCGCACGAACGAGGCGGCAACGAAATCGACGTCTTGCTCGATGCCGAACAGCAAATCGGCGCGGTCTTGGTCGGTCATCACGGGCAGCGGAACGCTCACCCCGGGCAGGTTGATGGACTTGCGTTCGCCCAGCATGCCCGAGTTCTGCACGGTGCAATGGATGTCGGAGCCTTCGACGAAATCCACGGCCAGCTCGATCAAGCCATCGTCGATCAGGATGATGGTGCCAGGCTCCACGACGTTCGCCAGACCTTGGCATGTCTGCGTCACGGTGCGGCCATCGCCATCCATCACGCGCTCGGTCAACGTGAAATTGCGCCCCGCCATCAGCTGAACCGGCTCATGGCCAGTCAAAAGCCCCGTTCGAATTTCAGGGCCCTTCGTGTCGAGCAGCACCGCACAGGGCGAATCGACCTCGCGGCGAACCTTGCGCAGGCGTTCCATGCGCGCACGGTGCTCCTCATGCGTTCCGTGGGAAAAATTGAAGCGGGCAATATCCATGCCCGCCGTGATGAGCCCCTTGAGCGTCGACTCGCTGTCGACCGAGGGGCCCAAGGTGCAAACGATTTTCGTTCGTTTTGTCATGAGTCCTCCAGATGCGCCTTCGGATTAAATGAAACGCAACATAGGCAAAACTATAACGCTGCCATGGCGCACATTCTGGATAAACGAAAAAATATCGAATACGACCGCCCCTCATTAAATGGCAGTGTTTGACTTCCAATACACGCATAAGAGAGGCTCCCATCCCAGCTTCCGGTTCCCCGCCATCATTCGTCTTTAGGAAGCGTGCCCTGCCCTCAAAAAGCAAGGGGCCGCTCGCGCGACCCCATTTCCGACTTTTCAGCTTGCGAATGCTACTCGACAACCTCGACGAGCTCGATTTCGAACGTGAGGTCTTTGCCGGCCAGTTCATGATTCATGTCGAATACGCACTTCTCGTCGTCGACCGACACGACTTTCGCCGGGAACGGGCCCATGGGGCCCTGGAAGTACACCGTTTGGCCGACGGGCAGCTGCTCGGCGTTGGGAACCTGCGACGTGGGAACCTCTTGCACGGCCTGCGGGTTGTATTCGCCGTATGCGTCGGCGGCCGGTATTTTCACGGTCTTCTTCTCGCCCACGGCCATGTCTTTCACGGCGGCGTCGAAGCCGGGAATCATCTGACCGGCCATGCAGGTGAACTCGATGGGCTCGCTGCGATCGTAGCTGCAGTCGAACTGCGTGCCGTCGTCGAGCGTGCCGCGGTAGTGGGCCTTGACCTTCTTGCCTTCGTTGCTCATGGGAGCACGTCCTCTCTTTGTGTAAGATGTGTGCCGCCCACTATACCCGATGCGCGGCGCTTTCGGGCCCGCAGCGCACGTGGCCGCTAAATTGACACCAAGCCCGACGCGCCGGCGGCAACGCTACGCCGCGCCCGTCTGCGTATACGGCCACCCAACGATTACCGTGACGACGATCGCGATCGCCCACACGACGGCCATCGCCAGAAACGTTTGCCACCAGTTCAAACGCGCGAGCGCCGGAAAACGCACCTGAAGGCGTCGCCTATCGAGCAACGCATAGCTTGACGAAGCCACCATCACGCCGATCATGAACCAGTATTCCACGATGGCGAACCACAGCGGCATGCCCTGAATCGAAGTGTTGTTCGGGTCGAACGGCATATACAACGCAACACCCATCGTGAGCGAAAACATCAGCGCCACCACGATGTTCCACGCCACGCCGATGCCTTTGGGAATGCGCTGTGCGAGCGACGCATGGGCAGGCTTTTGAGAAGCAGCCGCAACGCCGGGGCGCGCGCCGTCTGCAGCCCGCGCGGTAGAAGCTTGGCGTGTGCGCCCCGCGATACGCCTATAGCCGGGCGCCTTGCCCAAAATTCCCGGTCGCCTGCGATTGTCGGCCGCGCTTTCCGCGGGCACGAACCCCGCTTCGCCGCCTGCGAGCACAAACCCCGTCTCGCCAAGCGCCGCCTCGAATGCCGCCTTCAGCTCGCGCGCGCTGCCATAGCGCTGCTCGGGGTCGAACGACGCCGCCTTCGCAATAACCCGGCGAATGGGCTCGGGAATGTCTGCATGCGCGAAGCCCCGCTCGCGCGCGGCGGCATCGGGCACGGCCTCCACCAGGCAGTAATATAAAAGCAGCCCCAGCGCGTACACGTCGGAGCGCACGGTGGTTTGCGCGAAGCCGAACTGCTCGGGCGGCGCATAGGCCCGCGTGCCGAAGCGCGCGGTATCGGCCTCGGCGCCCTGCCGGCACGTGCGCGAGATGCCGAAATCGATAATCGTGAGTGATTCGTTCGACAGCATGATGTTGCCCGGCTTCAAATCGCGATGCACGATGGGCGGGTCGAATTCCTCGTGCAGCTCGCTCACCGCGTCGCACAGCCGCGGAAACACGTCGGCCGCGAGCGCCATCGACGGGTCGCACCGATAAATCGCCTCGTCGAGCGTCTCGCCGCGCACGCATTCCATAATCACGACGGTTTGTTCGCCAAGCAACTCGCAATCGTAGATGCGTGGAATATAGCGAAAACGCCGGCCCGCCTGCTGCGCGGCGAAAATGCGCGCGTACGCGCTGCCCAACCCCGCCTCACGATCGATGTATTTCCTGATGAAAGGCCCTTGGGCGGCGCCGTTCGCGCCCTGGAAGTGCACGCGTTGGGTTATTTCCGTGGGCGATTCCTTCAGCACTTCGTCGACGACGTAGCATTCCTGGCGACGCAACGCCTCCAAATGAGCGGCGAGTTCGTCGAACCGCGCACCCTGCGCGTCGGCAGGCATGCGACCGCCCGACGGGCGCGCGCCGCCAATCGGCGCAAGTGACGCAGCGGTATTGTGAGAGTTGTTTTCCATGGCTTCAATAATAGCAAAGGCCCCGCATGCATGATGGGCGCAAGGCAATCGGTCAGATTTGACAGTGCGCCAAAGCATATGCCAAAGCCCGACGACGCTGAGGCCAATCAGACAAAGAAGTTCGCAGCCGCACATCCAGAGCGTGGGCGATCGAACGCGCCGCGTCGTCAAACGATAGCGGGTCGGCCATATGTCCGCCCGTAACGGTAATCACTGCCAGGCCTATCGCCTGCAGCGCATTGCGTCGCTCAGGGATGCGGACAGAAAGCCGGACCAGCACCATTGCCAAATTGGAACCACTCCCACGCTACGGCTACTGGCAAATAGTCGCCTCGCCGAAACGATAGAGTT
>ERZ808240.2635-NODE-2635-length-19027-cov-5.849410_pt1 | contig 19027 bp, 19 predicted proteins | sample MGYA00521084_ERZ808240 | MGnify/ENA primary metagenome ERZ808240 (study PRJEB31516, sample SAMN03275571) | gut metagenome | biome: mammalia-associated habitat; material: feces | host: Papio cynocephalus | place: Kenya | collected 2012-08-06 ...
TGCGTAACAGAACGGCCGCCGAAGGGGCCGAAATAGCTGGCCTTGTCCCCCGCCGTTTTGCTGACCATCTGCATGGTCGGGTAGTCCTCCGTCAGATCGACGCGCAGATAGGGATACCCCTTGTCGTCTTTCAGGAGAATATTATACTTCGGCATATGCCGCTTGATGAGCGAGCATTCGAGCACCAGCGCCTCAAACTCTGAACGCGCAACGATGGTATCAAAATGGTCGATCTGCGACACCATTTTACGCGTCTTCGGCGTATGCGCCGCTGTATCCTGAAAATACTGACTGACACGGTTCTTAAGTTTTTTGGCCTTGCCGACATAGATAACCGTACCGGCCTTATCCTGCATGATGTAGACGCCCGGCTCATACGGAAGCGAAAGCGCCTTGTCCTTGAGTTCTTCAAATGTCATAGCTTCTGAATAAAAAAGCGCTGCGGACGCAGCGCCAGCAAATGTGCAGATCGGGCGGCAGACGCAGGAGGGACAACGCCCCTCCTGTCGTTACCGGCTGTAAAAAATGCCTCAGAAGACCTCTTTTACGAGCATGTCGGTCAGTGCTTTTACTGCTTCTTCCTCATCGGGTCCTTCCGCAATGATGCTGACACGCGTGCCCTTGGTGATGCCCATGGACAGAACGCCGAGCAGGCTCTTGGCGTTGATCTTGCGGTCTTCCACCTCGACCCAGATGCTGGACTTGAACTCGTTGGCCTTCTGGATGAAGTAGGTGGCCTGACGGTTATAAAGGCCGGATTCGCACTTTACGATGGATTGCTGCATGTACATAGACGACACTCCTTATATATCATGCTGGGGTGCCCGATGTACAAGGCTGGGCACTCTCTTTCGTCTTTCTAATTTTAGCAAATTTCATTGAAATGTCAATCATTATTTCATGACACTTCCACTTTCTTCCGTGTTCACTTGAATTCCACGATCGTCACGCCGGACTCGCCCTCGCCGTAGACGCCGAGGCGGAACGACTTGACGTATTTGCAGCGGCGCAGTTCGTCCTGCACGGCGGAGCGGAGCACGCCCGTGCCCTTGCCGTGGATGATGCGGGCGTTCGGCAGATTTCCCATGTAGGCCGCGTCCAGGAAATTATCCAGGACCGGCAGCGCCTCGTCGACGGCCATGCCGCGAATGTCGAGCTCCGGCTGGGCCGCGGCCTTGAGCTCACGGACCTTGCCCGCGATGACCTTTTTGGCCGCGTTCTGCGTCTCGTTTTCGAGCAGATACACCTCGTCGGGCTTCGCCGTCACCTGCATGATCCCGGCGCGCAGCTGGTAGCTGCCATCCTTGTTGACGGCGAGCACCGACGCTTTCGTGCCGAGCTTCAGCAGCTCCACGGTATCGCCCACGCGGATGGCGCGGGTCGCCTCAGGCCGGGCCTTCTGCTCGCGCTGCGGCTGCAGCTTCTGCTCTGCCTCGTTGAGGCTGCGGCGCATCTCGGCCTGCTTTTCGTTGGAGCCGGGGATAAACGCGCCGTTTTTGGCCTGCTTGCGCAGCTGCTTGAGCTCTTCGTAGACTGCGTCCGCCGCGCGGCGGGCGTCGTCGATGATGAATTGGGCCTCCTTGCGGGCCTGTTGGGCGGCCTTTTCCTTCTCCTGCTTGATCTGGGCGTAGTATTCGTCGGATTTTTCCTTCTGCTTCTCGGTCTCGCGGCGCAGGCGCTCGGCTTCTTCCTTTGCCTTCTCCATCTCCTGCCGCTGCTGGTCGAGCTGGGTCAGAACATCCTCGAAGTTCACGTCGTTCTGACTGACCAGGCTCCGCGCCTGCTCCAGGATGCCGTCATCGAGCCCCAGGCGCTTGGAGATGGCAAACGCGTTGGACTTGCCGGGCACGCCGATGAGCAGCCGGTAGGTCGGCTGCAGGGTCTCGACGTTGAATTCGCACGAAGCGTTCATGACGCCGCTCGTGCGCATGGCGTAGAGCTTGAGCTCGGCGTAATGCGTCGTGGCGGCGACGCCGGCGCCGCATTTGCGGCAGAATTCGATGATGGCGATGGCGAGCGCCGCGCCCTCTGCCGGGTCGGTGCCGGCGCAGAGCTCGTCGAAGAGGACGAGACTGTCGCGGTCGCAGACCTTGAGGATCTCTACAATATTCCTTGTATGCGACGAGAAGGTGGAAAGCGACTGCTCGATGGACTGCTCGTCGCCGATGTCGGCGAAGACCTGCTCGTAGACGTTGATGGAGCTGCCGTCGTCGGCAGGGATATGCAGACCGCACTCGGCCATGAGCGTGAGCAGGCCGATGGTCTTGAGCGTGACGGTCTTTCCGCCGGTGTTGGGGCCGGTGATGATGAGCGTGTCAAAATCGCTGCCCAGCCGCACGGAGATCGGGACGACCGTCTTGCCGGTGATGAGCGGATGGCGGGCCCGGATGAGGTTCAGCTGGCCGTCGGTCCGCACCTCCGGGCAGATGGCCCGCATGGCGAACGACAGCCGCGCCCGGGCGAAGATGCACTCGAGCTCGAGCAGAACATCATAGTCGAGCTTGATCTGCTCGCGGTGGTCGGCCGACTCCGCAGAGAGCTCGGCGAGGATGCGCTCGATCTCCTTGCGTTCGGCCATGAACAGCTCACGCAGCTCGTTGTTGCCGTTGACAGCGGACATGGGCTCAATGAAGTAGGTGCTGCCGGAGGAAGACACGTCGTGGACGAGGCCGGGCAGCTGCCCCTTGCACTCGGCCTTGACGGGCACAACAAAGCGGTCGGAGCGGATGGTCACGATCGGCTCCTGCAGGATCTTCGCGTAGGACGGCGAGGTGATGATCTTCTGCAGGGACTCGCGGATCTTCGCGCTCTGCTGGCGGATCTTGCGGCGGATAGAGGCAAGCTCGCTGCTGGCCGCATCCGCGATCTCGTCTTTGGAGAGGATGGAGTTGAAGATGCGCTCTTCCAGGTATTTATTGCTCGTGATCTGCTGAAAATACAGATCAAGAACCGAAGCTTCCTGTGTGCCCTCGCCCTCGGCGTAGCTCTTCGCCTGCCGCGCGGCACGCAGCACGCCGGCGATCCGCAGCAGCTCCTCCGGGCTGAGGCAGCCGCCGCGGTACGCACGGTCGAGCGACGCGCCGACGTCATACAGCCCGCCAAACGACGGCGAGCCCTTGATCGTGATGCATTTGCAGGCCGCGCTCGTCTCTTCCAGCAGGTGCCGGATCTCATCCGCGTCCGCAGACGGGCGGATGGCCATGCAGCGGTCCTTCGCCGCCTGCGAGGAGGCGTGGTCGGCAAGCAGCGAGAGGACCTTGTCCAGCTCGAGCTTGCTCAGGGATTTTTCATATTGTTCGTTCATAAGCGGTTCCTGTTCTTTCGGCTCCCGTCCGGATCCGGCGGGGCCTTCTATTCAACCAGAAGTGATTTATAAAAGTCGAGTGTGTAAAAGCTGCGCTCGAGCTGGGTCAGCAGATAGCTCTCTGCCGCGTCGCACAGCTCCTTTTCCGCAGCGCCCGTGAGCGTGAAGGAAAAGAGCTTCTTGTCCGGGCAGGAGACGATGTACCGCATCGCCGCCAGCGACGCCGGAGACAGCGGCATCCGCACCCCGTCGGACGCACGGCAGCCGGCGCATTCCAGCGTCCCGTCGGCGATGGAAAAGCGGTCCGGGTCTTCCCTGCCGCACACACAGCAGCCGGAAAGCTCCGGCATATAGCCCGCGATGGCGGCCAGCCGCAGCTCCGTCGCGGCCTTGACGAGCCGCGGCGGCTTTTTGAGCTTTGAAAGCGCGTAAAGCGCGTTCAGGATCAAAGACAGCAGCGCCGGGCTCGACGCATCCTCCTGCGACAAAACCTCCGCCAGCTGGGCAAAATAGCTCGCGAGTGACAGCAGCACCAGGTCATTGCGCAGCTCCGGGAACATCTCGATGGCCGTCGCCTCGGTGATGGCCGTGAAGCCGCGCGCATCGCTGATGGTGAACTCTGCGTACGTCAGCAGCTGGCAGGCGCCCTTGAGCTTTGACCGGTTCGAGCGCACGCCGCGGGCCTTGACGGAAAGGAGCCCGTCGCGATCGGTCAGGATCGTCAGGATGCGGTCCGTCTCCTTATATTCGGTTGTCCGGAGGACAAGCCCCCGTGTCGTCAGGTACATAGGCTGCTTCCCGTTTGCTCATGGCGGATGCTGCGCGTCCGGCGTCCTTGTAGAGCAGATACGCCTCCGGCGCGCCGGTCTCGGTAAAAACTTCCCACAAAAATTCTGCTTTCATTGGCTCGCCCTCCTTATGGGATTAGGATGAGCCGGTCGGGCAGACGCTATGCTGGCAGTTTCAGTCTTTGTGATAGCCGAAGTTGGAGATCATGAAGTCGCTGTCGCGCCAGTTTTCCTTGACGCGGACCCAGGTCTGCAGAAAGACCTTCGTGCCCATGAAGCGCTCGCAGTCCTTGCGGGCGTCGGTGCTGATCTTTTTGAGCATCTGGCCGTTTTTGCCGATGATGATGCCCTTGTGGCTGGCCTTTTCGCAGTAGATTGTCGCGTCGAGGTCGATGATGCCGTCATCCCGCTCGGAGAATTTCGTAATCTCGACCGCGGTCCCATGCGGGATCTCCTTTTCGAGGTTCCAGAGAAGCTTTTCGCGGATGATCTCGGCCATGACCTGTTTTTCCGGCATATCGGTCGAGATCCCCTCGGGGAACATGAACGGGCCCTCCTGCGCAAAGCCCTCACAGACCTGCATGAGGCTGTCCAGCCCGTCGTGCCACTTGGCGCTGATGGGGATGACGTCCACAAAGTCCATAAGGTCCTTATAGGCCGCGATGACCGGCAGCAGGTTTTCCTTTTCCACCGTGTCGATCTTATTGATGACGAGGATCGCGGGGACGTTCGCCTCCTTGATCTTTTCGATGAGCTCCTGCTCCTGCGGGCCGACGTTGGCGATCGGCTCGACGAGCAGAATGACGGCGTCGACGTCGGCGACCGACTGGTTGACGACATTCACCATATAGTCGCCGAGCTTCGTGCGCGGGCGGTGGAAGCCCGGGGTGTCGATGAAGACGAGCTGCGTATCGCCGCGGTCGACGATGGCGCAGATGCGGTTGCGGGTGGTCTGAGGCTTATGGGATACGATGGCGATCTTCTCGCCGACGAGCGCGTTGGCAAGCGTGGACTTGCCGACATTCGGCCGCCCGGCGATCGTGATCATCGCGGTTTTGGTTTTCATATCTGTTCTCCTGTGCAAAATTCAAAATACATCTGGTCCTCGGCCAGATTCTCATGTCCGTCATCAATTTCTCCGACCACGCCGCCCATTTTTTCATAAAAGCGCCGTGCGGGCAGATTATGTACATTGCAGCCGCAGAAAAAACTGTCCAGTTTCCGTTCCCGCGCGGCCTGACGCACCTGTGCAAAGATGCGTCGACCCAGGCCCATATGCTGGTACGGCGGCAGCAGGTACAGAGAATTGAGGCAAAAAGAAAAGTCCTTATAGCCACCGTGGCTTGCCGCGCCATAGCTGAAATAGCCTGCACACTGGCCGCCGTCCATGACCAAATATGCCATATAATCTGTCTGCTCCAGCCTCGCCCGTTCCCGCTGCGTCTGTTCAGCAAGATCATATTCGTCGATCCATGCATCCGGATAGATTCCACGATACGTCGCGTCCCATGCGCTGCGCCGGGTCTCGGCAAGCAACTCCGCATCCGTGACTGCAGCGCGGCGGATAAAAAGATTCTGCTCCATCATCTCGGCAGTTCGATTTCGGCGAGGATCGCCTCTTCGGCGGCGCGCATCTGCTTTTTCATCGGGCCTTCGTCCACATGGTCGTAGCCCAGCAGGTGCAGAATGGAATGGATGGTGAGATAGCCGACCTCGCGGCGGGCGCTGTGGCCGAACTCAGCTGACTGCTGCTTGGCCCGCTCGAGGCTGATGGCCATGTCGCCGAGCGGCACAAGGCCGGTATCCGGATCCTTGTAGCCCTCCCACGACGCGGGGAGCTCGCCGGGCGTCAGCTCAAACATCGGGAACGAGAGCACGTCCGTCGCCTTGTCGATCTGGCGGTAGGCCTTGTTGATGGCGCGGATGCCCTCGTCGTCCGTGACGAGCACGTTGATCTCGCAGGGCGTGTCGACGCCCTGCTTGTCCAGCGCGGCGGTGATACATTTGGCGATCTGCTGCTTGAGCGCAAAATCGCTCAGGCTGTGAGCTTCACAGCGGATCACGATACGATGCTTCATTTCAGATTCCTCTTTGTCTGCGGTTTTTGTGTGAACTTCCGGGCATGGTCGTCCGGCAGGCGGCTCTTTTCATATTTGTCATAGGCGGCGACGATGCGCTGCACGAGCACATGGCGGACCACGTCGGCGGGCGTGAGGCGGCAGATCTGGATATCCTCCACGCCGTCGAGCACGCGGATGGCCTCTTTCAGGCCGCTGACCTTGTCGCCCGGCAGGTCGATCTGCGTGATATCGCCGGTAATGACGATCTTCGAGCCGAAGCCCAGGCGGGTCAGGAACATCTTCATCTGCTCGCGCGTGGTGTTCTGCGCCTCATCAAGGATGATGAAGCTGTCGTCGAGCGTCCGGCCGCGCATGTAGGCCAGCGGGGCGACCTCGATGTTGCCGCGCTCGAGGTATTTGCCGTAGGTCTCCGGCCCCAGCATGTCGAACAGCGCGTCGTAGAGCGGCCGCAGATACGGGTCGACCTTGTTCTGCAGGTCGCCCGGCAGAAAACCCAGCCGCTCGCCCGCCTCGACGGCCGGGCGGGTCAGGATGATGCGGTTGACCGTCTTGGCACGAAAGGCCGCCACGGCCTCCGCCACGGCGAGATAGGTCTTGCCGGTACCGGCGGGGCCGACGCCGATGGTGATGGTGTTTTTCTCGATCGCCTTCAGATAGTTCTGCTGGCCGATGGTCTTGGCCTTGACGGGGCGGCCCTTGGCCGTGACGCAGACGACATCCTTGGCGATCTTGCTGACCTGGTCTTCGTTGCCGGTATTGACGAGGTTGATGAGATAGCGGACCTTCTGCTCGTCGATCTCCTCGCCCTTGGCGGCAAGCGCGAGCAGCGCCTCGATGGCGCGGCAGCCCTTGTCGGCCGCTTCCTCGTCGCCGGAGACCTTGAGCTCGTTGTTGCGGTTGGTGATCCGGACGCCGAAGGCGTCTTCGATCTTCCGGATATTTTCGTCAAAGGAGCCGAAGACGTCGATCAGCTGCTCGACGCGCTCGGCGTTGATGGTTCGTTCTGTCATTCGATCGCTTCCTTCAGGTTTGCCGGCTGCATGCGGGCAATCATTTCTTCACACCGCAGGGTCGCGCGCAGCCGGATGCAGCCGTCCGCCGTCTGGATGCGGCAGCGGCTGTCCAGGATCGTTCCGGCGATCATCTCGCGCTGCGCCCGGGCCTGGATCTGCCCGAGCAGACTCTGCTGCACGCTTGCTTCCTGCAGAATTTCATCTCTTGTATCATACTCATAAATTCCTGTAATTGCAATCCCCAACGGCAAAGAAAAGCCGCCGGGAAGGGTCAGCCAGTAGGTTTTTGTCTCCTTTTCGCAGGGCTTTTCCGGGATGCCGCCGCCAAAGAGCGTGATCCGCCTCCGCCCGACCAGCAGCGATACGGCGCTGCGGCGGGCTGTTTTCGCCTCCTTGACGCGCTGATGCTGCGGCAGGATACAGGTGGCTTTCCGGATGGTCTCGGCGTAGATCTCGGCCCGGGCGGCGGTCACCTGCGTTTTGAAGCCGAAGTCGGTATAGGCGGAGACGAGCAGCTCCCCGGCCGTCACCGCCTGTCCGGGCACGCAGAGGCAGTTGCCGGCCTCGGCCTGCACGCGCGTGAGTACGCCCGCGCGGGAGGCCACCACGTTGACCGGCGAGCGCCGGTCGAGCACAGGTTCCTTTTCCGGCCGCTCACGCACGACGACGACCGCGCGCATCCCGCTCTGCTGGACCGTTAGCCACTGGAGCTTCGGGATGCGCAGGAGCATCTGGTTTTTCAGCTCCTGCGGCTTGATGGACGGGCCGTAGGTCCCGAAGCCGACGCCGAGCTCCTGCAGCTCGCGCAGGATCTGCGCCGACGGGACGGTCTCGTTGCCCTCGACGGTGTAGAAAAAGACGAATTTCGGCACGATCACCGCCGCTGCGGCAGCCGCGAGCAGCAAAACCGGCAGCCACAGCCGCCGCTTCAGCCCGCCGAAGACGGCCGGAAAGCCGCCGCGCTCCTCCACGCGGCATTCGCACCCGGCGGCGCGGACGAGGCGGGTCACTCGCGCTTCATCGCGCCGCAGGATCCAGATCCCGGCCGTGAAGGCGTCCGGCTTGCCGCAGAAGTGAAACGGGACGCGGGCCTTTGCCAGCCGCTGCAGGCACCATTCCGGGCTCGCGCCGGTCACCTGCAGGCGCGTCACGCCGAGGAAGAACCAGATCACCCGCCACATCCGGCTGCACCTCCGTCTCCATAGGTCAGGCAGGTGATCCGCCCGGTGATCGTCAGGCGCTCGCGGTGCATGCGCTGGATCTGCAGCGCGTGACCGGTGACGACGAGGCAGCCGATGTTGAGCCCGACGACGATCCGTTCCTCGTTATATTCCAGGATCCCGGTATGGCAGTCGACGGAGCATTCCTGAAAGCCGTTGACCTCCATGTGCGGCAGGCCCGCGGCGATATCCGCCGGGAGACCCAGCTTCATGGCCGCGGCGGCCAGATACGAACGCAGTTTCACGGTATCCACCTCTCCCCTTTCTGCGGGCCGCGGGAAACGCGCAGGCCCTTTGCTCCATTCTTATGCCGGACCGACTAATTCTTTCCTGCCGGGCATAGGATTTCTCCGGGAGGGATGCCGTATGCAAGGACGCCGGGGAAGGATGCTCGCGCAGGGCCTGGGGCTGGTGGCGGCGCTCGGGGTGCTGATCGCGCTGCCGCAGACCGCGGCGGAGGGCGTGCGCAGCGGTCTGACGCTCTGCGGGCAGGTCATTCTGCCGTCGCTGTTTCCGTTTTTTGTCTGCAGCAATCTGTTCGTGCTGCTCGGATTCTCGGCGCGGGTCTCGGCGAGGGTCGGCGGGCTGGCTGCGCGGCTGCTGCGGCTGCCGCCGAACGCGGGGAGCGCGTTTGTGATCGGGATGACGGGCGGCTACCCCGCCGGGGCGCAGGCCGTGGGGCTTCTGTATGAGCGCGGCGAGCTGAGCCGGGCAGAGGCGGAGCATGCGCTGGCGGTGTGCAATCAGGCGGGGCCGTCGTTTATTTTCGGGTTTCTGGGCGGCGCGGTCTTTGCGCATCCGGGCGCGGGAGCACTGCTCTACGGCGTGCAGCTCGTTGCCGCGGTGCTGACCTGCCGGCTGACGACAAAGCCGCTGACGGCCGCCCAGCGCGCCCACAGCGCGCCGCAGCGGCAGGCGCCGCCGGACTTTGCCGCGGCGTTTTCCGAAGCGGTCCGCCGGGCGGGGATGAGCGCCATCCAGGTCTGCATGTTCGTCACGGTCTTTTCGGTGCTCTCGGGATATCTGCGGCTGGCGGCGGGGGCGCAGCTTCCGGCGGACGCCGCGCCGCTGGCGCTGGGCGTGCTGGAACTGTCGGCCGGGTGCGCGGCGCTGCGGGCGTGTACGCTCGCGCCGATCTGGAAGCTGTGCACCGCGTCGTTCCTGCTGTCGTTCGGCGGGCTCAGCATCCTCGCGCAGAGCCGGGCCGCGGCGGCAGACGCGGGGCTGGAGGGGCGGCAGCTGCTTGGCTGCAAGGTGCTGCAGGGGGCCATCGCCGCCGCGCTGACGCTGCTGCTCGCGCCGCTGGCGGGGGCCGGGCGGTGGTGCGCGCCTACTCTTGGGGCCGGAGCCATGATGGAGACGGCGGGGCCGGTCATGCTGCTGCTCTCGTCGGTGCTGCTGCTGGTTTTTCGCAAAAAGTACCATAGCATTTTGCGGGAGGGTCGTGTATAATGGGGGCATATATGAAAGAAAGGCCGCTATGCCATGCTGTTTCGAAAGAAGATCGACCGATACTGTACTTACTGCCAGTTTGCGGGGAAGATCGACGGGGAGTCGATGGTCTGCCAGTTCTGCGGCGTCGTGCCGAGCGACCATCACTGCCGCCGCTTCCGCTACGACCCCCTGCGCCGCATCCCCGGCCGCCCCGCGGTCAAAAAGCAGGACAGCGGGGACGCGGATTATTCGCTGTGAATAGGGGCGGATCGTAACCGCTGGCAGAACCTCTCCGCCTCGCTTTGCTCGGCACCTCCCCTTCACAAGGGGAGGCTTTTTGCGCCCGCACCCAAGGCTCCCCTTGTCAAGGGGAGCTGGCGCGCAGCGCCTGAGAGGTTAACCCCGCCGCAGCGGGCCAAAGGCTCCCCTCCCAGGGGAGCTGTCAGCCGCAAGGCTGACTGAGAGGTTGTCACAAATTTGGTACGACCTCTCCGTCTCGGCTTCGCCGAGCCACCTCCCCTGGAAGGGGAGGCTTTTTTTGGGGGGCGCATGCGGCGAGACTTCGCGTTGACAGATAAAAAAGGAACCATCCGGGGGATGGCTCCTTTTTGTTTGGGGCGCTTATTCGTACTGAGACCAGTCGGGGGTTGTGGTGAGGGAGGTCCAGGTCTCGGTGGGGGCGCCGGTGTAGGTGTGGCTGTTGGTGGCTTCCTGGACGTCGAGGTAGTACCAGCGGGCGGTGTCGGCGTTGTCCTTCCAGGTCTTCATGTTGGGGAGAAGGGCGTCGGTGGACTTCGGGGCGCGGCCGGTGGCGCGGTTGACCATGGCCATGAGCTCGGCGCGGGTGACAGTCTTGTCGGGGCCGAAGGTGCCGTCGGGGTAGCCGTTGATCCAGCCGAGGTTTGCGGTCAGGGCGATGGCGTTCGCGGCCCAGTAGCCCGCGGAGACGTCGGAGAAGTAGATCGCGGCGGACTTCTTCTCGGCGAACTGCGCCAGCATGGCGGCGAGCTCGGCGCGGGTGATGGCGTCATTGGGACGGAAATAGCCGGTGCGGCTGTCGGTGATGACGCCGGCGTTATTGAGGGTGGCGACGTAGGTGTTATACCACTTGGTGGAATCGACGTCGCGGAAGCCGGAGGCGGTAGAGTAATAGAGGCTGCGGGAATCGGCGTCCATGAGGCGGAAGAGGATGGCCGCGACCTCAGCCCGGGTGATGCTGCCCGCGGGCCTGACCGTCCCGTCGGGATAGCCCTGCACATAGGCGAAGTGGTCGGTCGTGTTGAGCTTGGGGGTTGCCTTTTTGAGGTTCAGAATGGGGAGCAGATAGTCCGCATCCGAGCCAAACTTGACTCTCGGGCGCTCAAATTCCTGTACCTTACCCTCAATGTTATTGCTGTCCTTCGGCTTCAGAGTCGCAGAGACGTTCGTGTAGAAGTACCCATCCGTGGAGGTTCGGGCGTCGTCGCGCAGGCGCAGCTGGTAGCTGAGCTGGACGCGGCTGAAATTCGATACCGCCTCATTGATCGTCCAGACGAACCTCTCTGTTCCATCATTTGCGAACGTGTACTCGACCTTGAAGCGATAGGTTTTTTCATCTACGTCTGCATCGCCGAAGTAATACGTATTGCCCACCTGCTTGGACGCCAGCGACTGGCCGCCGACCGTCAGGATCAGGGAATCGGGCACAAGGTCGAAGTTATAGTTGTTGCCGTTGCTGACGTCGTAGCCCATGTAGTCTGTGACGGTGGAGTCGACACCGACGGCGTAAACGATATCTTCTGTGATTGCAGAGAACGCAGTGCTGCCGCCCGCGTTCGTGTCGATCAGGTGATCTGCTGGGGTCAGGTCTTTCAGCATGGTCCTGGCCATATCATATCCGCCCGGCAGATAGCAATAATATGTGTGGTATTTACTTTGCAAATCCCGGTACAGCTGCGCTGTCTGATAGCGGGATGTGTCTGAATTGATAATTCTGTCTTTTACGCTTTCCGGAATCAGTTGCGTTGTTGTATCAACGTAATTCGGGAATTTGCTATCGTTAAGAGCATCCGCATCCGCCAAAAAATCATACTTGGCAAATTTGCTGTTATTCTCACCCACATATTTCAGATAGTCATCCCAATTATGGGTATTGTTCAGCGCATCAAAGTATTTGTTACGTACCGGCACATCGACGTCCCAGTTTTCATATTCAGATACGCCGCCTATCGTTTTTTTGCCCGGACCTGCGCGTGTATAGGCCTTGGTATAGTCATAGCCATTGCTTCCTTCATGGCAGTAAAGATATGTATCTCCATCAGAAACAAGGACCGCATACTTGCGGGCGTCCGTTACTGCAGTATCTTCGGCGAGCATGTTCTTCGCCAACTGCAGGCCTGCGGGGATGTTAGTGCCGCCATTCATGAATGTCGGGAAGTTCTGTGCTACATACTTGCGGACTTTTGATTTCGTTAAACCTCCATCGGGGTCGTCCTCAACAACCAAGCTTTCCAGTGTGCTCTTCAAAGCTTTCAAATCTGTACCTTCAGTCAGAGACAGGAACGGCACAGCATTACCCTTGAACATGACGATGCCGAGCTTGATATTCGCACCGGCTTCTACCTGATTGCTCAGATCATCAATCAAATTGATTGTAGCCAGAAGTGTATCCTTCGTGCATCTGGATGCATCCAGAATCAGCACCACATCCGTTGCAAGATTTTCCTCCGCGCTGGGCAGCGACAGGGTCACGCGGGTCGAGCCGTCGGCGTCCAGATCGGTCGCGGTCTTGGATTTGGATACCTTCCAATCATAGTCGACCGTGCCGGTCGCCTCCGCCTCGGCCGCCATCGCCGCCGGCAGCACGCCGATCAGCATGACCAGCGCCAGCAGACAGGCCAATATCCGTTTTTTCATGATTCTTTCCTCCCGTTTTTTGTCAGAGCGTATTCTTCCGCAGGAACTGCGGAAGAAAAAAGAGGCTAGCCTCTTTGGCCCTGTATTTGATATTTTTGATTATAACATGCTAAAATCCGGTTTTCAAGGGGCTATATTCCTGTTTTCCATTTTTATTCCGAAAACCACTCTGGCTGCGGGGTGATGGGCTCGGAAATATCGTAATAGGTCAGGCCGGATTCGCCGATGACGGAGAGGCGGACGGCGGTGATGCCGCTCAGGTCGCAGAGCGTCGCCGCGATGGAGCGCACGGCGCGGCCCGCGCGGGCGGCGGAGGTATCGCAGCTCATGAACTCGTCGGAGAGGACCACGCTGGCCGTGCCGTCGGAGACGGAGATATCCATCACCTGCGTGCCCATCGGGACCGCGCGGCTGAGCCCCACCGGCACGGTCCCGCCGCCGATCAGCGCCTGCAGGGCGAGCAGCGGCAGCTGGTCCTGATCGGTGCAGGTGAGGACGGCGGTGACCGCCGTAAGCTGGCCGTTTTTGTCGGGATAGTAGAGCCGGACGGCGTATTCCGGGTTTTCGGCCGAGGCGTCGAGAAGGACGAAGTCGGCGGCGGTATAGGGGCCGTCGGTCTGCGGCTGCGGCTGTGCGGTGCGGAGGAAGGCGACGGACTGGACGGACGCGAGCTGGGTCATGGTGCAGGTCAGGCAGGCGTAGATGAGGGACGTGCGGATGTCCCCCGACGCGCGCAGCTCCAGCCGGAGGGTCAGGACGCCGTCCTGCAGAGACTCGACCGCGCAGGTATCGCCGGGGGTGAAGGGCAAGGCCAGAGCTTCGTCCTCCGGGCCCTGCAGATAGGTCTCGAGGAGGGCGGCGGGGTCGGTCTGCGCGGGCGTTTCCTGCGTGCCAAGCACACCGGTCTTCGTGTCGCCGCCGTCTTTGCGGCAGTAGTAGAGCTGCAGCTGGGGCTGGGCGGGGCGGCGCACCGCCGCAGCGACCGAGCAGCCGCAGAGCGTGAGCGCCGCAAGCAGCAGCGCGAGCAGGCGGAGCTTTTTCCGGTTTTTACGCATCGCCGTCATCCTCCTCTCCGGAGCCGAAGCTGGGGAAGGTCACGGTAAAGCGCGAGCCTTCGCCGACCTTGGACGTGACCTCGATCGTGCCGAAGTTCCGCTCCACCATCTCATGCACGATGGAAAGGCCGAGACCGGCGCCGCCGGCCTGCCGGCTACGGGCCTTATCGACACGGTAGAAGCGGTTGAAGATGGACGGGAGCGCGCTTTCGGGGATGCCGGTGCCGGTATCCTCGACGTCGATGACGACGGTATCGTCCGCGTGGCGCACGCGCACGTGGACGCTGCCGCCCTCGCGGTTGTATTTGATGCCGTTTTCGACGAGATTGAACAGGATCTGGTAGGCGTCGTCCTCAAACGAGAGGATGGTGCAGCCCTTTTCGACGCTGGCGGTCAGCTCGACGGTCTGGCGGTCAGCCAGCGGGACGAGCATACGGAACACGCGCGAGAGCGTCCGCCCCACGTCCACGACCTCGTGCTCGCCGCCCTCCGTCTCGTCAGCCGAGGCCCGGCTGAGCGTGAGGAGCTTCTGCGCCATACGCGTCAGGCGGTCGGACTCCGTGCCGATGTCGGCAACGAATTCGCGCATCGTGTCCACGTCCATCTCGTTCTGCAGGATGGAATCGGACAGCAGCTTGATGGAGGCCAGCGGCGTCTTGAGCTCGTGGGACGCGTCCGAGACGAACTGGCGCTCGGTGATCTCTGTCTGCTGGAGCTTGTCGGTGAGCTTGTTGAACTCGGTGGCGAGCGTGGCATATTCGTCTGAGCCGCGCATCTGGATCTTGTGGCTGTATTCGCCCTCGCGCACGAGCCGCATGGAGGTCAAAATCCGCCGCATGCGCCCCGAGCCTGTCATGGAAAAGACGACCGTGCACAGAAACAGGATGCCGATCAGCACCAGCGAGCCGCGGAAGATCGTCCGCTCGAGGCTCGCGATGATGCCGCCCTGCGAGGCGTCGTATTCCATCATATACACGCAGCCGACCACCGTATCGTGCGTGAGGATGGGCGCGGCGGCGTAGCTTTTGAGGGTATGGTCCTCATAGACGCAGCAGAAGACGTCGTTGCCCTCGAGCGCCTGCACGACCTGCTGCAAAAGGACCATCTTGCCCGCCGCGCTCTGGCCGGGCACGGAATCATAGAGCGTCCGGCCCGCCGCGTCGGTGACGAGCAGGCGCGTGACGTTCATGTCGCCGATGACGGAGATGATCTGCTCCGTCGTTTCCTGCGTCAGGGCGTCGACGCCGGAAAAGGAGGACGTCACGACCTTCAGCTTATCCTGCGAGGACGAGCATTTGGCCTTGAACATCAGATCCCGGGTGGCCCGGGCGGAATAGATATTCAGGAACACCAGCACCAGCACCGTGATCGACAGATACGCCAGCGCGTTGCGCAGCTGCGAGCTGGTCGGCACCAGCCGGATGCGCCGTTCAGTACTTGAAATAGTAGCCAACTCCCCACTTGGTCAGAATGTGCTCCGGCTGCGCCGGGTTGCGCTCCAGCTTTTCCCGCAGACGGCGGATGTGCACGTCGACGGTGCGGATCTCGCTGCTGACATCGTAGCCCCAGATGGCGTCGAGCAGCGTCTCGCGCGAGTAGACGCGGTTCGGGTTGCGCATCAGCAGCTCCATGAGGTCAAATTCCTTCGCGGTCAGGTCGACCGGCACATCCTCGCGGCTGGCGCTGCGGCTGCTGCGGTCGAGGGTGATGTGGCCGCAGACGAGCTTCTGCTCCGGCTCCTGCTTTTTGGCCGCGCCGGCCCGGCGCAGGAGCGCGCGGATGCGCGCCTTGAGCTCGAGGATGTTGAAGGGCTTGGTCAGGTAGTCGTCCGCGCCGTGCTCAAAGCCGAGGAGCTTGTCCATGTCTTCGGATTTTGCGGTTAACATAATGATTGGGACCTGTGAGAATTCGCGGATCTTCGTGCAGGCCTCCAGCCCGTCGAGCCGCGGCATCATCAGATCCAGCACGATCAAATCCGGCGACTCGCTCGCGGCGAGCTCCACGGCCTCCATGCCGTCGCAGCCGGTCACGACCTCGTAGCCGTCGTTTTCCAGGTTGAATTTGATCCCCTTGACCAGCAGCTTTTCATCATCAACAACAAGTATTTTCATGTCATCCCTCCGTTTGGTCCACGGTCACGAGCCCGCGCAGCTGCTCGAGCAGCGTCGGGCCGATGCCCTCCACATCCAGCAGCTGCTCGACGGCGGAAAAGCGGCCGTAGGTATCGCGGTAGCTGAGGATCCGGTCCGCCGTCTTTTCGCCGACGCCGGGAAGCGCGAGCAGCTCTTCGCGCGTGGCGGTATTGAGGCAGAGCTTCCCTTCCCCGCTGCCGTCTATCTGCAAAGCGCCCGATGCGGGCGCGGTGCGCTGCACCGTGATGCGCGCTTCGCCGAGCGTGGAAGCCCGGCCGAGGAAGAATGCGCCCACGAACAGCAAAACCGCCGCGCACAGCGCAAGCAGCGCCGGGGAAACTCGCAATTTCTTCATACGCGCGCCTCCATTTGACATAGCGGATAGATATGGTATAATAATCAGGAATACGCGCAGCTGCGCGAATGTTCAAATCCAGTATAGCATATTTTTTCGCCGCTGTACAATCCAGACGCGAAGAAAATGGAGATAAAAATGAAAAAGACTAACATTTCTGCCCTGCTGCTGGCCGCTCTGCTGCTGATCCAGCTGCTGTGCGTGCCGGTATTCGCAGCAAAGACAGAGGCTGCCGCCGACACGCAGACGGAGACCCAGACCGCATCGGACAATTCTGCGGAGGACGCCGCAGCCGAAGACGACAGCGTCCCGGAGGATCAGCTGCTCTCGTCCCGGGAGCGGTTTTCCGTCGCGGCCAAGGCCGCGCTGCTCATCGACCTCAACACGAACCGCGTCGTCTATGAGCAGGACGCCGACGAGCGGGTCTACCCTGCAAGCCTCACCAAGATCATGACCTGCCTGATCGCGCTGGAGAACGGGAATCTGTCCGACGTCGTGACGGTCTCGGAATCCGCGCTGGCCGACCTGGACGAGGATTCCAGCGTGGCCGGTCTGGTGGTGGGCGAGCAGATGACGCTGGAGAATCTGCTGTACTGCATGATGGTCGTCTCGGGCAACGACGCGTGCAACGTCATTGCGGAGCATGTCGCGGGCTCGGTGACGGATTTTGTGCGCATGATGAACCAGCGGGCCTATGAGCTCGGCTGCACCAACACGCATTTCAACAATCCCCACGGCCTGCACGACGAGAGCCACTACACCACCGCGCGGGATCTTGCCATCATCACGGAAGCCGCGCTCAAGAGCGAGAATTTCCGCCAGATCGTCGACACGTATGAATATCAGCTGCCCGACGATAACATGCGCCAGAATATCCCGAAGCTCAAGACCACGAATATGCTGATCTACCAGTCGATGTCGAACTCCTTGTATTATCCCCGGGCGCACGGCATCAAGACCGGCTATACGAGCCAGGCCGGGCGCTGCGTCATCTCGGAGGCCACGGGCGACGGGCTGGATCTGCTCGGCATCGTCTGCGGCGCGGCCACGACGGTGCTCGACAGCGGCGATCTTCTGATGGAGAACTTCACGGAGTGCGCGCGCCTGTTTGACTACGGCTTTGACAACTATTCCTACCTGACGCTGATGTCGCCGCTGTATCCGGTCGATCAGGTGAAGATCAACAACTCCGCCGGCGCCGAGGCCGTCGCTGTCGCGCCGGAGGATGAGATCAAGGTCCTGCTTCCGAACGACTACGACCCGGACCAGCTGGAGACTAAGATCCAGCTCAACAGCGAAAGCGTCGACGCGCCGGTCCACGAGGGCGACGTGCTCGGCTCTGCGACGGTCACATACGCGGGCGAAGTGCTCGGCCAGACGAGGCTGCTGGCCATCGCGGACGTCGCCAAGTCGGAGATCTCCTCCGCCGCGGCCGGGACGGGCGCGTATATCCAGCGCAACTGGTGGAAATGGGTCGTGCTGTTTATCGTGATCGCGATGGGGACGATTTTGGTGCTGTTCGTGCTCGTGCAGCTGCGCAAGCGAAAGCTCCGCCGGCTGCGGATGGAAAAGCGCCGCCGCGCGCTGGAGGACCGGCGGCGCCGGTTCCGTGAGGACTATGACCTGCCGTTCGATGAGACGGACCGCAGATAAGGGAGGTACACATGCTGAACTGGGAATCGCTGCAGTCCGCGTGCCTGTCCTGCACGCGCTGTCCGCTGTCGCAGACGCGGCACCATGTCGTCTTCGGCGTCGGCCCACAGGACGCGGAGGTGCTGTTCGTGGGCGAGGGCCCCGGCGAAAATGAGGATCTGCAGGGCGAGCCGTTCGTCGGCGCGGCGGGCAAATTCCTCGACGAGATGCTCACGATCATCGACCTTGGCCGCCACAACTGCTACATCACGAACATCATCAAATGCCGCCCGCCCAAAAACCGGGACCCCATGCAGACCGAGCAGGACGCCTGTATCGATTTTCTGCGCGCGCAGACGAAGCTCCTCAAGCCGAAGATCATCGTCTGCCTCGGCCGCATCGCTGCCATGCGCCTGATCCGGCCGGATTTCAAGATCACCCGCGAGCACGGGCAGTTCGTCGAAAAGGGCGGCATCCTCTTTACCGCCCTCTATCACCCCTCCGCCCTCCTCCGCGACGAGACCAAGCGCCCCGACACCTTCACCGACCTCAAAGCCCTGCAGGCGAAGGTCCGGGAGGTTTGTACGAGGACGCTGTAAGACGTGCGCTGTAAATTTGCTGTTGAATTTTACAGCAGATTCGGATATACTGGGATAGAAAGGAGCTGATCAATATGCCGAACATCAAGCCCATTTCTGACCTGCGGAATTACAGCGAAGTCCTGCATGATGTCTCCGTGGGCGCTCCTGTCTTTCTGACAAAGAACGGGCGCGGCCGGTATGCCATCGTGGATATCCAGGACTATGAGAAAACGCAGGCGACGATCCGCCTGATGAATGAACTTGCAAAAGGGCGCAGATCCGGCGAAACGGAAGGCTGGCTGACACCAGACGATATGGGGGCGCATTTCCGCGCAAGAGCGAATGAGGAATAAAATCCATTCCTCGCATGAATCCCGCCGTGATCTGGACGATATTTGGGATTACATTGTATCGGAACTTCAGAATCGTTCCGCTGCGGAGCGCGTGGTCGACCGTATTATGGATGCAGCCCAACAGTTGGAGACCTTCGCAGAGATGGGAACTCCGATAGTCTCTATTGCTGCCACAGGTCCGGAT
>ERZ808240.2636-NODE-2636-length-19026-cov-8.145854_pt1 | contig 19026 bp, 14 predicted proteins | sample MGYA00521084_ERZ808240 | MGnify/ENA primary metagenome ERZ808240 (study PRJEB31516, sample SAMN03275571) | gut metagenome | biome: mammalia-associated habitat; material: feces | host: Papio cynocephalus | place: Kenya | collected 2012-08-06 ...
TCTGCTGCTGCCGTCATGTTGTTTTTCGTATAATAAGCTCTTGTCTTCTTCACTCTGCAGGATGCTGGATAAAACTCAAGTTCTTTAAGAATGTCTTCCATCTTTTCCGGCTCCAGAATTTCTATCTCTGTTTCTTTCCTGGTCATGGACACCTGATCTAATTTCGGTCCTTTACAGTTAAGCTGTGCTTCTACTTCCCCCGTATCCAGATTCTCCGTCTTGCGGATACGCAGTGCCTTATCCTTTTTTCTCATATCGTAGTGATCACTGGTAAAATAAGTGTCTGTCTCCACGACTGTTTTCTGATATATGAATCCGATTTCAAGCAGTTTTTCTTTTATCTCTTCTATATGTTCAACCGGTATTTTTACCTCTACTTCTATCATCTTTTTAATGCCTCCGGTAATCCTGTTTTCTGCACTTATACAACTTCCAGAAATACATCTACTTCCCCGCCGCATACCATGCCTTCTTCTTCCGCTTCATTTCCAGTCATGTCTACATGGCAGATCCTTGCCTGTTCACTTTCTCCTGCTGCCATCAGGCGGGCAATCTGAATGACTTTAGCTTCCATGCATCCGCCCCCGATCGTCCCTGCACACTGTCCATCCTGACAGATCAACATCTTAGTTCCAAGCCCCTGAGGTGCCGATCCGTGTCTGGTCACAATTGTAGCCATTACCTTTTTCTGCGGATATGGCTCCTGTGCTGTCAATGCTCTCATGATCTCTTTTGAATATCCATATGTCCGTTTCTTCTTGTTCTTTACTTCAATAATCTCCGCAATGATTGCCACTCCGATCTCGGCAGGAGTCTGTGCTCCGATATCCAGTCCAATCGGAGTATACACTGCATCCAGCACTTCTTTATCTATGCCTTTTTCAGCCAGGCTTTGTTTCACAAGTGCGGTTCTTCTCCGGCTCCCGATCATACCAATATATGCGTGTTCTTTTCTTGCAATCTTTTCCAGACAGATCTGATCATATCTGTGCCCTCTGGTCAGGATTACAAAATAAGTATCCGCACTTCCCTCTATCTTGTCTAATCCTTCTTCAAATGGTTCACAGATCACCTGTGATGCTCCTGCCTGTCTGGCGTGATCTGCATACATCGGACGATCCTCCAGCACAATTACTTCACAGTCCATCATAACCGCCATCTTGATCACAGGGATTGACACATGCCCTGCGCCGCAGATAACAATCTGCTTTTCCTGCCCTAAGGTATCACAGAAAATCCTTACACCATCAAACATTACAATTCCGCTTTCCGTAACGCCTTTCACATCATCCTGGTGTCTGTGAAAATACCCATTTTCTTTACTTTCCCAGATAATCTCACCATCTATGACCAATGCCTTCTCTGATATCGCCTCGCCTTCCAGAACTGTAAGTACAATCCGGTCTGCATGACCTTCACTTTCCTGGATTGCTTCCATTAATTCCGTTATCTTCGTTCTCTGATTCATCCGTTTCATACCACAACTCATTTTATGCTCTCCTTTTAGATCGTATCTTACAGCAAAGTACACTCTACCTTTTTACTTACTTTATTGTAAAATTCAACATGAAATAAGTCAACGAATAACGCATAAACGACTTTATATCCGATCACTTACCCCGTATACCTCAGTGCATCCACCGGTTTCTTCCTTGCCGCCTTATTCGCCGGATAGATTCCGAATACCACTCCGATGAATATCGAGAACGCCACTGCGATCCACACCACATTCATCGACATCTGATACGTCACATCTGCATCACCGACATTCGATATGATCTGGATTGCGATCCATGAAAATAGAATTCCCAGTCCACACCCGATCATGCTAAGCATCAATGCCTCGATCAGGAACTGCATCATGATCACACCTCGTCCGGCACCGATTGCCTTACGAATACCAATTTCCCTGGTCCGTTCGGTTACTGATACAAGCATGATATTCATAATACCTATTCCACCTACCAGGAGTGAAATTGCTGCGATTCCTCCAAGCATCAACTGCATGGTCTGATTTACGCTTTCCATTGTTTCCATAACGGTGGACTGGTTGATCACGGTAAATGCATCTTCATCCTGTTCAAATCGTTCCATCATTGCATTTGTCAGTGTCTCTTCTGCCTCATCCATGGAATTTTTACTGGCTGCAGATACGCAGAAGCTTGTAATATCGGACGATACATCGTCCGTCAGACGGATCAGAGATGTGTACGGAATATATGCTTCATAATTCTTGGTTGTCGTTGTATCATTTTCATCTGCTGCAAGCACTCCGATGATCTGATAATCGATACCATTCAGGCTGATCGTCTCCCCTGCTACATCCATTCTTCCCATGACATTGATTGCAAGTCCGGCATTGATCACCGCTACATTCGTATGATTCTCAACATCTGTCATCTTGAGAAATCGTCCTTCATAAAGTTCCAGTTCCTGAATATCTGCATACGAGCCTGTCGTTCCATAAAGTGTGGCAGTCTCATCCGAATACGTACTTGCCGCTGTAACACTGCTTTGTGCCACAGGTGCTGCCTCTGAAATCGCTTTTTTCTTTGTCAGCTTCTCCACATCTTCCAGTTTCATCGGTGTTCCTTTGTCATCTTTAATGGTGACTGTCAGCATATTACTGCCCATACTTGCAATCTGATCACTTACCGATTCACTGGTTCCGCCTGCCATCGACACCAGCACCACCAGTGACATCACTCCAATAATGATTCCGAGCATGGTAAGAAAGGAACGCATCTTATTTGACACGATGGACTTCCATGCCATCTTCATGCTCTGTCTGATCATAATGTCACCTCCGACAATTTTCCATCCAGGATGTGGATACTCCTCGCCGCCTGCCTGGCAACCGAATCATCATGCGTGATCAGCACAATGGTATGCCCCTGTTCATGCAATTCATGAAACAGTGACATAATCTCCTTTCCCGTCTCGGAATCCAGATTGCCGGTCGGCTCATCCGCAAGAAATATAGATGGTTTCGATGCTATGGCTCTCGCAATTGCTACCCTTTGTTGCTGTCCTCCGGAGAGTTCTCCCGGTTTATGCTTATTTCTGCCAGAAAGGCGGACACGTTTCAGCGCCGCCTCTACTCTTTCTTTTCTTTCATTCTTCGGTATTTTCTGGTAAATAAGCGGCAACTCTACATTTTCTTCTGCCGTCAGATTACCGATCAGATTAAAACTCTGAAAGATGAACCCGATCTTCTGGTTACGAATCTTTGCCAGTTCTTTTTCAGAATACGATTCGATCGGCTGGCCGTCCAGCCGGTACTGCCCGCTGTCTGCAGTATCCAGACAGCCGATGATATTCATCATCGTGGATTTCCCGCTTCCGGATGGTCCTATAATGCTGACAAATTCACCTTCTTTTATATGCATACTGGCATGATCCAGTGCCCGGACTTCACAGCCGCCGATCTGATATATTTTTGATACATCTTCTAATATAATCATATACTCTCCTGTCTGTTTTTATCTGCTATTTATCACCGGTCTACTTTGTCCTGTTAATTCGAACTATTTCCACCATTTCCGCCTGGACTGCTGCTGCCGCCCATATCAGATGGTGCTTCTCCTCCGTCCCCGCCGGGACCGCCGCTGCCACCTATATCAGATGGTGCTTCTCCTCCGTTTCCACCAGGACCACCCTGCATATTCTGCTGTGAATCACTGCTTCCGGAACTTGTCGTCTTCAGATAATAGACCGTATCACCGGACTTCAGGCCACTGGTAATCTCAACCTTATTGCCGTTCGAAAGACCTGTCTCAACTTCAACTTCCCCACTTAGATTACCGTCGCTGTCCTTCTTGGTGTAAACGAATGTCTTTCCTCCTTTTTCCTGAAGGGCGTCCACCGGAATCAGAACTGCATCTTTGGCTTCATCAATACTGATCGATGCGGAAGCGGTCATACCGATACGCATATCATCTGTCTTATCAAATGTGATCTCTACCGGATATTTTGCACTGCTGCTGCCACTGGAAGCCTCTGAAGATACACTTGTGATCGTACCCTCGAACTCCTCTCCTTCGATAGCATCCAATGTAATTTTTGCTGTCTGCCCCGTCTTAACTGATGTAATGTCCAATTCATCTACATTGATGGATACCGTTGCTTTGTCATCGCTTGCAATGGAAAATGCTGCTGTTTCATAAGCACTGTACTGCGAAGTTACAGCATTTTCAGAATCTGCCGTATCGCCTGATGTGCTGCCGGAAGCTGCCTCTGCACTTCCCGAAAAAGTCTCCGCACTTCCGCCTGATGCGTTTCCGGTTACTCCCGATGCACTTTCTGCTGCTTCCGATGTATTTCCCGTTACTCCTCCTGATGAACTTCCTGATGATCCTGATTTATTACTTCCAGATGTATTTGCATTGTTATCACTGCTATTGTTATTATTGTTGCTGTTATTATTGCTATTGTTATTATTTTCTGTCTTACTACTTGTCTTTGTGAATTTTGCCTTGATCCTTAAAACACTCTGACCCGCATCATTCTCTGTCACTTCAAATGTAATATCTGCTCCTTTAATCTCCGGCAGTATTTTGGTCGAAAACACGTGACCCTCTTTTGCTGTCAACCGGATATCCGCAGTATAGCTGGTTCCAGACTCAAATGTATCGAAAGAACAGTTCCAGCTGATTGTTCCTGTATACTGATCCGTCTCTTCGATCGTGTTCTGTGGATTTTCACCAGTCTTTGGCGCTGTGATCTCAAGATTAACAGACGTGATCTTTTCTGTTGTGTCTGCCACACTTGTTTCCGCTGTTTCCTCAGATGAATTACTGTTTCCGGTTGCTGTGCTTAAGAACATCAGGCTATAAGAACCAGCAGATGAACTGCTCTCTGCACTGCGATTACCTGTATTTCCTGAAATCTCTGTGCTTACACCGGTTGTTCCTGTATTGCTGTTTTCTGAATTACTGCTTCCTGAATTACTGTTTCCTGTACTGCTATTCCCTGTACTGCTGCTTCCTGTGCTGCTGTTCCCTGATGTTCCTGTGCTTTTGGTAATCTCTGTATCTGCTTCTACATTAATACTGCTTACCGTTCCTGCACATGTCGCCGTGATCGTCTGTGTTTCCAGTAAACTGGTAAGTGTCGTCTCGGCTTCCTGTAGTTCTTCGAGTTCTCCATTTAACACTTTTGCCTCCAGGTATTCTGTTGTTCCTTCCGTCTGTGCATCACTGGAAAGATCCTCAATCTCCGCTTCCACAGACTCGATATTTTCTTTTACTTCCAGAAGTTCGCTTGCAATGGAAGCTTCATCCAGAGTAGCCAGAACCTGCCCTTCTTCTACAGTATCCCCGCTTTCTACCAGTACTTCTTTGACTTTAATTCCCGTAGGAACCACTACATCTGTAGCGGCTCCATTGGAAATGCTTCCGGTTCCTTCCACTGTCGTGCTAATAGTTCCTGTCTTAGCCTCGGCTGACTGGACTGTTGTCTCTGTCTGCTCCTTTGACGCTCTCTTTGCCTTAAGGAAGAATCCACCTGCCAGAATGAGCGCCAGCCCGGCACATCCTGCAATACTTCCCCAGAATACTTTTTTATGTTTTATTTTTGTTCCTATTTTACTGTTAAATATTTCCTTTAGCCTGTGAAAACGATTTTTCATGATCTGCTCCTATATTCTTTCTAATGTCTTATTAATTTTTCAGACTTGATGGGCGTGTTACCTTATAGTCAGACCAGCTGGATGTCTTAGATGCACCGGATACATCAGCTGAGTTCTTATAGGAACCTACTGTTACGGTATATTCACTGTCTCCCTTTACGTATACGGTTCCATCTGTGCCTTTGATCGTTACAGTCTTGCCGCTTTCGTCCACAATTGTTCCTGCGTTCTGCAGACTTGTCAGAGTGCTGTCACCAGTAACTGTCCATGTAGAACCTTTTTCAATATACATGTTGCAGTATCCGTCTCCACCGTCACCGGCATTGGACTCGTCATCTGTTACAGCTCCCTTCAAAGTACTTCCATTCGTCATATAAAAATCAAGCTGACTGATGCTGTCCCATACGACATCACCTTCCATATCCTGTTTTACAGCAGTGAACAGGCAGTCCGCGCCATTGTCTCCGGACGTTCCCCATCCTCTCTGATTACTGTTACCGGTACATTTCAGGAAGAAATCATTATCATCCGCATAGGTAATATCTACATCTGACAGTGTGATCGTTGACTCTGTATTCGTAGTATAGAACATACCGCCATTCTTGGCAGTCAGTGTACCGCCATCCATCTCAAATGTACTGTTTCCGACTTCGGAATCACCGGACATGCTCTGGTAAAGAATCACATTCCATGTGCAGTCATTCTGCTCATTATCACTCATATTGCCGGTCAGATTACTGTTAAAGAGATGTACGGAGTTCAGACCTTCGATACACACAGCTTCTGAACCATTGGCTGTAAGATCTGCTTTATTCACGGCAATGTCTGCTGTACTGTAGATTGCCGGAGATCCTGTACCATTGGAAGTATAACTTCCCCCATTTACAACCATTTCTCCACCGCCTCTGTCACTTCGGATCGCTGCAGATGATTCGCCGCTGGTCTCAACATCCATATCCCATGCATACAACTTTCCACCGCCTGCTACATGAATTCCACCGGATGTATCCTGTGTCGTGGTGATCTTGGTATCTGCTGTGTATACTGTACCATCATTATAGGCAAATATTCCTGCTGCTCCCTTGGAGTCTGTCTCAATCGTACTGTCTTTCAGATACATGGTTCCGTCTGATTCCAGAACTGCTGCGCCGACACCATAAAAGCTGGAATTATCTCCCCCCTGGCTGTCAGAAGATTTACGGCTAATGTTATACCCGCTTAAGCTGACTTCTGCACCATCGTATGCATGAATTGCATTTTCATCTGTTCCTTCGGAAGTAACGCTCTTATCTGATTTTGTTGTATCTTTTGTATATTCTTTGACTGCTTCATAACTGTCCGGAGCCTGGGACTGCTGTCCTCCGCCTCCCATACCTCCATTGGCTGACATGAGTACTGTGATCTTATCTACACTTCCATCATCGTCATAAGTTACAGATACGATGTCTCCTTCGGAAATGTCTGACAGACTGATATCTTCCGAACTACTGCCTGATTTATCATCTGATTTGCTGCTGTCAGATGACTTATTGCTGTCAGATGAGCTGTTATTGTCATCTGATGGTTTCTCTGGCGGCTGTTCATTCGTTGATTTACTGCTATCTGATGTACTGTTGCTATCTGATGTACTGTTGTTATCTGATGTACCGTTGTTATCTGATGTACTGCTGCTGTCAGAGGCTTTATTATTATCATCTGATGGCTTCTCTGGCGGCTGTTCATTAGAAGAATTATTATCTCCGGATGGTGCCTGACCTGACGGTGCTTCTCCTGATGGTGCTTCTCCTCCTTGACCAGGACCACCCTGATTTTCTTTGGTAATCTCCGTATCAGAACTTACCGTAATTTCTTTTTCTTCCCCAGTCTTATCTAACATAGATGGAGCTTCTCCACTATCTGTTTTTGAATCCTTTTTATCTGAAGACTTACTGCTGTCCGTAGTCTCTTTACTGTCTGAGGAACTGTCGTTGTCAGTTGTCTTACTACTGTCTGTTGACTCACTCTTCGAAGAATCACTGCTGTCAGATGCTGTCTTGTCATCTGATGATTGATTTCCAGGCTGTCCCTGTGTATTTTCTTTCATCGTTCCGACCTCTATCGTAATACCGTCATCACTGACTTCGCTGACTTCTCCGTAAATAGTTTCCGTATCTGTCTTCGTACTGCCTGATGAGCCGGAAGTTGATCCACATCCACTCAGTAAAGAAGCACTCATTACCAATCCTAATACTACTGCCACATGATTTTTTTTCATACTCTATCAATCCTTTCATCATTTACTGAATTCATTTTGTTTTCTTTGATGTCTCAAAGTATAACCATTGAACCTAAAATGTAGTTAAAAGAATTTTAAGTAAATTGTGACTTTTTTGTGTTCTGCAAAAACCTCCGGATTCAGACTAATGCCTGAACCCGGAGGTTTTATAACTGTACTGTAATCTTTAATGATTTCTCATCTTCCGTTTCTGCCGTAATCTTTCCTTTATGTGCCTGCACAATTGCATTGGCAATGGAAAGACCGATTCCATATCCGCCTGTTTTAGAATTTCTCGACTCATCCAGTCGGTAGAATCTTTCAAAGATATGGGAAATATTCTCCTTCGACACATGTTTTGCCGTATTGTATACACTAAGAATGATTCCTTTCCCATTCTTTTTCAGCTTAACAGAAATGTGTCCTCCCGCATTTGAATATTTTAATGCATTGTCTAAAAGAATCTCCAACAGTCTCTGGATATTCTGTTCATTTCCGTAACAGGTTAACATCGGCTCAATCTCACAGTCGAATCTCTTTTCCTGTGTTACAGCCAACGCCTGGAATGACGCTGCTGTCTCTTCAACAATATCCGAAATCGGAAAATCGATCATGACTACCTTATCCTGATTTTCCTCCATTCTGGACAGATAGATCAGGTTATTCGTCAGATCTTTTAACTTTGCAGTCTGCTTTCGGATATCTTTCAGCCACTCATTATCACCACAATCCATCTCCAGGACTTCCGCGTCGGCATCAATCACAGTCAATGGTGTCTTAATCTCATGTCCTGCATCCGTAATAAAACGTTTCTGCTTTTCATAGCTTTCGATCACCGGCTTTACAATCTTCTTGGATAATACGATCACTAATATCAGCACTGCCAGCATTCCTCCCAGAGACGTTGCAATACTTGTACCCAGGAATGAGTAAAATGTTCCGAGATTTCTTCCTGTATCCAGAAATACGATTAATTTTTCCCCATCTGTCTCTTTGATCTGATAACGATATCCAGAATAAAATCCTGAAGTTTTTGATTTTAGCGCAACCTTTTTTGCGTATTTTACTGCTGTCTTTTCATTGATCGCTGCAATTTTTCCTGTATCTGCGGAAACTTTTTTATTATCTTCATCCAACACTACGGAAAAATATCTGGATTCAAATGGAAGCTCTGGTGACATTCCAGGCTTATCCTGTTTTCCAGATTCTTCTTTTTCATCTTCTGGTTTTGCAGGAGGTACTTCAACTGTTTTCTTACCGGCATTATCCTCATCTTCTTTTTTGGCCGGATTATCTCCCGGCTCCTGCTCTGGAAATGTACCATTATTATCCACCAGTATCTTTAACGTATTGTCTGCTTCCTGAACTACTCGTCTGTAATTCACTACATTCATTACACCAAGGATCACCGATAATACCAGAAAGATAGATGCCATCGCAACTGCAATAAAACGTATCCTGAATTTCTTTATCATTGCTTAACCTCCAGTGAATACCCCGTATTTCTGGTTGCCTTGATCTGGATATCTGCATTTAATGCAGTCAGCTTCTTTCTAAGATACGAAATATATGCCCAGACCACATTCAGTTCTGCATTACTGTCATATCCCCAGACTTTCTCCATAATCCGCTCTGTCGGGATTACATTTTTGGGATTGCTCATTAATAGTTCCATCACCTGGAATTCTTTATTTGCCAGATGAAAGTTCCCAGATGGCGATGATAATTCTTTTGTTGCCTGATCTAGGGAAATATTCCCAAATTGTAATGTACTTGTGACTGCTGCTGTCTGCGTTCTCGTCATTGCACGGATTCTGGCTAAAAGCTCCTTACTTGCAAATGGTTTCGTCAGGTAGTCATTCGCACCGTTATCCAATCCCGCCACTTTATCATCCACTTCTGATTTTGCGGTCAGCATAAGAACAGGCACCTGGTTACCTTTTTCTCTGATTTTCTGAAGTGCAGTCATTCCGTCCATACGCGGCATCATAATATCCAGGATCACGCCATCATATTCACCCATCTCCAGATACTCCAGTGCTTCCAAACCATCATAGACTGCATCTACCGTATATCCGTTATGTTCCAAAATTGCTGTCAGTGCTTTTGATAATGATCTTTCATCTTCTGCCAGTAATAATTTCATCTATATCACTCCCTGATTTTTCGTTTTTCTTTATTTTATCAGAAAAACCTAAAATATAGCTAAAAAAATAACTGATGTATTTCACATCAGTCATTTTGCGTTTTTTCTATCTCCATTATCATCAGAATTCTCTCACATTCCATTCCGTCTTTTTCATCCAGCTCTAATAATTCATTGATCCTGGCGATTCTCGGAAGTAATGTATTCCGGTGAATCTTCATTTTCGCCGCCGTCTGTGCGACATTCTTTTTCATTCTTAAATACCAGTATAACGTCTCATAAAGATCTTTCCCTTTTTTCTGATCCTCTTCTTTAATCCGTTCCAGTTCTTCCAGATACAACGGTTCTTTTCCCAGACTGTTACTAATGTAAGAAATTGCGAGTTCATGATAATAGTTTTCCACAAGCAATACATTTTCCCTGGAAGATTTCCCCAGTGCCAGCCTAAACACATACTGCTGTAGTTTTTTATTTTCTTCTTTTTTATCCAGATCAGAAAAACCATTTCCAATCAGGATTTTTCCGTCTTCATCCTTCATCCAGCATCTGCATCTGTCGATGATATATGCTCGCATCTTTATTCCCTGTATTCCTGACAGGAATAATTCTTTTCCATCCTGATACTGTATCTTTATCTCCGCTAATTTTTCTTTTTCATCCTTTAATCTTCCTGCGATCCGTAGAAGATTCTCCTGCTCTTCTCCCACAATCCACAAAAAGTCTGGAATTTCTTTTTTCTCTGCCCGTCCTGACTGCATCTTCATATAATAACTTTTTACTAGCATTTCCAGTAATTCTTCAATTTCTTCTTTCCGCTGATTTTCCGGAACGATTGCCATAACAGCGCCGCCACTTTCTGGGAATCTTTTCTCCATCCTCTGATCTTTTCTCTCTGATGCATCTCTTTCTGTCAGTCCAAACCATTCTTCTGTACTTTCTGTATCCTTTTTTATTCCAACTGGAATACCGGTATATTTCCACACCTCTTCTAAGATTTCACTGGCCATGCGTTTCTGCACAATTCCGTTTAACACAATTTTATAACAGTAATTAATATCCAGCTTATTTTCCTTCCGTGGCTGGATCATCTCAAGAAATGCCTCCAGTCTTGTAGATATCTGTGCCTGATCTGCCGACGAATAATCGGTATCAATCGCTATATATGGCAGATGCTTTTCTTCCGTCACAAACTTTCTGATATATATAGATTCTGCCCCGGTTGCATGGCAGCCTGTCAGGATCATCTCGACCACACCATCTACCTTATATTCATCAATAATGTCTCCGATCAGATCAATTCGATTATCATTTGGTGTCATAATAGAACAACCGGTAGAAAGGTATTTTCTCGCAATGGCCTCATAGATATCATCCGTATCTTCTTCTACCGAATTTGCCAGAGTTCTGACTCCACTGCAGTTTTCAATTGCAACCACCACTCCTCCATTCTCTTCAATGGCTCTGATCACTTTCAGGCTGTCTCCTCCAATCGGACATCCGGTCACCAGAATCCTTGGTCTCTTTCCCAGATGTTTTCCTTCTTTATACTCTTTCAGTATCTTTTCCCTGACCTCATTTATCACCTCCGGAGTTGTCGCAAAATCAAACCGGTATTTACTTCCCTGCACCATCTTCTGAATATCTTCGCCAGAGACTGGTGCCGGATCAAGCTTCATCAACTCACACAGACTTTTTAGCGACATCCGTATCCGGTTATTCAGATGCACTGCATCCCTGATCATCTGATCCGTGATCACCACATGGAAAAATTCTTCAAAATATTCTTTTGTGCGTATAATCTCACTTTTCCAGAATGCAAGACCTCTTTCCGACTGACTGTTTGGAAGTTCCATTACATGGACCGGCTTGAATTCTGACATCAACTCATACATTTTCTTTTTCCCGTCACAGGTTGTCTCGCCAATTACAAGGTCTGCAAAGTGAAAAAAAGGGCACCTGTCACTGATTGCAAATCCATAACTTGATTTCACCAGTGGGCACATACTTTTCGGAAGATCTCTTTCTGCTACTGTAATCGTCTCATTTGAAAATGAACATAATCCAACCGGAATTGCCCCGACTGCAATGGCAAGCTCTGTAGGAAAGTACGCACAATACATGCCAACGACAGGAATTCCTCTATCCTTATATTCTTTTATTTCCAGAAATGCTTCTCTTCTCTTTTCTCCAAATTCTTCAAATATCTCAGGTAGATCCTGAACCAGCTTCATATTCCAGTCTCCTTATCAAGCCTTTACGCCATTACAATTTTACTTTTCCTGTCTTGAAATATCATACATCATCATATACGCCAGCAATTCCCGCGATATTTCATTATCATTAATATCCACTTCTATACATTCTTTGATCTGTTTTAATCTGTATACCAGGGTATTACGGTGAATATGCAGTTTTTCTGCTGCCAGGGTCACATTATTGCCATTGAGCAGATATACTTTTAACGTATAATAAAGGTCTGTATTGTTTTCTGCATCTTCCCTGAGCAGTCTGCGTATCCTGTAATCACTAAGACCTGCCGCATCAAATATTGGTAATGTATAAGTATACAGCCCTTGTATAGACCATTCTTTTTCCCTTTTCATAACGGGATCATTTTCGATCCCGCTGACCAGCGCCATCCTTTGTAACAATCGGTACTTGGATCCACACCATTTTAATTCTGAAAATGGCTCACTGATGCTGCATGGAATCTTTTTCTCTTTTACTTTTTTATAAATATCAGCGGCTGTCTTACTGTTCAGATTGGAAAACAGTGCAAGAATTCTTGTTTCATCTTCATATACACAATACAATTCCGGAATACTCTCTATCCACGTAACCTCTTTTTCCTGCACATCCTCTTTCAAAATGAAAAGCTCCATATACTGAGGTGACGTTTTTTCTTCTGTCTTAGATATTTCTTTTGCATCTCCATATAACAAATCCCACGCTATCACAGAATTTCTTAACGGCTGATTGAGCATATAGCCTTTTAATTCTTCTTCAAAATCGCTTTTTACAGCCTGCGCGATTACTTTTACCAATTCTTTAAAAAATGCCTGACATTCTTTTTCTTTATATAAAATAATTACATATCCGCCAAATTTTTTTGATACCTCAACCGGTTCTGTAATTACATTTATCTTTTCTGATTGCTGATTTCCTGCAAAATTTTCAAAGTCGGTAATTGAAATATGGCCTTGTCGTATTGATTCCGTCTGATCCATTTCACAGGAATGCGAATATGCCAGGATTTTTCCAGACCCTGACACAAATATCACTTTCGCATTTGTATATTTATTTATCTTTTCTGCAATTTTCGACAATGCAGAATCTTCCGTTATCGCTTCAAAAATTAACTTGTAACAGACATCAATCTCATACATATTTCTCCACTCCATCTACAGATATTTTCTCGTAGAAAATTCGTTCTGTCAAATAGAAATAATGCGCATGTATTTCTGTCTTATTGATAATATCTATAACTATTTTCTCAGTAATTGTTTTTCTAAAGCTTCTACTCCGATCCTAACATTTTCCATAGAAGTTGCCAGATTCATTCTGATAAATGTTCCAAACCGTTCTCCTCCAAACCAGTCACCAAAATCTACTGCTAAGCGACATTTTTTCTGGATCAGATCTTTTATTTCTCCGGCACTTACATAAGCTTTTAGATCAATCCAGCACAGATATGTCCCTTCAAGTGGTGTCACTACGGCTTTTGGAAGGTTTTCTGCAAGTTCTTTTTTCAGGTAGTGGTAATTTTCATCAATCTGTTTTAATACCAGATCCAGCCACTCTTTTCCCCGTTCATAGGCGGCCTGCGCAGCAATGTAGCCAAATGCATTTCCGGCAAACACACGATTTTCTTTTGTATACGCATCCCATTTTCTCCGAAGTTTTTTATCCGGGATAATCACCATTGAATTCTGTGCCCCTGCAATATTAAATGTCTTGGACGCTGCTGCAATTGAAATCATCATCTCATCATAGTCTCCAACCGCCAAAGATGGGATATGTTTATTTTCACCAAATACCAGATCCTGATGAATCTCATCCGATATCACGTAAACATGATGTTTTTTACAGATCTCAAATAATCGCTTTAGTTCTTCTTCTTTCCACACTCTTCCTGCCGGGTTATGCGGTGAACATAAAATAAATAATTTTACGTTATGTTCTGTAATCTTCTTTTCAAAATCATCAAAATCAATTGTATATATGCCATTTTCATTTTTAAGGTCTGAACAGATTAATGTCCTGTGGTTATTCTTCACTGCATCTAAAAATGGATAATATACAGGCGTATTTACGATGACTGCATCCTTTTCGTCTGTCAGTATCTGTACCAGCCAGTGGAACCCTGCAACAACTCCTGGTGAAAAACGAATCCATTCTTTTTTCACTTCGTAACCGTGACGCTCTTTTTCCCAGTTGATAAATGCTTCATAATATTCATCCGGAATCTTATAATATCCATAAACTCCAAATTCTACATATTTTTTCAGTGCATTTACTACGCATTCCGGTACTCTGAAGTCCATATCCGCAACCCACATCGCATGAAGTCCTTCTTCCTGGAACATTTTCTTCTGTCCATCCCACTTATTACAATTGCTGTTTCTTCTGTCTACATATATTAGTTCTTCCATTTTATCGCCTCTAGTATTTTTCGTTTCTCTTTTTTATTCAAATTATACTTTTATTCGCCCATTTGTTCAACATTCAGGCTTCCAGTTTTCCTCTACTTCCCTGAACTGCTATATTGGCAAATACTGCTGACGCTCTTGAAAGTACAGAATCATCAAACTGATACTTTGGACTGTGAAGTCCCGGGATCTCCTTCTTTTCTTCCGGCCGGATTCCGATAAACATATAGACCGCCGGCACCCTGCTGCTGTATTCTGCAAAATTCTCTCCACCCAGATTATCCTCTTCCATTATATATACATTCTCTTTTCCAAGCACTTCTGCCGCCGCATTCTTTACCCCATTTAACAATTCCGGTGCATTTTTCACGCCATCCCCATGAATGGAAATATCTGCCTCATAATCCGCCCCGTATACCTGGCATACTGCTTCTATTTCTTTTTGAAATTCTTCCTTCATTCTTTCCAGTACTTCTTTTTTTACAGCCCTCATTGTTCCACCAAACACACATTCCTGAGGAATAATATTACTAACTGATGTATCGCCAGCCTGCATATATGTAACAGAAAGAATCTTTGGTTCCGTTCCACTGATCGTTCTTGTCAAAATTGCCGGCAGATGCTGATAAATTTCATTTGCAACTGCAATCGGATCCACTGCCTGTTCCGGCCAGGATGCATGCCCCTTCTTTCCGGTAATTTTTACTTTAAATCCTCCTACACAGCCAAATGCATACCTTCTTACAATTCCGATCTTCCCACTTTCTACAGATGGCCAGCCGTGTGCCGCAAATGCCATGTCTATCTTCGGATTCTCCAACACTTTATCTTCATGAACCATTGTATCTGCTCCTTTTCCAACTTCTTCACCCGGTTGGAATGCAAACCTGATACAACCACCAAATTCATCTGTAAGTCTTTCAAGAATCTTCGCTGCGCCAATCAGCCACGTAGCATGGCCATCATGTCCACATGCATGCATACATCCCTCATGTCTGGATCTGTAATCACTGGCAACCTTTTCTTCAAGTGGAAGTGCATCAATATCCGCACGTAAAAGAATATTTTTTCCCTGCGTTTTCTTTCCATGAAGCTCTGCAATGATTCCATATCCCCCTGCCATATGTTCACGAATCTTCAAATTGGGAATTTTATGCAGTTCTCTGCTGATAATATCATGTGTTTTTGGCAAATCGACCCCAAGCTCCGGATACTGGTGCAATTCTCTTCGAATGTGTATAAGTTCCGGCTCTATTTCTTTTGCAATTTTTTTGATTTTTTCATTTATATTATCTGTATTCTGCATTCGCTGCTCCTTTCACACATACCAAACATCTCTGGCATACTTTGGTAATAAAAAAGCCTGCACAGGCTCTGTGCAGACCTTTCAGTTGCTCTATTTCCGATTAACAAAATTCAGGAACTGCTGAAGTCTCTGATTTTCCGGATGGTCGATAATCTCTTCCGGTGTTCCATCTGCTGCAATTTTGCCGCCATCCATAAAAAGGATTCTCGATGCAACTTCCCTGGCAAATCCGATTTCATGCGTAACCAGTATCATAGTAGTTCCTTCTTCTGCAAGAGATTTGATCGTATTTAACACTTCTCCTACAAGTTCCGGATCCAGTGCAGAAGTTGGCTCATCAAATAATACAACATTTGGATTGACTGCAAGTGCTCTTGCAATTCCTACACGCTGCTGCTGTCCGCCAGATAACTTAGAAGGATAAAAATCTTTTCTCTCACTCATTCCTACTTTATCTAATAATTCCAGTGCAATCTTTTTTGCCTCTGTTTTTGATTTTTTCTGCACTACCGTCAGTGCTTCCATTACATTTTCCAGCGCAGTTTTATTTTTAAAAAGATTGTACCCCTGGAATACCATAGAAGAATGTTTCCGAAGTTCTATTACATCTTTCTTTGTATGATTTTCAGCATCTACGGTTATATTCCCGATCGTAATCTTTCCTTTTGTCGGAACGGTCAGATAATTCAAACATCTGAGTAATGTTGATTTTCCAGTTCCGGAAGGACCTAAAATTGCAATGACTTCATTTTTATCGATTGTCAAATTGATATCATTTAAAACTTTCGTATTTTCATCAAATTCTTTATACAAATGTTCAATCTTAACCAACTGTGTTTCTGTTCCCATATTTTTCCAATCTTCCTGACTCTGATTATTTCTGAATTAATTTTGTCATATCTGCATACATCCACTTTTCAGTGATCTTTGCTACAGTTCCGTCATCTAACATATCCTGGATTACATTATCTAACTCTTTTGTAAGCTTGTCACCTTTATCTGTTTTTGGAAGGAAATAAGCTACATTGTTGGCAAGAAGCTTCTCATCAAAGAAACGGAATTTTGCATCTGAGTTATTGTGTGTAAATTCGTTTACATTTGTTGTTGTATTCGCATATGCATCAATTCTGCCAAGTTTCAGATCATTCATACCGACTGTACTATCTTCATAAAGTTTTACTGTAAAACCTTTTTCTTTTGCCATATCTTCAATGATCGTCTGTGCTGCCTGTCCATTTGTACATCCTACAGTCTTTCCTTTTAAGTCATCCGTTGTTTTATAATCGGAATCATCATTTACAATAATGCACTGTGAATCTCCGTAATATGGAATGGTTGCATTATATTTTTCTGTTCTTTCTTCTTTTACAGCAAGACAATTCGCAACTACATCTGCACGTCCTGTATCAAGTTCTCCCCACATAGCATCGAATGCTGCCTGTTTTACATCAACATCCCATCCAGTACGTTTTTCAATTTCATCCCACATATCTGCGTCAATACCGGTCCATTTTCCATCATCAGAAATAAGGCTGTATGGCTCTCCTGTTCCAGATGTAACGACTGTTATTTTCTTTCCGGAATCTTTTTTATCATCACTTTTTGACTCAGAAGTCGTCTTCTTATCTGAATTATCAGATTTTGCATTGCTTCCGCATCCTGCAAGTGTTCCAACTGTCATCATAGTAACTAATAAAGCTGCTAATACACGTTTTTTCATAATACTTTTTCTCCTCTTTTTCATATAAAATAATAATGACTCTATCTCAATGGCATTTCCATTTAAGATCTTCAATTAATACATATTTGCACATTTCTTTTCCAATAATTTATGTAAAATTCCCAATACAAATATAATCAGCCAGTAGACCAGCATTACGGCCGCATAGATTTCAAAATATCTGAATGTTCTGGCTCCTTCAATCTTGGCAGCTCCCATAATATCTGGCACACCAAGCATAAATGCAAGTGAAGTCATTTTAATCAGATTAATGATATCATTAAACAATGGTGGCAAAGCTACGCGGACAGCCTGTGGAATTACAATTCTTGTAACAAGCTGGAAATTTGTCATTCCTAATGAATATGCAGCTTCCTTCTGTCCTTCATCGACGGATAAAAGCGCACCTCTGATACTTTCTGACATGAATGCACCCATATTCAGACTCATCACTACTGCTACTGCAATCAATGGCGTCATATTTCTTACAATTGCACTATATAAAGCAATTCCATAATAAAAGAAATATAACTGTGCAACGACTGGTGTTCCACGCATGATCGACACATACACTCTGGTCAACTGATACAATCCCGGAATTTTATAATATCCAATGATTGCAATTATCACTCCCACAATCAGAGCAAATATGGTTGATGCTACCGTCAGTTCAAACGTAACATTCACCTTACTTGCAATAATTGGCAGGACTTCTAAAAAATAACTTACTTTAAACATTTCACCTACTCCAGACCTCTTATTTCTATTCCTAACAGGTCAATATTTTAGCAGATTTGAAAATTTTATCATCGTCATTGATTTACAAAGCCATTGTTAATTTTTGTATTTTTCGCACATTTTCTATGAATATTATTATTTATTGTTTTTTTCTATATAAAAACGGGCATTTACAACTTCTCACGAACGCAATATTCTCTTCTTACCTGTCTGCATCAATATGATATTCTCTTAATTTTGCCCGTCGTTCTTTGTAATCAGGCAAATATATCCCTACCACATTCCAAAATGCTCTTGAATGATTCATTTCTTTCCGATGGGCCAGTTCATGTACTACCACATAATCCAGCAACTCTTCGGGAACAAATAACAGACGATTATTAAAGTTCAGATTTCCCTGGCTGCTGCAACTTCCCCAGCGCGTTTTTTGATTTCTCATCGTAATTCTGTTATATGTAACTCCCATTAGTTGTGCATAATAAGAAACCCTTTCTTCTATCAGATGTTTGATCTTTTCTTTTCCTTCTCTTGTCTCTACTGCTGGAAGTACTTTTTTCGGATCCACAGCATATGATCCTCTCTGT
>ERZ808240.2637-NODE-2637-length-19018-cov-5.687602_pt1 | contig 19018 bp, 22 predicted proteins | sample MGYA00521084_ERZ808240 | MGnify/ENA primary metagenome ERZ808240 (study PRJEB31516, sample SAMN03275571) | gut metagenome | biome: mammalia-associated habitat; material: feces | host: Papio cynocephalus | place: Kenya | collected 2012-08-06 ...
TGGAATACTGGAGAAATGTAGAATGAAAGAATGGACGAGAAAGCGGAAAGCAGATTGAGACAGAAGTATTTACAACCTTGCCATTTTCAGACAGAGAGATCATTTCTCTTTTCGGAAATCTTCTGGATAATGCACTGGAGGCCTGTGAAAAGATCAGAGATAAAAAGCGCTGGATAAAAATTAAGATCAAAAAGAAAAATCATTTATTGTATATCGAGACTTCAAATACAATTAAGGAAATGCCGGTGCAGGATCAGAAGGGATTTGTATCAGTGAAAAAAGACGAACCGCTTCACGGATATGGAATGAAGAACATACAGGATATTGTCAGGAAATATGACGGAATGTTCCGGTATGAAGTTTACGGGGAGTATCTGGTCTGTATTATCTCGATATATGATGTGGGAAGGGAGAAAGAGGAATGAGAATGGAAGAGAAAAAGAGACGGGTGAATATCATTCTGGGGATTCTGCTTCAGATATATTTTCTATTCCCATGGATGAATATAACCGGAGAACGGAAGAATTTTATTATGTATGTAATTGCTGTGTTGAGAAATCACAGTTGTGCAGATACATATAACACGACGTTTTTAGCCGGGGCTGCAGATACATTACAACTGGATATTCATACACTGGCAAAAGCATTCATGGCATGTATAATGCTGTATGTCGTTCTTGAGGTAATCGAAACGGTCCGGTTTATCTGTAACATCAAGAGGCGTGAAATAAAATTTTTGTCGATAACGGAGCTTGCCGGATTATTTGCAATGTTATCGGTAGTGGCAGGAATTGGTCTTAACAGCTCCTGGAGCACTGCAGGTACGATACAGGTATTTCCTATGTATGTACTGGGGTATCTGGCGGTATTCCCGGTATGGACGGGTATACGGCTACTGCTGCATAAATCCATGGAAGAATGGGAAGAATCTGGTGAACAGATTCTGGAAATCCAGGAAAATGATAAGCGCTATAAACAAGAACGGAAAAGAAGATTATATTTTCCGGGAAAATATTCGGAACTTTATTATCATGTGTTGTGGGAGAATTTCAAATATCATTGGAGAGATTTTTCGTTTTTATTCGTATCGGTTCTGTTATCAGCAGCATTTCTGTTCGTAGGATTCGGAATGAGAGAAGCATTTTCCGGAAGCTATGGATATGATAATGAATTGTTGGGGCTTGGGTTGACCGAGATTATGAAGGATTGTCTGATCGTGATCGTACTGGTATCACTTTTTTTGATCACGGTTGTCTTCGTATTTTACCGGAAAAAGCGGATGGCAGATGACGGGATTTTCCGGACACTTGGAATGCGGAGCAATGCCGTGTTCTGGTCCTGGATCGGAGAATTGCTTGTCGGATTCGTCTCGGCACTGGTATCGGCATTTGTGTTCGGAAGAGTCATTTTATTTGGCATATATGCCGCTGTTATACAGCATTTTCCCAAAATTGATATGCAATCAGAGATATCGTGGAAAGTGTATCTGATCACTGCAATCGTGATTGCTGTCATCTGCCTGTTTGCTTTTGGTATCTCCGGGGATATCCATGCAGGAGAACGCTCTGCCGATGCCAGAAATGCAGCGGTGAAAAGTGAGAAGATTCCAGGAATACACAGAAAAGCAGGGGCGTTGATCAGCGGGCTGGTTGGTGTAATCGTTCTGTATCTGTATACACAGAGAAGATTTTCAGAGAGTATCTTTCTATTGTGTGGGTTCTTCCTGTGCCTGTATGTTTTTCTGTATAATATAGGGGCAATAATTCTGCGCAAAAAAGAAACGTCGATGGATCAATACCTTCGTACACTTCCGGAAGAATACATGATACGACACAGATACCAGACAACCGTAAAGTATCTGACGCTTATGATCGTGATACATGTATGTGTGCTGTTCTTTTTCTCGGTAAAAGTTGTATCCAACAGAATCGCAGATCAGACGGATACGCTGTACCCGTACGATTATGTATGGCTTGCGAACAGTAATGATACAGGGATTATCGAAAAGCTTAAGCAGGAATGCAAAGCAGAAGTTAATGTCATTCCGATGGTCAGGGCAACAACGATTGATAATACGGAACGTCTGGAAGGACCATTTGATCTTGTCTGGCAGCAAGGCCAGAATATCGGTATATCAGAGACCAGTTACCGGAGGTTAAAGAAGGCTGTTAGAGAAACACCGAAAAAGCATCTGAATCTGGACAAGAACGGAAAAAAATATATGTCGTGTATCAGCAGGATCAGGGAACAAAGGCGAAACCAATCGATCACTATCAGTTGATGACACATCCGAATCTGCATATCGGACAGCCATTGTTTGGCTTTGATACAATGGAGCACCAGACTTATTATCCGGTACGGACGATTACAGGCTCCGAGACTTCGAGCCTGATCGGTGCATTCAAACAGGGAAAATACGAGAATCTTATTGTCTTCTCTGATGCATATTTTGACAAAATAAAAGACTGTTGGAAAACGACAGACATGAATACGGGAGAAAAAGTAAAATCATCGGATGCGGTATTGGAAGAAAATATCCATGAATGGCCGACGAGACTTGTCCTTGCAAATGTACCGGAAAAATACCAGAAAAAAGCAGATCGGTTGACAATAGATTTTGCAAAGCAACATGCATATGATGAGTCGTTTGATTCGCTTGTAAAAAGTACATATACGAAGGCGGACGCAGCGAAGAAGCGGCAGATGGAACGAATCCTGGAATGTGTAATGAACGGATTTGTACTCATTATATTATCTGTGATCAGTATATTATTGCTTCATATGAAGGTACAGATGGAACTGCCGGATATGCGGAAACGGTATCAGTTCATGAACCGTCTGGGAATGAATCGCAGGGAACGGATCGGCATCGAGAAAAAGGAAATCAGCCGGTTTGTGACGATTCCATCTGTTATTGCCGTTACAGTTACAATACTATATTCCGGAATTGTATTTGGACTCAGGGATTATCATCTGAATGATGTGAAGAATTATGTGATAAATGCAGGTGTACTCTGGATTATATATTTCATATTACAGTGGCTGAATCTGAAGTGGCTGGAACATACGATTGTGAAAAAGATTGAAAAGGGAGCAGATTTGTGATGAATAAAAAATTAGAAAAGAATGAAAATAAAAACCTGGCAGACGTATTAAGAGCAGAGAATCTGATCCGCGATTATGTGCAGTATGGAGAAGACGGCGAAAAGAAGAAAGAGATCCACGTCCTGAAAGGGTTAAATTTTTCTATCCGAAAGCAGGAGTTTGTCGGAATTATGGGAAGATCCGGATGTGGGAAAACGACACTTCTGAAATTATTGGGCATGATAGACCGTCAGACCGGAGGAAAGCTGTTCTTTGAAGAAAATGATACGGAAGATTTGTGGAAGGATGAATTTGCGGACATACGGCGGAAAAAGATTGGTTTCGTGTTCCAGGACTTCTATCTGATGGACAGCCTGTCCGTCAGGGAAAATATCATGCTTCCGAAGATCCTGGATAAGAAGAGTGCGAAAGAGTGTATGGAAGAATCGCAAAAATATGCAGAGCAATTCGGAATTATACATCTGATGAATAAAAAGCCGTATGAATTATCCGGAGGTGAAAAGCAGCGAGTGGCGATATCCAGAGCATTGATCAACAATCCGGATCTGATACTTGCGGATGAGCCGACCGGAAACCTCGACTCTAAATCAGGCGATGTGGTAATCCATACACTGAGTCATATCAATCGGGAACTTGGGAAGACGATTGTTATGGTAACACATGATCCGAAGATGGCAAGTTATTGCAGCCGGCTGATTCTTCTGAAAGATGGAATGATTCTGGAAGATATGAAGAATGGCGGAGATCAGGAGGAGTTTTATCAGGAGATTCTTGGGAAGATGAAAGAGTTGTAGAAAGTTCACAAAGCAGGAGAGACCATCTGACATTATTCGGATGGTCTCTCTTGTTATTCGTTTGTGGTTATACCGTTCCGGTAATCGTCAGAGTACTGAATCCCGGATTAGAACTCCATTCACCGGTAGTCTCATTAACGGTAAATGTTGTGGCAGGAACAGTAACTTTTCCGGCAACGGTAGCAAAAGCACCGGTAGTTTCATCGTAAGTGTAGTCTTCCCCTTCTGTCCATGTGGTTCCGTTAAAGGTGACAGTCAGATTAGAAAGTATTGGATCGAACGTATCGGTAACGATTACGGCCGTGTCTTCATCCGCAGGAACGTTTCCTTCGTTCTGAATCAGGAATGTGTAAGTCAGGGTTCCATTTTCGGTAACAGGTACCGGGCTGATGGATTTTGTGATGCTTAAGAGCGGCAAGGCTTCTGCGTTTACCGTTTCCTGAGCGGTGATAGAAGTAATGCCGTCTCCGCTTGCTGTGACTGTATTAGTAATGAAGGATTCATTGGTAAGAGGAGCGTATTGATTTACGGCTGTTTCATAGACCAGTGTCAGATTGCCGTTTGGGGGAACGGTTAATCCAGAGAATACGAGCGGAGGACCTGCGGTTACAGCAGGTGCGGCCTGTAATGTTCCGTTTGTATAGTATTTTACCGTGTTATCCAGATACGTTAACGGTGTCAGCGAAGTAGTCGAAAATGCATAAGCACCAAGGTCATCGGTGAGTGTAAGTTCTGTAACTGGAACATTACCGGAGTTGATAATACTTATAATATAAGTGACGGTACCTCCCGGATGATAGGTATCTTTTACTGCGGTTTTTGAGATTGACAATACTTCAAGAATCTCACCGACGGCAATATTGGAATTGGTAACAGAATTTCCGTACCGGAGCTGAGCCTGATTTGTAAATTGAGCCATATTTTTAACCTTCCTTTCATATATGTGTCTACAATATAATATATGTCTGTGTAGTGAAAATGCCCGGGGATAATTTGTAGAAGTTTCACAAAAATTGAGCATTTCTAAATTATATATTGAAAATAAAAATCAGGCATGTTATTCTATCGGCACGCAGATAAATTCTAATATCTGCAACGCATCTATATTTACCAATTCATTTACTTCAAGCCCAGATAATCGGGTAAGAATCCAAAATGGAAACCACGGAAAACAGATAAATACATGCCGGATAGAAGGAGTTGACTGTATATACTGGCGTATATATAAATTCTATGTTATTATAATTCATAAAGATAAACAGTTCTTCTTTGCGAGTATTGTATCTGTACAAGAGAGGAGAATTGCTTATGAACCAAAGAAAATCATTAAAAGAATTAAACTTGCTGGACAAATTTTTGTTCGATGAAGCGATGGATGACCCGGAAAATGTAAAGATAATGTTGGATATCATATTGAGCCAGAATACCAATCTGAAACATCCGCCACAGACCGAAAAAGAGCAGAGAACGTCTACGGACAATCGGCAGATCAGATTAGATGTATATGCTATAGATGAAGATGATGTGATATATGAAGTAGAAGCGCAAAAAGAGAATACACATAATCTTCCAAAAAGAAGTCGTCTGTATCAGGGAATCATTGACAGTAAACTGCTGCCGCCGGGAGTTGTTGATTTCAATTTATTGAATGAAGTTTTAATTGTGCTGATTATGCCGTTTGACTTGTTCGGATATGGATTATATCGTTATACCTTTCAGATGAGATGTGCGGAAGTTCCGGAACTAAGGCTGAATGATGGTGCAACAAGGATATTCCTGAATACCAGGGGCAAACATCCGGAGCTGGTATCACCGGAACTGATAGAGCTTTTGAAGTATATGGAACACAGTACGGATGAAGTGTCAGAAGCGTGTGAAAGCAAACGGGTTCAAGATATGCATAGACGAGTTTGTCGAATCAAAGCAAGTGAAAAGACAGAGGTGAAGTATATGCAGACATGGGAAGAACGGATAATGATAAAGCAGGAAGGAATTGCTGAGGGAAAAATAGAAGGAGAAAAAGCACTTTTGAAAAGTTTGATTGAAAAGAAGATGGTTAAAAAATATTCGGCAGAGCAAATTGCGGAAATGTTAGAGATTGATGTTTCAGAAGTAGAGAATATTATGAAAGAGATACAAAACGAGAAGCATCTGTAAGGAACTGTCAGTGGCAGGTTTTATGGGTAACAGCTTTATACTAATGCATGGTGATATTATAAGAACGGTCAGATATGTTTATCAAAGCATATCTGACCGTTCTTTGTCATCTGGACGGGCAATCATATGCTGGATATGATCTTCAATCAGAAAGAAAAAGATGCGCAGAATCAAAAAACGGACATGCAGATCGATACAGAAGTCTTCTCTACACTTCCGTTCACAGACAGGGAGATTATATCTCTTTTCGGAAATTTACTGGACAATGCACTGGAAGCATGTGAACAGATCAAGGGAAAAGAAAGATGGATACGGATTAAAATAAAAAAGAAAAACAGGCTGATTTATATTGAAATTGCCAATGCAATTGCAAAGAAACCGGATCAAAATGAAACGGGATTTATTTCAACGAAAAAAGAGAATGGACTGCATGGTTACGGGATGAAGAATATTCGGGATATTGTAGAGAAATATGAAGGAATATTTCAGTGTGAGATATGGGAAGAGTCTTTGATGATTATGATTTCGGTGTATGATTAATCGTTGGGCGGCCTGATAAAAGAAGTTGAACGTATATACTGGTATATATATAAAAACTGTGCTATCATATCTATAGAGATAAATAGTTCTCCTTTGGCAAGTAAAAAGGACAGAATTAGAATAGAGGCGGTTGTATGTTTAAAAAACTGATATTGGTGCAGGGCATCCTGCTTTCTTTCCAGATACTGTTGTATTTCGGATGTGAGCTTTTTCAGAGCAGAATCCATGACGTAAAACGCTCGGCGGATGATAAGATTCCTTTTCTTCCATGGACGGCGTTACATTACTGCTTTTGGTTCCCTCTGATTGTTTTTTACCCATTAGTGGTTTTCCAAACGGATCCATATTCTTACGGCGGTTATCTGATGACCATGGTAATGGAAATCGTGCTCAGTGTGGTGTGTTATCTGATCTACCCGACTTCTTTTGAGAGACCGGTGCCGCCAGATGGCTTCTGGGGAAACTTTATGAAATTCATTTATCATGGCAGCTACCGGGGACTGAACTGTGCACCGAGTCTTCATTGTTCCAGTTGTTTTCTTGTGATCTATGTTTCCTTTACATGTGCGGGAATGAATTTGTGGGTTCGGGTATTTACAATTTCAATTGCTGTCATGATCGTGCTGTCAACGCTTACAACGAAACAGCATACATTAATTGATGTGGTGACAGCAGTTCCACTCTTTCTGATAAGCAGGATTTTGGGGAGTTTATTGACAGCCCGGTATTTTATACCGGTTTTGACATTTATGAGAATAAATCACTATTTACCAAAGTAATCACTTCATGTTACAATGTGGTACGTATATTTTTAAATAAAATGCATGTTTGAATAAATCTTCCAAATTCAAAAATCAAGGAGAAAGCATGAGAAAATTAGCATTAACTGATGATATTTTACTAAAAATTGAAAAGCCGGCACGCTATATCGGCAACGAAGTGAACTCTGTGATGAAAGATAAAAATAAAGTTGCTATAAGGTTTGCCATGTGTTTTCCGGACGTGTACGAAATAGGTATGTCGCATCTGGGAATACAGATCCTTTATGACATGTTCAACAAGCGTGATGATGTGTGGTGTGAGCGTGTCTATTCGCCATGGACTGATCTGGATCAGATCATGAGAGAACGGAAGATTCCGCTGTTCGCACTGGAATCGCAGGATCCGATTAAGGATTTTGACTTTCTCGGGATTACGATCCAGTATGAGATGTGCTATACCAACATCTTACAGGTGTTAGATTTAAGTGGAATTCCAATGCAGGCAGCAGACCGTACCTGGGATGACCCGATTGTGATCGGCGGAGGACCTTGCACATATAATCCGGAGCCGTTGGCAGAGTTTTTTGACCTTTTCTATATGGGTGAAGGCGAGACTGTCTATGATGAGCTTCTGGATGTCTATAAAGAGAATAAAAAGCGTGGCGGAACGAGAAAAGAATTTTTGGAAAGGGCAGCAGAGATTGAAGGAATCTATGTGCCTGCGTTCTATGATGTGGCGTATAAGGAAGATGGAACGATTGAGAGCTTCCGTCCGAATAATCCACATGCAAAAGAAAAAATCAAAAAGCAGGTAGTTATGGATATGACCAATGCAACGTATCCGGAGAAACCGGTCGTGCCGTTTATCAAGGCAACACAGGACCGAGTCGTTCTTGAGATCCAGAGAGGCTGTATCCGTGGATGCCGTTTCTGTCAAGCCGGAATGTTATACCGTCCGACCCGCGAAAAGGACGTAGAGGTCTTAAAAGACTATGCATATAAGATGTTAAAAAGCACCGGACATGAGGAGATTTCCCTTAGTTCGTTAAGTTCCAGTGATTACAGCCACTTAAGAGAGCTGGTAACGTTCCTGATCGATGAATTTAAATCACAGGGAATTAATATCAGTCTTCCGTCTCTTCGTATTGACGCTTTTTCGCTGGATGTGATGGGTCAGGTACAGGATATCAGAAAGAGCAGTCTGACATTTGCGCCGGAAGCCGGATCACAGAGAATGCGTAATGTGATCAATAAGGGACTTACAGAAGATGACATTCTCGGAGGTGCCGGACAGGCGTTCGACGGTGGATGGAATAAAGTAAAACTTTATTTCATGCTTGGACTCCCGACAGAGACAGAGGAAGACATGAGAGCAATTCCGGAACTTGCGGACAAAATTGCCAGACGTTATTATGAGATTCCAAAAGATCAGCGGAATGGAAAATGTCAGATTACAACGAGTACGTCTTTCTTCATTCCGAAACCGTTCACCCCATTTCAGTGGGCAAGAATGTATACAAATGAAGAGTATATTTCCAGAGCCGCAATTGTAAAGCATGCGTTTAATGATCAGCTCAATCGAAAGAGTTTGAAGTATCACTGGCACGATGCGGAAGTTACCGTTTTGGAAGGTGTATTTGCAAGAGGTGACAGAAAGACATCTGCAGTGATCAAAGAGGCATACCGTCTGGGATGCCTGTATGATTCCTGGAGCGATCAGTTCGATAATGAGAAATGGATGCAGGCTTTTGAAAATACAGGCATTGATATCGCATTTTATAATCACAGGGAGCGTCCGTTAGATGAAGTGTTCCCTTGGGACTTTATCGATATCGGGGTAACGAAGGAGTTCCTGAAGCGGGAATGGAATCATGCAATGAATGCAGAAGTAACGCCAAACTGCCGTATGAAATGTTCCGGCTGCGGTGTTGCTAAATGGAAAGGAGGTGTCTGTGTTGAAAGTAAGAATTAAATTCCGTAAATATGGAGTCATGCGTTTCATCGGACACCTGGATGTGATGCGTTATTTCCAGAAAGCAATCCGCAGAGCGGAGATTCCAATTGCATTTACAACCGGATACAGTCCGCATATGATCATGTCATTTGCACAGCCGCTTGGAGTCGGTGTGACAAGTGACGGGGAATATTTTGATATTGAGATCACGGAACCAATCTCCTCAAAGAAGGCAGTTGCACAGTTAAATGAAGTGATGGTGGAAGGCGTAGAAGTCGTAAGCTTTCGTGAGATTTCATCGGATAAGAAAGCCAGCGGTATGACGATCGTTGCCGCTGCAGACTATAAAGTAACATTTCCTAAGACATTCCAGCATGCAGAAGAGATACGTATACTTCCGGAAAGCTGGAAAGAAAAGGTGGATGCTTTTATGGCACAGCCGGAGATCGTGGTGCTGAAGAAGACCAAGAGAAGTGAAAAAGAAGTTGATATCAAATCGATGATCTACAAAATGTCTGCACTGGATGATGGTATCTATCTGTATCTTGCAACCGGAAGTGAACAGAATCTGAAGCCGGATCTTGTAGCGGAAGCGTTCTTAAAATTTGCAGGAGAGAATCCGGAAGAAATACCGGTGCAGATTCACAGACTTGATGTGTATGCCAAGAATCCAGAAGCGAAGGAAGGACAGACAGAGTTTATTTCACTGGATGGTCTGGGAAAAGAAATTCTATAATATTACAATAGAGATGATAGAAGGAAAAAGAACTTCCATGAGTTGACAGGAGTGATAAAACATGAGCAAAAAGGAAGTAAAGACAAATGCAATGCGTATGCTGGACCGTGCAAAAGTTCCTTATACGTACGAAGAATATGAATGTGATGATTTTACAGACGGTATACAGACTGCAGATAAACTTGGATATGATCACAAACTGGTTTATAAGACGTTAGTAACAACAGGAAAAACGGGAAATCATTATGTGTTCGTAATCCCAATCGAAGCAGAGATCGATTTTAAGAAAGCAGCAAAGGTTGTAGGTGAAAAATCTTTGGAGATGCTGCATTTAAAGGATCTGACAAAAGTAACCGGATATGTCCGCGGGGGATGTACAGCTATCGGTATGAAGAAACAGTTTCCTACTGTAATCCAGGAAGATGCAAAGGATCTGGAATATATGCATGTAAGTGGTGGAAAGCTTGGAATGCAGATCAGGCTTGCACCGTTGGATCTTCAGAAGGTTGCAAAAGCAGAATTTGCAGATGTGATCCGTCATTAACACATACGGTTGCTGGAAAAATGTGTATATTTATGCAGTAGTTCTAAAAATCATTCCCTATTTGTCTGCATATTAATACATTATTGCATTGAAGTACGCACGAAAATGATGTAAGATAAATGCAGTTATGTTTTTATAAGCTAAAAGAATGTGAATACATTTCAGAAAATACTTGGTTGGAGGAATACAAAAAGAAGATGAAAAAAGTTGTAAAATTTGGTGGTAGTTCGCTTGCAAGTGCCGAGCAGTTTAAAAAAGTAGGTAACATTATCAGAAAAGAGGAATTCAGAAGATATGTCATTCCGTCTGCGCCTGGTAAACGTACGCCGGATGATACAAAAGTAACGGATATGTTATACAGCTGCTATGGACAGGCAATCCTTGGAGAAGATGCAGAAAAAGATTTTGAAGAACAGTTAGATGCAATCAAAGAAAGATATAACAGCATTATTAAGGGATTGAATCTGGATCTGAGTCTGGATGAAGAATTTAAAATAATCCGTACAAACTTCAGTAAAAAGATTGGCAGAGACTATGCTGCTTCCCGCGGAGAGTATCTGAATGGTATCATCATGGCTGCATATCTTGGATATGAATTTATCGATGCAGCAGAAGTAATCGCTTTTGATGAAAATGGTAATTTTGACGGGGAAAAGACGAATGAAATCCTGTCTGAAAGACTGGCACATACAGAGCGTGCAGTGATTCCTGGATTTTATGGTGCAAAACCGGATGGAAGCATCCAGACATTTTCACGTGGTGGATCGGATATCACAGGATCGATCGTTGCAAAGGCAGTACATGCGGATATGTATGAAAACTGGACAGATGTATCCGGGTTCCTGATCGCAGATCCTAGAATCATCAAGAATCCAAAGCCGATCGATGTGATCACATACAGAGAACTTCGTGAGCTGTCTTACATGGGAGCAACTGTACTTCACGAAGATGCAATCTTCCCGGTTCGTAAAGAGGGAATTCCGATTAATATCCGTAATACGAATGCACCGGAAGATAAAGGAACTTTGATCGTAGAAGATACATGCAGAAAACCACGTTTTACAATTACAGGTATTGCAGGTAAGAAAGATTTTGCTTCTATTACGATTGAAAAAGCAATGATGAACTCTGAAGTGGGATTTTGCTGCAAGGTTCTGGAAGTGTTTGAAAAGAATAACATTTCCATTGAACATATGCCGTCTGGAATTGATACCATGACAATCTTTGTTCACAGGGATGAATTCGAAGAAAAGGAACAGGATGTCATTGCAGGAATCCACAGAGCCGTAGAGCCTGACTTCCTGGAACTGGAGTCAGACCTTGCACTGATCGCTGTTGTAGGAAGAGGTATGCGTGCGACCAGAGGAACTTCCGGACGTATCTTTGCTGCACTTGCACATGCTAATGTCAACGTTAAGATGATTGACCAGGGATCCAGCGAACTGAATATCATCATTGGTGTCAGAAGTCATGATTTTGATGCAGCCATCAATGCAATCTACGACATTTTTGTAAACACAATGATTTAATAAATATTGCAGTGTGCTTACTGCGTAAGAAAATTGGGGAGGCTTTCATTAGCTATGAATATTATGTTTTTCCTGAAGCCCAAAAGCGAGCTGGCTTACATCTATGATTATCACACCCTGCGCCAGGCTTTGGAAATTATGGAATACCACAAATACTCCTGTGTGCCGATATTGAATAAAGAGGGGAAATACGTCGGCTCTATTACAGAGGGAGATCTTTTATGGTCATTGAAAGAACTGGATCTTTTTAATATTAAAGAAGCAGAGTCTATCAGTATCATGAAGATTAAAAGGCGTGTAGATTATCAGTGCGTGACGGCAGAATCAAATATGGAAGATCTGATCGGACGCGCAATGGAACAGAATTTCGTTCCGGTGATTGATGACCAGGAACATTTTATCGGCATTATCACCAGAAGAGATATTATTGGTTACTGTTATGACAGATTGAAAGAATGTGGGGAACAAGATGATCATTGATTTTCATACACATATGTTTCCAGATAAGATAGCCGGGCGTACGCTCGACTATCTTTCTGGCATTTTTGGAGCAAGTCCATTTGCGGATGGAACACATAGCGGACTCTGTGATTCTATGAAAAAGGCCGGGGTGGATATCTCCATAGCGCTTCCGGCGGTGACAAAGGTAACACAGGTAGAATCCATTAACCGTTTTGCTTCCGGATTTACCAAAGGACCGGTGATTTCATTCGGAGGGATTCATCCGGCATGTGAGAATTATAAAGAAATATTAAAAGAGATCAAGAATCTGGGACTGAAGGGAATTAAACTTCACCCGGATTATCAGGATATGTATTTTGATGATATTCGTTATGAACATATTATTGATACGGCATCAGATCTGGGACTGATCACAGTAGTTCATGCGGGAGTCGATCCAAAATGTCCGGACGATGTGCATTGTACGCCAAAGATGGCAAGAAAGGTTCTGGACGATGTAAAACCTGAAAAACTGGTGCTTGCCCATATGGGTGGAAATGAAATGTGGAATGATGTAGAGAAGTATCTCGTGGGACAAAATGTATATTTTGATACGGGAGTCATTCTGGACAAAATGCCACAGGAACAGTTCCTGCGCATTGTAAGAAACCAGGGCGCAGAGCGTATATTATTCGGCACAGATTCGCCGTGGGCAGATCAGGCACATTTTGTCAGCCTGTTAAATGAGATGTCTCTGGGTGAGAAAGAGAAGGAGGCAATCTTTGCGGAAAATGCGAAGAGACTGCTTGGAATATAATTATAAAATATATTGGGAAATCTCCCGAAAAATATATTACAAAAATATTTCGGATAGTACTTGATTTTTTGAAAAACGTATGCTATTATCTATGAGTATGCCGCACAACGAGGTTGAAGTTCTGCTAAAATTCTAGTCAGACACCGAAGTTGGCGAGTAATGATAATAGGAGGTGCCATATGTACGCAATTATAGCAACAGGTGGTAAACAGTACAAAGTAGCCGAAGGCGATATCATTAAAGTAGAGAAACTTGGTGTAGAAGCTGGAGAAACTTTTACATTTGACCAGGTTCTTGCAGTAAGTGACAACGGATTAAAAGTTGGTAACCCAACAGTTGAAGGTGCAACAGTTGAAGCTTCTGTAGTTGAAAACGGTAAAGCTAGAAAAGTTATCGTTTACAAGTACAAGAGAAAATCTGGATACCACAAGAAAAACGGTCACAGACAGCAGTATACTGCAGTTAAGATTGAAAAAATCAACGCTTAATATTGGAGAGCATCCATGATTCATGTAACGATCTTTCAGAACAAGTATAAAGAATGTGTGGGTTTTCAGACGGAAGGACATGCTGAATATGCAGATCCGGGACAGGATATTGTATGTGCCGCTGCTTCTATTCTGGTAATCAACACGATAAATGCAATTGAAGAATTTACGGAAGATGATGCAAGTCTGATTTCGGAAGATGAGACGGGAATGATTTCCTATCATCTGAATCATCCTTCAAAAGATGCTCAGCTTTTGCTGAATACAATGATACTTGGTCTGGAACAGATGGTAGATGATGACAACTATGCAGAATATATTGATTTAACATTCGAGGAGGTGTAAGAACCATGATGAAATTAAACCTTCAGTTTTTCGCTCATAAAAAAGGTGTAGGTTCTACAAAGAACGGTAGAGATTCTGAGTCTAAGAGACTTGGTGCTAAAAGAGCTGACGGACAGTTTGTAAAAGCTGGTAATATTCTTTACAGACAGCGCGGAACAAAGATTCACCCAGGAATCAATGTAGGACGCGGCGGTGACGATACATTATTCGCACTCGTTGATGGCGTTGTAAGATTTGAAAGAAAAGGAAAAGATAAGAAACAGGTTTCTATCTATCCAGTAGCTTAATTATGAGTTGAAAAAGTGCGTTGCAATGATTAACTTCTTTCGGTTATGATGCAGCGCGCTTTTTTTAACTTCTGTTTATTATATAGATGAAAGGAATACAGTATGTTTGCAGATAGAGCAAGGATATTTATTAGAGCAGGTAAGGGCGGAGACGGCCATGTGAGCTTCCGCCGTGAAAAGTACGTGGCAAATGGCGGCCCGGACGGCGGAGACGGCGGACGCGGCGGTGACGTTATATTTGAAGTCGATGAAGGCCTGAATACACTTCAGGACTACAGACATAAGAGAAAATTTAAAGCAAAAGACGGTGAGCAGGGCGGAAAACGCCGATGCCATGGTGCAGACGGTGAAGATATTGTCCTGAAGGTGCCTGAAGGAACGGTTATTAAAGAATCAGAGTCTGGAAAAGTCATTGCAGATATGTCCGGAGATAACCGCAGACAGATCATCTTAAAAGGTGGTAAGGGTGGTCTTGGAAATCAGCATTTTGCAACTGCAACCATGCAGGTTCCAAAATACGCACAGCCAGGGCAGCCAGCAAAGGAATTATATGTAGATCTGGAATTAAAAGTAATCGCAGATGTAGGACTTGTAGGATTCCCGAACGTTGGAAAATCTACATTCTTATCACGTGTTACGAATGCACAGCCGAAGATCGCCAATTATCATTTTACAACACTGAACCCAAATCTTGGCGTTGTGGATCTTCCGGATGCAAATGGATTCGTAATCGCAGATATTCCTGGTCTGATCGAGGGTGCATCAGAAGGTGTTGGTCTTGGACATCAGTTTCTGCGTCATATCGAGCGTACAAAACTGATGATTCATGTAGTAGATGCGGCCGGAACAGAAGGTCGTGATCCGGTAGAAGATATTTACAAGATCAACAATGAATTAAAAGCATATAATGCAGATATCGCGAACCGTCCACAGGTAATCGCAGCAAATAAAATCGATGCGATTTTTACGGATGATGATCCGGTACAGCGTTTAAAAGATGAATTTGAGCCACAGGGAGTAAAGGTATTTCCAATTTCCGGTGTTACCGGACAGGGAATTAAGGAATTGCTCTACTATGTGTCAAATGAGTTACAGCATCTGGAACAGGATACGATCGTATTCGAACAGGAATACTTCCCGGAGGAAGAAATCCCGATGATCGATCTTCCATATACAGTCGAAAAGGAAGACGGTATGTATGTTGTAGAAGGACCAAAGATCGAGAAGATGCTGGGATATACCAATCTGGATTCCGAAAGAGGATTTGCATTCTTCCAGAAATTCCTCAAGGATTCCGGTATTCTGGAACAGCTCGAAGAGGCTGGTATCCAGGAAGGTGACACAGTACGTATGTATGGTCTGCAGTTTGATTATTATAAATAGGAAAATGCCTGCAGTCCGTTGATTGTGATAAAGAGGAGATTAAAAATGACTACAAAACAGAGAGCTTATTTAAAAGGTCTTGCCATGAATTTAGATCCGATCTTCCAGATTGGAAAGAACAGTATGACACCGGAAGTTACAAAAGCAGTTCAGGAAGCGCTGGATGCAAGAGAACTGATCAAGATCAGTGTACTTAAGAATTGTGCAGATGATCCGCGTGCACTTGCAGAAGTGATTGCAGAACGTACACGTTCACAGGTGGTTCAGGTAATCGGTAAAAAGATCGTATTATACAAAGAAGGTAAAGATAAGCATAAGAAGATTGAACTGCCAAAATAATACAGGTAGGAGATTCGAATGAAAATAGGAATTATGGGGGGAACTTTTGATCCGATCCATAACGGACATCTGATGCTGGGACATGCGGCATATAAAGCATTTTCACTGGATCAGGTCTGGTTTATGCCGAACGGAAATCCTCCGCATAAAAAAAGTGAGGCAATAAAATCTACCGCAAAGGACAGGCTCGAGATGACCAGACGTGCGATCGCCCCATTCCCGGAGTTTGTATTACAGCCATATGAGGCTCTGAGAGAGGAAGTATCTTGTTCTTACCAGACGATGGAACATTTCAGGAAAGTATATCCGGATGATGAATTTTATTTTATCATCGGTGCAGACTCTCTTATGGCAATCGAGACCTGGATACATCCGGAAAGGATCTTTCCAACATGCACGATCCTTGCGACATACCGAGATGAGGTAAAGACAAAAGAAGAGATGAACCGGCAGATCCGTTATCTGTCCGAAAAGTATGGTGCAAAGATTGAATTAATGGAGACGCCGCTTATGCAAATAGCCTCTCATGAGCTGCGTGCCAGTCTTCAGGCGGGAGAATCAGTCTCTGAATATGTTCCGGATGTTGTATGCAGTTATATTAAGGAACATCATTTGTATCGATAACATCAAATGAAAAAGAAGCAAAAGAGGGATACAGTAATGAATGAAAGAATTTTAAAAATACAGCATACGTTAAAAAAAGATTTGGATGAAAACCGTTATCAGCATACACTGGGAGTTATGTATACGTCCGCTTCGATGGCTATGCGTTACGATGTGGACGTTCAGAAGGCACTTTACGCAGGATTATTGCATGATTGCGCAAAATGTATCCCCGGAGACAAGAAAATCCATCTATGCGAAAAATATGGCCTTTCGGTATCGGAAGTAGAGAAAGAAAATCCAAGTCTGTTACATGCAAAACTTGGAGCATGCCTGGCTCAAAAAAAATATGAGATCCAGGATAAAGAAATCCTTCAGGCAATTGAAAGCCATACAACCGGCCGGCCGGCGATGTCATTACTGGAGAAGATTGTCTATATTGCGGATTATATTGAACCGGGCAGAAAGAATTTACCGAATATGGCGGATGTAAGAAAACTTGCTTTCAGGGATATTGATGAATGTCTATACCGGATTTTGAAAGATTCACTGGTATATCTGAATAGCAGAAATATTATGGTGGATCCTATGACGCAGAAAACTTATGAGTATTATAAAAAAGAAATGGGAAAGGAGGAGTAATATGGATCAGGCAAAAGAAATGGCAAAAATCGCATTTGAAGCTTTAGAAGAAAAGAAGGGTGAGAATGTATGTGCAATTGATATTTCAGCTGTATCTGTACTTGCTGATTATTTTGTTATTGCAAATGGTAACAGTGACAGTCAGGTACGTGCACTTGTTGAGAATGTAGAAGAGAAGATGCACAAGGCCGGATATGCAGCAAAAGAGACAGAAGGACACAGAAGCGGAGCATGGGTACTGATTGACTTCGGTGATGTGATCGTGCATATTTTCGATCGGGAAAATCGTGAGTTCTACAATCTGGAACGTATCTGGAATGATGGAAAAAGAATTGATGATGTGAATGAATTCTAGAATAGAATTATCAAAAAAGAAGTTCGGTTAAAAACCGGACTTCTTTTTTACGTTCTGAATCAATTAAAAGAAACGGAATACTCCGATTACTTTTCCCATAATCTGAAGATCGCGGACAATGATCGGCTCGAGAGCATCGTTCTCAGGCTGCAGACGGAAAATTCCTTCTTCTTTATAGAATCTTTTAACCGTAGCACTATCTTCCAGTAATGCAACTACAATATCTCCGTTATCAGCGACAGAAGACTGTTCGACTAATACAAAATCTCCATCGAGAATACCTGCATTGATCATACTTTCTCCATGAACTTTCAACATAAACGTCTGCTTGTTCGGCATGTATTCCATTGGGATAGGAAAGTAGTTCTCGATATTCTGTTCTGCAAGAAGCGGCTCTCCGGCAGCTACATGGCCGATTACCGGTACATTCACCATCTCACGGCGGTTAAAGTTAAAAGAGTCGTCCAGAATCTCGATTGCACGAGGTTTGGTCGGATCTCTTCTGATATATCCATTCTTTTCCAGTGTCTCCAGATGTGAATGAACAGAAGAAGTAGACTTCAAATGAACAGCCTCGCAGATATCTCTGACTGACGGTGGAAAACCACGCTCCAGTATCTGTGATTTTATGTATTCTAAGATCTCTTCCTGCTTAGCAGTTATTTTTCCCTGTGCCATATATAGGTCCTCCTTAAATGGGATATTTCCGTTAATTTTTATATAGTTAATGATAACACAGTACATAAGAAAACGCAAACAGATGTTTAGAAAATATGTTCGAAAAATTGCTTTCACACATTGACAAACATATGTTCTATGTGTATAATTAATTACGAAAAGAACATTTGTTCTTGTGCGATTGAATTAAAGAATTACAGGAGGGGTATGGAATGAATACTAAAAGAATGAATATCAGAAGAAGTAACGGCCGAAGAAAAAGAAGTGTACACGTTAAGAAACTGATTATTGGCTTTTTCTCGGTTATTATGATTTTGAGTTTAAGTGTCTTTTACGGAAGTGGTCTTGTAAGTGCACATGATAATGCAAAAGACGATCCTGTCAGATGCAAGTACTATAAAAGTATTCAGATCCATTCCGGAGACACCTTATGGAATATTGCAGAAGAATATATGGATGATGATTATGAATCTGTTAAGGATTATATTTCAGAAGTAAAAAAGATCAATAAGCTTTCTTC
>ERZ808240.2638-NODE-2638-length-19004-cov-71.949971_pt1 | contig 19004 bp, 16 predicted proteins | sample MGYA00521084_ERZ808240 | MGnify/ENA primary metagenome ERZ808240 (study PRJEB31516, sample SAMN03275571) | gut metagenome | biome: mammalia-associated habitat; material: feces | host: Papio cynocephalus | place: Kenya | collected 2012-08-06 ...
CGTCGCTGGCTATGAAACATTTCGTCTCTCGAATGGGACATTCTTTTACTATGTAATTCAAAAACATTCTATTGGAAATACTATTCTTCATCTTCCGAATTATAATCACTATCAGCAAAGCCGTCATCGAAACCAGACTCATAACCTTCCTCATAGCCAAGTTCGTACTCTTTCCGTTTTTTCTTCCCTTTATATCGGCAAGCATCATCATAGGAATCCCCTCGTAAATTTTCAATGCCATCATTATATCCATCCTCCTGTCCTTGCTCGAATCCCTCATCATAATAAGGATTAACACTGACATCAAAACCAGAATAGTAGCTGTGCTGAGAATTGCTAATGGAATTGGCTTTCAGAGAATCCAATTCGATAGGTAGCTCTTGACTAGTTTGAGCCTCTTGCCCATAAATATTTTCCTCAATCTTTGGATCAGAAGAATCTCTTGGAGTATCCTTTTCCTTCGTAGAACACCCCAAAAATAACGTCATGGCAATTTCCCAAAACACCCAACAGACTTTTCCCCTTACCATATCAATAGACTTTCTACCAAGTGAAACGCTCCTATTAGCATCATAATAATGCCAATCAATGACAAGCCGACTATCACATAATGGTCGATTGACTGAGAATTCCTAAGCCTCAGCCAAGAAGGGAAATGCTTCCATAAAAGATACCCCAATACTATTTGAAAAATCGAATGTACCATAATCACTTCAAATAAGGTTTGATAACATCAATGCTCCATGCATAATTCAAGTTTGCCTGTGAGCCATCATAGAATGTACCAGAAGTTACGCCAACAGCCTCCCCATACTCATTGATTAACGCTCCACCACTACTGCCATGGTCTATCAACGCATTTATCTGCATCAAATTCGTATCACGCCACTGCGAAACTTCACCTGACGAAAATGTATTTTCGAGACCTCTAGGACTACCAATGGCATAGACCTTATCGCCAACACTAGGTTTCTCCTTCGCTAATGGAATAAAAGGAGTATCATCTACATTTACAAAAAATAAGATAAAATCCTCTTTGTCATCAGACGTAATAACTTTAGTTACCTTATAAGCCGTATCACTTCCTACAAGTTTTATCTGTTCTGCCCCAATAGCAGTATCCTTAAATACATGATAATTACTAACTGCCAAACCATGCGAGTTTATGAAGAATCCAGAGCCTTGATAAGTATTAGTACCATCTGTCGTAAACACCATAAATACGGCATTTCCATATTTATTAAAAATGGTTTTTCCATTTAGTACATCATCATTATCCCCATATTCCGCAGTAACATCTGCTTGAACATCATCCTCTATTCCCGAAGAAACGGAAGCTGTTCGTTCTACAGAAGATTCTGTTTCTCTATTTAACTTCTTGTGCCCAGATTTATGCGCACAAGAAGTTAATATACATATAAAAATGGCTATCAACAATTTACTTTTTCCCATCTTCTATAATATTTTTAGGAATTATATGAATTAAGAATCGTTGGTTGTTGGCTTCCACTTGCGTATCACGCATTGTCTCGATATTATATCTACCATCACCACTACCTGCGATTTGCACCTCACAATTTTTTCCAAAGTTTATACCACAAACATCTTTCCAATATTTCATCAAGGAATATGCTCGTTCAAAACTCAAATCATAATTGCGGTCAGTCCAATGCTCTGAATTTCTCGAAGCCTGCCCCTCTATAATCAAGAGATATTTATTGTCATTATGCTTTGCCAAAAACTTCTGAATTTCATTACCAGCTGCCCCTAATTGTTCTTTTGTATTTTCTGGCAACTCCTCAATATCATAATGCAGCTCTTCAAAAAAGCAATGCACTTTAAGTACATACTTTTTATAAAAGGGATTATACTCAAAGTACTGCTTACTCAAATCCTCTGTTGATTTCTGAACGAGTTTGATTTCTGCCAATTCTCTTTCTGTTGCTTCCATACGTTTATGTAATAAAACTATTACTAAAACAAATAGGACTAACATAATAAAGAACAGACTGGTCATCAAATCAGAATAACTTGTCCAAAAGAAAGACTCTTTATGTTTCATTCCACTTTAACTTTTTCGGATTGTACTTTTGGGATTTTTAAAGAAACAACAGTATCTTTGCCTACGCCTTTTGTATCTCTTACCAAAGAATCAGCTTCCACTATAGAATCTGTCATCTCTTCTGTAGAATTAGCACTCTTGATGGCCCTAACATCCCCCATCATTCTATAAGAGCAATACCCCATAAATAGAGATGACATAAAGAACATAATGGCACATACCACCAACAAGACTTTTCCCCATATAGGGAAACTCGTTTCTCTTCGACCTCCATCAGGTGTAGTTGTTGCCAAGAATTCTATTCTATCAACCTTCTTACTAATTTTTTCTATGGCTATCGCATTGTTTTTCTCTATCTTATTAGCCAAAGAAGTCAGCGCAGCTGGAATCTGTGAGATTGCTTCCAAATTTTTGTTCATCTTTGGGAATGCCTCCAACTGACTTGTAAACTGGTCGAGCAACTGCTTGTTGATGGTTTTAAAGGTATCTACCTCGTCAGTCAGCACCTTTTCCAACTCAGCCATATTCGTCACAGAAGTGTCCTGCAATGCTTTAAGAGCTGTCTTTAGAGCATCTGTCTCATCTGTAAGATTCTTTGCTATTTCAGCTTTGTTGCGAGTAAAGAAATCCCTAATTTCCTCAAGAACATGCAAACGATCGCTTTCTGCAAAGAACTGTTCGTTAAACTTTTCGATTGCAGTAGTGTATCCCTTTATACTATTCAGATAGTATTGAAAATCCTGCAACTTATCAGTACACCCCTTCAATTCCTGCAGAACATTCACATTGGCTCTTGCCATTTTCATAACATCCATGTCATGAACAGCCTGAATAATGTCTGCCTGAATCTTATATGACTCATTCACCTTAGACAAAGTTCCTCCCAATTCATGGGTATTAGAAGAGAACGTATTGTTAAATTGATTCAGATTCTTAACCAACTTATTCAAAGCATCGGAAGTATCAGAAGGTAACTCTGGCAATAAAACAGATTGCATCCATGCCAGGAACTCATTCTTTCCACTCTCTTCCTCCAATTTGCATCTTTTAAAGAGTAAAGAATTCAACGTCGTAAGACCTATACCAAAGATACTTGCAACCATAGCCCATGCAACACCTGTAAGCAAATCACTCACTCCATCTGCAGCCGAATAGAATGCCGATTGCTGAGCCGAAGAATTTGTCATCAAGGAAGTGATACTATCCGTGAACAACAAAGAACCTAGACCTATAATGACACCCAACATTGTACCAGCAAGCCCACAATACAAAGGCACTGGAGTTTGCGTATTTATGTCATCTTCTACCGTTTCACAATGTCTATCCACTGCATCCTTAAGCAAATTATAATCTATAACTGAGCCGACACTATGATTCAGATATTTATTAATAGAAGTTGCTATAGAGGAAAATATTTCATTTCCCTGTCCATAAATACCCTTGACGAACCCAGATACGCTATCATGAGTTATATCCCAAGAATCTTTTCTATTAAAGATGTCTCGGAACTGATGCATTCGCTTCAAGTTCTTAATGAAAAAATAGAACTGAAGCCCAATTATACATAATACGATTATTGGAACAACAAATTTCATTGTATATATTTATATTATATTTTAATTTTACTTTAATTTTACTTCAGCAGGATACAATACTTCCCAATATTTTTGTCCGTTTTGCTCTCTTTGAACAGCCTGTCCACGTTTAATTACTTTCATATCTGTAGCATCTTGCAGAGAACCTTCAGTTATATTAACGGCACAACGAATAGAAGAGATGGACTTTATTCTCTTTACAGAAAAAGGCTCAAACTCCACGAGACCATCTGCCTTAACAAAATATTGAAAGACAGCCTCTTCTGTTGCAGACATATACACCTTACCTATTCTTCCTCTATTATCATTTACACCGAAATAACCACTCTTTATATCTTTGGCTGGTAAAGGAGTCTTCTTATAATCAGATTCTGACTCCCGAGTAGGCTCTTTCTTGCTTACATTTTGCAAATCGCCCTTCTTTTTCAGTGCATCAATCTGTCTCTGCAGATAATCTATATCATCTCGATAATCATGTACCGCACACACACTTGCTCTATTATTGCTAACAGCCCCCTCATCTTTCAATCTATTAATTGCATTTTCCAAAGAAGCAATGGTACTCTTTATTTTCGACTTACTTTTCTGCAAGCTATGTATTCCACATAAAGAAATCACAACCAAAAGCAAAAGTAAAATACAAATTCCTACCAATACATAAACCAATCGCTTGTCAACCTTATTATCCAATTCGCTATTTGAATCTTTCAAGGACTGCTCAACAGATTCAATACGAGCACTATCAGCTCGTATTGAATTCTTCAAATCTCTATATTCATGCTGCAATTCTGCAAAATTTTTTGGAACAATCGTATCACTATCAACTTGTTCTGTAGAGTTCTTAGTTGCACTATTAGATTGAGCGCCACCATTATTGCAAGCACATAATGTAATACTTGCTATTAGTATCAATAGTATCTTCTTCATATCAATTTTTTTCGTTCATTAAACTATTATTGATTGCTTCCGACAAAACATTCATCACACCTTTTATAGGATAGAAGAACGTTGTCTCGCTTATTTTCTCTTGTCCATTAGAGTCCTCTTTTGCTAAAGTAATACCACGATTGATGAAAGTATCAAGATCATCTCTGCAAACGTCCTTAGCCAAAGCCAAAGACTCTGGAGTTACTCCAAAGTTTTCATCAAAGTTAAACTCTTTGTTCAACTTATAAAATGCAAACTCAAAGAAATTCTCCACAGCCACTTTCGTCTTATCAATATAAGCAGCATCTATCGAGTCATAAGTATCATCATTGCTTACAAAAGAAGTACCATCTCCCTTCAAAATTACCACTTTATCTCTATCCTCATCCAAAGGATGGTTTGTAACCAACGCCCCTTTACATGTAGCTTGTTTTGGAGAAGAAGACATATCACCCAAGCCAAGAATCTCCAATTTACCATCTGTACCATCGACATTTAGCAATTGGAATATCTTGCTAGTAAATTTTGCCAACAATTTATCATCAGGAGTGATAACACGCAAAATTTTACTACCATTTCCGCTAAACGAGATATGGCGAGGCATAGTCATATTCTTCAACCTCAAAATCTGGGCAATATGATATATGATGGCTGTATAGAATATTATGAAGACAATTTTGAAATTCTCATCATCACTTAGCAGCACATCGAAATCTATCACACTTCTATCCAAATTTGCAGCAGCAGGATTATCTGGCAATGAGAAGAAGAAAGATGCAATATTCGAAGGCTTTGTATTGGTATCCAAAATCTTCTTCAATTCGTCAATATCCTTTATCTTATCCTCAACCACCTTTTTGAAGTAATCGATGATACCATTATGAAGGCTAGCATCCAATGAACTTTCAAAAAGGTCATTAGAGGCAAACTTGAATGATGTCACATTTTGCAAATCGCCATCCTTAGCAAAAGCTATATCGGTAGTACCTCCACCTATATCTATACTAACCAAATTGGTAGCTGTAGCATTTTGGCGGAAGAAATATTGGATAGGGGCCGATGATTCCGTCATAGACTTAGTTGCTCCATTTCCAAAATACTTGCGATACGCAGTGTTCCATGTTGTTCGAATCAAATTCACTCGCTTAGGCGACATACTGATTGGATAGAACCATGTAATATCCGTTTGCAGCAAATTACCTCCATTCATAATGACCTTATTACGCAACATCAGCATCAAGCAGTCTATAAAAACTGAGATATAACGCTGAGCCTGTCCCTTTCCCCACTTGATATTATCCTGAGGGCTATCATTATAGTCATTTGCCACACGCTTATTATAAGCGAATGGAATGTTCACCAATTCATAAGGTAATATTACATTGTTCCAATCCACTCCCTTTGCATAAGACAATACAGTTCTAGTAGGGAACTTAAACATGGAATCTTCACCAAGTACAAATGGAAGGAAATCATACTCCTCCAAGCCTTCTTGCTCCAACAAGTCATTAAAGATGTCATTAGAAGAAGTAACAAACATCTTCACCATAGGACTATCTTTCTGACCATAAGCCAATGCATGAGGTTCCAACTCTCCATTCTTTATAACTTCAATATGAGTATTTGATGTTCCAAGATCTACAGCGAACTTAAACTGTTCAGTGCTTCTTTGTGGAGCAAACATAGGCACAAGAACACCCCTGTTACCATAGGCATCAGCAAACACAATATAATCAAAGTTTTGCTTATCCAAAGTATAAGTTACAGCCTTATAAGCATATTCACCATTTTTATTACGGCAATCATTAGTTGCTTTTTGCTGGTTTACTCCCTCATAGAAAGAGAATTGATAGTTACGTTTAAATGTACTGACACAACCAATCTTATATAACGCATCATTTGAGTCTGTGAACTTTACATTTGGCATGATAAAGCCTGTAAAATCAGCCTCAACTATCGATCCCTGGTTACGAGAAGCATCAGCTGCATTTCCTGCTCCATAGTATATTTTTGTATATTCTACGAACTTAACACTTCCATTGCCTTTGATAGGAATACGCAAATATACTTTTACACTCATATCATTGATATTCTCCATCTTCATCATGGAAGAACCATCACTGAATGGCGTTTGCAAATCTTCTACGGAAAAGAACTCAAAAAATCTTTGTTTTAAAGGCAACAAGTAGCTTTTCTTCACACCTGTTTGACCATCGTAATTTCCATCCCAAAAAGCATGATTATTTAATGTGTGAGGAATTTGGATGATAGTATCTTCTAAAAAATCACCTATCGTCAAATATGGATATACTGTTCCGTCATTTGGCAAACGTCTTTGGTTCAAATCATTCTGCTTATCAAAATAGTCCGCACGATTATTCTTACCCCACGGTGCTGTGGTGTAATGAAGATTTGCATACATGTTACCAGACTCTACTGGTAACACAAGAGGCATGTTAGTCATCTGGACTTTCGACATTATCTCAAAATCACTACCCTTTATCGGCTGATTCAGTTTCTTGAATATTGGATAACCCAGAACCTCCACTATATTGGTTTGCTGATTCACAGAAACCTGAATAGTATTACTAGCCAATGGATTAGAATTTGTCAATCCCTTTAGCTCGTTTCTGAGATCCACAGGAAGCATCTTCAAAGTTGCTTGAAGATATTCATAAACTTCAGGGAACAAATCGGCAAAATCAGGAATAGACTTACTAAGCACAAACCAAGCCTTGACATATTCTTTGTCACGCTTATACAATGGCTGGAAGTCTGAATCAAAAGGTCTATCCTGTCCAAAGTTTATCTCCTTGGACACATCTTCCAATTTATTTGCTGTGCTAAAGAATATAGTTCGGGGAGAAGTTGCACCAATAATATCCAACTCATTCAAACCATTCTTATAATTCAAGATGTAGATATCCTGCAACTTATCAAAATTATAAGCTTTGGCATCCGATACCATATACTTACGCAAAGCATCAGCCAAATAATGATGTCCATCTTTATCTGAGTTTTCTAACAAAGAAATCATAGCGGAAGAATCCCACTTAATAATTTCTATTTGATTAGAATACTTATCTATGTTGAAGAAAATCTCTCCAACATCAAGCGTATCTGACACCATCTTATGGAATATAGTATCACCTTCAAGATTTACTCTTTTAGTTGCCAAGTCTGGTTGGCAAACACGCACAAAAGCAGTCTTTACCAAATCAATTCTCGCAAAAGGAGAAGGAATGGAAGTTATCTCATTTTTTGAGGATGCCCCTTCTGGATCATCAATACCATTCTTCCCATCACGATTCTCAGAATTGTAAGGAAAAGATGCACTTTCATGCCAATCGGTGAAAGTATTATCACCATTCTTGTATAATCTAAAAACCTTTGACATAACTAAAAATCAAATTTTTCTTTTGCTAATTGCTTTGTTGCTAAATAATATATTTCCATAAGTTTATCCTTGGCATCCTTGCTGCCAAGCTTACCAACCTGTCCATTGATGCGATCTACAAATAAGCTATAGTTTGATTTCAAACTTTTTACTTTTCTTGGAGCCACATTAGTCACCACATCAAATGGCTTATCGCCACACTCTAGATTAAATAAATCCAACGAACGCTTATTACCTTTCATCTCTGCCAACCAGGTCAAGAAATTATTCTGAAAATCTTTTAGCAATCCAACAAATTGCGAACGATACAAGTCCTCATTGAATCCGGAAACCTTTCCATTAGCAGCCAAATCATTAGTACTAATCGTATTCCAATTATCCTTAAAACAATTTGCCATCAATACAAATTGAGTCATTGGACATCTCACCATATCTGTTATGTTAGCATAAAATGATGTGAAAGACACAGCATCGCCCTCTCCTTTGATACCTAGTTCCTTATTCACAGTTGTAGGATAAGTACCATTGCTAAAATCCACAATAGCCGTAGCCGCCAAAAACTCAATCAAGTGAGCATCATTTTTCTGGTCAACTCCACCTTCATTATTCTCATAAGTATTCTGAACGTCATCACCCAAATAATAAAGAGCATTTATCTGATTATTCTTACTGATATTGTCTTCATAATAGGCTAAAGCAGACTTTGTCTTTGAAATGAATGTCGAAGAATCAATCTCGCTCTCATCACTTGGTTTCAATTTAAAATAAGGCAAGATGGTTACAGCACCTATCTCAGCATCATTTATCGCTTGAAAATTTGGGAAAGAATCACCTGTTCTTAACGTTTTCAAAAGAAGCGGGAATCCGCTTGCCCCTGTACCACCAAAAATAGAGCTTATGATAAAGATTTTATCACCAGCGGAAAAGCCATTGGCAAATGTATCAAAATCATTAGAGTTAACAATCTGGTTAAGCACAACACTTCCTATATTTGGATTTCCCTTGAATCCAACGTCCATTTTTGATTTCAAGTTCTTTTCAGAAAAAAGCAATTTCACCAGGGCTTGATTCTCTCGACTCATCGTTGAGACATCCATAAAGCGCTGGAAACTTTTATCATCTGTATCTCTAATCTGCAATCTAAAACCTGGCAATTCCTCCGCAATAGTTGTTCTGAAGAACTTGTTGTTATTAGATGAAGCAAAGGTCAGTTCCTGATGGATTCTATTATAAAGATTCATCAAGTCCACAGTACGAGACAAATCCGCATTAGACTCATCTGGGTCTATAAAAACAGGAACTATCTCGTCTTGCCCAAGTTGCACACCTGAAGCCAGCATCATAGTCAATGAACGGAGTACACGTGCTCCCGTTCCTCCAATACCGAATATATATAATTTTGCCATATCTAGATTTGTTTAGAATGGTGCATTCGAAGAGTTTTTACTCCACCATTTTATTAATAAAGACAATAACACGAACACTAATATAGCCAACAACATATTGGCAAATCCAAAACACAACATATCACCATAGGATATATTGAGATCATAGTCTTTCTTTGTTGCTGGATTTATACCTATCATATAACCTTGATAATAATGGCGAAGAGTCCATTGCCATCCTATCAAGAAATTCAACACTGCATTACTGCCTAAGAATATCAACCATCCCCACCACTTAGCCAACTTAGGATGATCAATTATATAATAATACAACACACAGACCAGTCCTGAAATCACCAACATTGTAAAGCCTATCGGCACATACATGTTAGTCTGTTGTTCTGGAGACACATTACCCCATAAGTAATTTGCCAATTCTAGTCCGAATACATCTTCGAACCAACAATAGATACTTCCAAAGAATTCTCCCATAATATTTTAGTTTATTTGTTTTTAATTTTAAAGTTGATTGTTGCCAATATGGAATGATCATTATAGGCATCACTCACTCCTTTTATCAAATATTTTATTCCCGTAGTCTTTTTCATATTTTTCTGAATATCACTACCACTATCATCATTTGATGCCTCAATCCAACTAGGAACAGCAGAAGGAGAAAAAGATACTGTCTCTAAACCAGGCTTGGCATTTTTAGAAATTGCCAAGGTCAATATATGAGTATATTCCGAGCCTTGTTTTACTTTCTCCACCCTACTTACACTAACGTTTCTTCCTGAACAAGACTTATAATTCTGCAAAGCCATCAGTACAGATTCCTCTTGAAGGGTTTCAGACATATCTACCATTAAATCAAATTCATACTGTCCATTAACATTTAAGTTTCCTTTTATCAGATGTGTTTTTAATGGTGTCGATATATCAAAAGGTACAGTGGTTAGGGTAGAATATGCCACATAGTTATCATACCCATGCTGAATGGTTGACAGGGCAACTTTCTTGTTCAATCTACCTATTAACCTCTTATCCCCTATAATCCATATATAATAAGGGCGTTTAGCATCTATCGGTTCACATCCTTTAGAATAGTAATACATACCTTGATAAAGAGATGTCAATCGTATGATTTCTACACCCAAGTTAGGATTTTTGCGCAATGCCTTGGCAAAAGTACGTGTAATGTTTGTTTGCTTTACTCCCAAATAATTGACGGCATCACCTTGTGGTACATCAAGTATACAATCCGAGACAAACAAGGATACACTATTTGACGTTGAATATGCTACAACTTTATCTATCATATCCGCAATATCAGAATTACTTTTATTTCCACCATATTTTGCGAAACTTACGGGATTCAAAAACTCATCTAAAACTGATATATTTGCCTTAAATGGAGATACAATGGTATTTATATAATAAAGTTCAGTCGTATCAACCTGAAGGTCTAGTGCGCTCACATAACTTTTCACCGCATCCTTGAACTCTGCCCCTGGACGCATATATCCATCCATACTACCAGAATTTTCGATATACACCTTCAATTTGACAGCACTTTTGGAAGTTTGTTCAGGAACTGGTTCCCATTGTACGAAGATGCTCTTGCTCCCCGAACAAGTAATAATTGCAACAAATACCACAATGACTACAACTAACGGTATTAATATTTTAGCCTTGTTTTGCATAAACTACATTTTATCCAAAGGCTCCTTTTTGGCTGGTTATTAACATCTTAGGTATATATACCAAAAAGCGCGGAGCCAGTCTGTCACTCGTTCCACGCTATTAAGGCCTTCGCATTGCCCTGTCTGTCGAAACGAGCAACGCCGGAAGCCCCACGCCGATGTAAGTATATAATACACCTTACCGACTCATAGTATATACTACGAGCCAATAAGGGCTGTACATATAAGATACACCCCAAGGGGCGTCCCCGTTGCTTTGTTCTTGACAGACATTTGGAAGTTGCGAAGTTCTAATAGCGTCAAAACCAAAGCGTACAGTTACGCCTTTTATGTATATATGTCCATCCCACCTTAGCCCATTTGGAGCTTCCAGTAAGGATTAGACAATACAAAAGTAGCAATTATTATTGAAACCACAAAACTTTTAGCCAAAAAAGTTACGAAAAAATGTTGTGTGAGGGAACACAACGATAAAAACAAGCCTCCTTGGCTGAACTATACACCAGCAAGGAGACTTCTTTCTTATTTCAATACAAATTAATCAAATCAAAATACATGATGCGAGTACCCAAGACAACCTCTGGCTTCAACCTACGATATTGTCTCTCTTGTTCTTCACTACTAAACATCATCTTGGAACCATTTGCCTCATAAAATCTCACTGTAGATGGAACATTATAAGCATCTACCAAGATGAAACGACAGCCAGTCTTATTATTCGGCTCAATAAACCAATATTTGATAAACTCAATTATTTCACTTCCAACATGCTTTGCTTGAAATTGTTGATCAATTTCTAAACGACCTATCAATACTGCAGGATAGTTCCTGCAAGTTTTTTGATAAGGTATATCATGTTCGATTTTCTTTTTACGAGAATTTGGTAAATCATCTACCCTAACACTAGCATTAGACAACGTAAATGCAGCTACTGTTGGATTTGGGAAGAATCGCAGTTTGTACACATATGTCTTACCTAACAATTGTTTATAATAGGCCATACTATCATAGACAAAAAACTCATCTAAATCCTCATCGCCATGGCTCACATAGCAATGAGGATGCCACTCTACTATCTTTATATCTTCAAGTCTGACAAATCTACCTTATACTTCACATCTACCTTCACTTCCTTCTCCATGAACATGAGCATGTAGATAGGAACATAGATCACCTTGTCAACCACTTTCACATTGCCATTGCAAAGTACCAATGCCTCGGGAATCGCATATTCCGCAGATGCCATCACATTCGACAAGGCGTTGTGACGCTCATAGTTCTTGCCTGACTTCACTTCTATCGGCAACACATTGCCTTGATACTCCACCACAAAATCCAACTCACCCATCTTCTTGCTATTATAATAATATAGGTCGAAACTATGAGCCCTCAACTCCTGCGCTACCACATTCTCGTAAATGGAACCAAAGTTGATGGATTGGGAATCATCGAGCAACTGCAACTGAATACCGCCGGCAAACTGGCTCACCAGCAATCCTACATCGCTCTGGAACAACTTGAAAAGATTTCTCGTTTTTGCCAACAGCAATGGAAGCTTAGGCTCCTCTATATTATAGGTAGGCAAAGCCACACCTGCATCTCGCAACCACAAGAAGCTATTCTCATAAGTCGCAAATCGGGCATTCTCGTTTAAGTTCTTGAGAATGAATCGCTTGTTCTTGGCATTCAGTTCAGAAGGAATCAACTTGAAAATATCCTCTATATATAACTTCCGGTCATTGTCATCCTTCTTGTACTTCATGATGTCGCGCTGATATTCCAAGAGTATGCTCTTCTGGACAGCCAGCACATTTTGCAGATTATTCGTGTCCAAATAAGTCTGCACCGCCTGAGGCATACCTCCTACTACCAAGTAAAGCCGAAAAGCCTGCATCAAACGCTGATGCACAAACTCATCCACTGGTTTCTTTTCCTCCCAACATTGACGAAGAATGTTCAACACATTTTCCGCCAAACCTATTGCAAGGAAGAACTCCTCCAAGTCCAAGGGATACATCTCCTTTACATCCATATACCCCACTGGTTCGGAACGAAGATTATTGAGCTCTATACCGAGAAGAGAGCCACTCAGCACATAGCGGTAACTGCCTTCATCGACCAAGAACTTGATAAGGGTAACGACTTCTGGATAAGCTTGAACTTCATCAAAGAAAACAAGTGTCTTTCCCTTGACAAGAGGCTTGTTGACAAAAGCCGACAACCTGAACAGCATTTCACTCACGTCTTTAGCACCACGAAAGATGCCTATCGCCTCGGGAGAGGTGATGAAATTTATCTCTATGAAACTTTCAAAATTGCGCTTAGCTGCTTCCCTGACAGAATAAGTTTTACCTATCTGTCTGGCTCCCGTAATCAACAAGGCCTTTGTCTCGTCACGGAAGAACTCATCAAGAAATTCATCTATCTTCCTGTTTATCATATATTTAAAACTGCTTAATTACACTTTTCCAAGGCATTTTTAGCCTAAAAACCACACTTTTCCAAGGCAAAATTAAGTATTTTTCTACACTTTTCCAAAGTAAAAACGAGTAATTTTGTCCGTTTTTCCAAGATTTAACATATATTCCAATGCTGTCATAAAAAGTATATCAATAGTCGGTGAGCTGGGAGAAGATGACGAAGAGCATCTGCTGATGCGACGAGCCGTATTGGTGGTGGCTAGCGTGTTTTGGGTGACATGTATGAGTCATGTGGTAAACGTATTCCGTCTTGTCGATATAGAGCTTGTCTTCCTTGCGGATTCGCTCGAATGTCTGTATTCCCAAAGGATATAATTTTCTTGCCATAATCTTCGAGTTTTAGAGATTACACTTCTTCCATCCTTGCCAACTCCCAGCCCTTGAACTGCATGATAATCTTATGGAGCGTGGTGCCTTGGCGAAGAGCCTCAACCCTTGGAGCCTCGGCATAGCGCTTGATTTGCTCCACAGCCTCATCCCATTGCTTCTCAGCCTTGGTCTTTGGCGTGCCATCCTCATGGAAGGCATCCTTTGACTCTTCATCAAACTCTTTCTTGGAAAGGACCTTGAGCTCCAGAATATAGCTATGCTGACTGGCATAATGGGTATGGTCTGGCAACAGGAAGAAATCGCAATAACCATGACTCAACTCCAGTTCCGGAGCCGTGATATAATAGTCGTTGAGATTCAAATACGCCATGAAGAAACCCTGCAAGTTGCGCTCCGACTCGATGCCGTCTCGCACCGACGAAACCTTGGCATAGGCATCAGCCATAAACTGCAAACCTTCCTCCCACTTGCCGTCATAAGCCATGTCGTAATAGTAATCGGTCAACTTGTTGGTATCAACATACGACTTTGCCTGATACTCTTCCTCCAAATAGCCATAATATTGCTTGCGAACATTATTGTTAGGGATGCCCAGAATCAACTTGGAGCCACGAGTGCCCTTGATGGTCAACATTCCATAATAGAACAAGAGGCTTGGGAAAATCTCAGCCTTTGGTATCTGATAGGCAGAGAACTGTTCCTCCAACTGAGCCACGATTTGCCCCTCTTCAGCTATCTTATGAATGATGCCCTTGCGCTCGCCATCCAACTTGTCGAATTGCAGAAGTTTCTTCATCTTGCCATAGTCGGTCTTGGTATTAGGATCTATCATCTGCTCAGGAGCATGGCCATAGTCCATATAATTACGGAGATAGTAAAGCACCATGTCGCAATTAAACATCCTTACCTTCTTAGCCAAAGCTTGTTTGGCAAAACAATAATTGTCGTACCAAGGTTTCATGTCGTTGACAATCGCCTCGATGTCGCTATCGGCTGGGATGCTTCCATGCTCCTTGTAATAGGTAAACATATCAACCACATCCTTGGTGGAGAAGCCCAGCATCTCGTCAAACTCTGGCTTGATGGAGATATTCCACCCTACATTGTAGCCACTAGTCACATCGTCCAAGGTGACGGGACTCACACCCATCATGAAGATGCGATCGAAGTTGCCCTTGAATTTCTTGAAGACATCACGATAGAAACCATCGGCATGGGTAATGGCATGATACACCTTCTCACCATGCTCATTCAGTACGACATTGGTAAAGTTGTCGTACTCGTCGATGATGAGGTAAAGCTGGAATTGCTTTGCCTTGGCTACATCAAAGATGATTTGCAATTTATCTGCATATTCCGTCTTAGACTTGATTTCCACAACTTTCTCCGAACCGTAATATGCAGCATACTGCTCTACAAAACTATCCAACTTGATGCAGAGATAAGCATTGAAACGCTCCTCCAAGATATCGATCTTTCCTGTGATTTGGGAGAAATCCAAGAACAGCACCTGATAAGTACCTTGCAAAGACGTAGGATGCTTACCAATCCACAAGTCGCCAAAGAGAGTTTCGAATTTATTCTTTTGATTGCAATCATAGTAAGAGTAGAGCATACTGAGGAAAATGCTCTTTCCGAAACGACGAGGACGGATGAAGAAGAGGTTATCGGGCTGCTTCTCCAAGTCTGGCAAAAACATCGTCTTATCCACATAATACTGATTCTGTTCGATAACCGAAACAAAATCAGACACTCCGTATGGCACTCTTTTCACTTGCTGTTCCATGATGCTTTGATTTTTATTCGTATTACGAGTGCAAAGATAGACAAAAAGTTTGAAAAAAACAAGATTTTATCTTATCTTTTTGGTACAAACCAAGAAAATCAAGAGCAAGACTTGCCTTTAGTAACACTTAGTTCTAGATTTATTTTAGCCTTCACGCGCACACACGTAAGTTGTTTTTTCGAGAAAAAAGTGTCAAAGTATCATTATTATCCTGTTTTCCATCGTTATCTATCTGATATATAAAATATTGCAAACAATGATACTTCTCAGAAAATTGGCTAAAAAGTATCATAGAAATATCATAAAAGTCTCATTTTCATACAATATATCACGAAAATCATCGTTATCATATAAATCTTAACAAGGAATTAATAACTTTAATGCAGATAATACATGGATAAAAAAGAATTATTGAAAAACGCCTTTGAGTATGGCAATGTGCCAAGCTGCATCAGCTACTGCTTCACCGAACCATGTCCGATGAAAGACGAATGCATCCACTACCTCGCCGGTCTCTACAAGGGCGACGATGTAGAGCAAGGACATGCCATCTTCCCTGATGCCTTGAAAGACGGAAAGTGTAAGTTCTTCGCTGAATTGCGCATCGTCAAGATGGCGTGGGGATTCGACAAACTCTTCGCCGAGGTGAAGGTGAAGGATGCTCCTGTGCTGCGCTCCGAGATGAGAGACTACCTGGGGAGCAAGGGACAATACTATCGCTACAAGCTCGGACAGATGAAACTCTTGCCCGAACAGCAGGAGTATATCAAACAACTTTTCGCCCGATTCGGATACAAGGACGTGGATTTCGAGCACTTCGCAGACGAGATTGACTTTACGAAAATCTAACGTTTAGTAGTGTCTATATATTCAGCTCGCCCTAAGGGAATGTGTCTAGTATTTCAGTCCAATGGCTGTTCTCTCCGTACACACACGACGGGCTGTCTGTGAACACACAATGGGCAGCCAGTGAACAAGCAGCGGGCATCCATTGCCCACATAGCGGGCAACGAGTGCCCAAAAACCGTTCATAAATTTGGGCAATATATCTATCCTCTACAAGATATATATTCACCATTCATAATCGTTATCAATCACAAAAAAATGAAGTTTACAATCGTACATAATGACCATAAGAAACGCCTCCTCGTCAGCACCAAGACGATGGAGAAACTGCTGGAGCGCATCGCCAAAGACGATAGCAAGCAGACCGTAACCCAGTTTCGTCATTTCGCCTCCTACCACGAAGGCGACTACAAGTATTACAAGGATATGCCTACCTGGATGCACATCTATCCTGCCGCAGAATTCTGCAAGGATGAGAACGGCAACCTGAAGATGAAGACCTGCAATGGCATCCTGCTTCTGAAGTTCGCCAACATCACCGATATCGACGGCGTGGCTGGCGTGAAACGTTCGGTCGGCATCCTGCCTTCCACCCTTGCCGCTCTGGAAGGAGCCGACGGAAAGAGCGTCATCGTACTGGTGAAATTCAGTAACCAAGAGGATGCCTTGCCTACTTCCGAAGACGAAGCCGAGCAACTTTACCGCATCGCCTACCAGCAAATCCACCCCATCTACCAAGCCGTGGCAAAGGCATCGCTCACCATCGGCGGTCCGAAGGCTTCCATCGAGACCTCTTCCGCCCTCAGCGATGAGCCTTCGATGCACAACAGTTTTATGATGACCTTGGATGCCCACCCTTATTACAACGCCAAGGCTGTGGCAATGAGAGTGGACAGCCATGTTCGCTCGCAGACTCCCGAACCAGACCAAGACCATAATAGCACGAACGAAACATTTGATATTCAAGATTTTGCAGACGGTCAAGATAAAAAAGCAGACAAGAACGGCGTGCGCGACAACATCCTGAGCATGATGCAGTTGTTGCGAAGCAAATATGAATTTCGCTACAACTCGGTGATGAAATACATCGAGTTCAAACCGAAGGAGAAAGGCTGGTACGGATTTCGACCTGTGGAGCCGAGGGTGATGAAGCGAATGACACTCGAAGTACAACTCGCCGACATTCGTGTGAGCATCAAGGATGTAAGAAATTTTCTGGAGTCGGACTACATCAAGAATTACAATCCGATAGAGGATTATCTCTTCCAATGCTACAACAAGTGGGACGGCAAGGACCATATCCGTGCCTTGGCTCGCACCGTGCCGACCAACAATCCGCATTGGGCTGACTGGTTTTACACTTGGTTTCTGGGCATGGTGGACCAGTGGCGTGGCTATTCGCATCGCCAGTATGGCAACTCGGTGGCGCCGCTCTTGATTTCGAAGCAGGGCTACAACAAGAGCACTTTCTGTCGCCGATTGCTGCCGCCCGACTTGCAATGGGGCTACAGCGACAACCTGATACTCTCGGAGAAGAGACAGGTGTATCAGGCGATGGCGCAGTTCATGCTCATCAACCTCGATGAGTTCAACCAGATTTCGCCCAAGGTGCAACAGGGCTTTCTGAAGAATCTCGTCCAGTTGCCTACCTTGAAATACAAGCCTCCGTATGGCAGCCACGTGATGGAGTTTCCACGTCTCGCCTCGTTCATCGCCACGAGCAACATGAACGACATCCTGACCGACCCTTCGGGCAACCGCCGTTTCATCGGCATCGAGTTGACGGGACCTATCGACGTGAGCGTTCGTCCGAACCACCAGCAGCTATTCGCCCAGGCATTGAAGGCATTGGACGATGGCGAAAGGAGTTACTTCGATGCCGAACAGGTGAAGCTCATCATGCAGAGCAACTGCCAGTTTGAAGTGGAAATGCCGATAGACCAGTACTTCCGTCTCTACTTCGAGCCTACCGAGGATGAGCAGGAAGGCGAGTATCTGTCAGCTGCCGAGATATTCGATTTCTTGAAGAAACAGATGGGTTCGTCGCTGAAGGTAAACAGCCTGATGGGATTCGGAAGAAAGCTGGCGAACATGAGCGAGCTGAAGCACAAGCGATTTGTGGATGGAACGAAATATCTCGTAAAAAAGAGATAAATGACACTTCGCTGACACTTTGCTGATACTTCTCTGCGATTTTCCCGAGAAGTATCAGCGCATTTAAAGTATTACATACCAAGCTGTTAGCACATTTTTTAAGTTTATAATGACACATTGATACTTTTTTTCGCAAAATTTTTTTACGCATATACGCGCGCGAAAGAGCACAAAACTTGCAAAATAAGGCATTCAAAACAACAAAAATCTGCAAAATAAGGCATTCTGAATAATAGAAATCTGTAAAATAAGGCATTATTTCTTGCTTTTTCAGAAAATTAGTAGTATTTTTGCAAAGGAATTCATAACTTCCGCTCAAAGGAATTTTAAACTTCAGCG
>ERZ808240.2639-NODE-2639-length-19002-cov-5.476751_pt1 | contig 19002 bp, 16 predicted proteins | sample MGYA00521084_ERZ808240 | MGnify/ENA primary metagenome ERZ808240 (study PRJEB31516, sample SAMN03275571) | gut metagenome | biome: mammalia-associated habitat; material: feces | host: Papio cynocephalus | place: Kenya | collected 2012-08-06 ...
TCTCGAAATTCTAAAAAGAATTTTCAAGGTTGTCTTTCTGTTCAGTTATCAAAGAGCTTTGTTGTCAGCAATCAGTGTTGCTCGCTGACAGCTATGATAGAATAACATTGATTCAGAAGTTTGTCAAGCAGTTTTTTAAAAACTTTTTAACTTTATTTTCTTATTCAATACATTGTGTTAACGCCATCTTTACGTGCCAATAGTATCTTGTAAGAAAATCTTCTGTTGTGTCACTCCGTACCCAGGGATATATTATATCGCATACCCTTTGGCATAAAAAAACCATCTAAGAAGTTATAGATGGTTTTCAGCGGAGAGGATGGGATTCGAACCCATGCGCCCGTGAAGACAAACGGTTTTCAAGACCGCCCCGTTATGACCACTTCGGTACCTCTCCATATTCCACATATTCTGTGTTTTTCTTTGTCGTTGTTTGCTGTGCCGCACCGACGACTTTGTTATAATATCACCCTGTATATAGTTTGTCAACACATTTTTAAAACTTTTTTTGTTATTTTTTTAATTTCATCAACAAAACCGCTTATTTACTGCATTTGTGGACTTTTATTTTTTTCTTTCTTTTAGTTTTTTATATATGCTGATTTTATTTTTTCATCTTTTCACGACCATTTTTCATGATAATATTTATTGATTTTCATTCTCTTTTAGTCCGATCTGGAATTCATTTTAATTAAATTTAAATATAATATTTAAGACCGATGGTTAAATTATCACATTAACATCAGTCTTATCAGCCTTATATTTTCTTTCGTCTTACACATTAAGACATCATTATCATTTATTCAAATCAGTTTTAGTAAGAAATACTTCTGTCACGAGTATATCTTCTGGCGTTGTCGCTTTAATATTCGTATATTCCGATAACGTCATTTTTACTTTGGCATCCATATATTTTTCCGCAACCATGGCATCATCAGTTATTCCTTTTTTATCAGTATCAGAATATAGCCTATCATACGCTTCTATAATAAGACCGCTTTCAAAAACCTGCGGTGTCTGTATCTGCCACAGAGTACTCCTATCTGGAGTATTAATTGCAATACCACTGCTATCAACAATTTTAATTGTATCTTTGGCTGGAACAGCCGCCACACATGCATTATATTTTCTTACATCCTGCATGCAAGCATTTATTATATTGCTTGTTACACATGGCCTTGCTCCATCATGTATAAATATATAGTTTTTCCCTGTTTTACTGTTCTTAGATTGTGTGTTATCCATTTTTTCTTCTTTTCTTATACAATTCAAGCCAGAATATACTGAATCGTATCTTTCCGCACCGCCTTCGGTTACACCGATGACTTTTTTATACCCATGTGAGTGTATGATTTTTTTCATATATTCCATATAATCCGCAGATGTGACAATTACTATTCTATCTATATTATTATTCGCCTCAAATGCTTCTATTGAATAACATATCATAGGAATATTGTTTAACTTAAGGAATTGCTTTGGAATATCACTTTTCATTCTTGAGCCTTTTCCTCCTGCCAATATTATTGCATAATTCATCATCCATACCTCACTTTATATTTTTTACATATCTTAATTTCTTAAACTCAATAACCATTCAACTACATGATACAAATAAGAGTATACCATCACCTTTAGAGAATTTCTTAAATACAATAACTATTTAACTACCCCAATAAAGCAAATCACACTATATATAGATGTTTCAAGTCTCTGTCAATCTATATATAGTGTAAATATTTTAAAGTATAACAATTCTATATTCTTTCTCCAAGCTTGAGATTAGGTACTGCGTTAAGATCATATCCATGTCTTGTACCTGCTATATATTCATAATATGCTGCAACGCCAATCATAGCCGCATTATCTGTACAAAAAATAGGTGATGGTGAATAAAATGTGATTTCATTCTTATCACATTCTTCTTTAAGCGCTTTTCTAAGCGCCGAATTAGATGCTACTCCACCAGCAACCGCCAGTTTATCCATTCCGCTTTCCTTCGTAAGACGGATAGCGCGTGACACAAGAGCATCAACTACAGCTTTCTGGAAAGAAGCCGCGAGATCTGCTTTGTTTATAGTCTCACCTTTCATTTCTGCCGAATTAATATAGTTGAGTACTGCTGATTTTATCCCACTAAAAGAAAAGTCATATGGTGCATCATCAACATGTGCTCTTGGAAAGACTATAGCATCAGGATTTCCCTCTTTAGCTATCTTATCTATCTTAGGTCCACCTGGATATCCAAGCCCTATTGCTCTTGCTACCTTGTCAAATGCCTCTCCTGCCGCATCATCCCTTGTTCTTCCTATTATCTCAAAACTGCCATAATCATTAACCTTAACAAGATGTGTGTGTCCGCCTGATACTACAAGTGCAACAAAAGGTGGTTCAAGCTCCTTGTTTTCTATATAATTAGCTGCAATATGCCCTTCTATATGATGTACACCCACAAGAGGTTTCCCTGTTGCAAATGCAAGTGCCTTAGCCTCTGCTACACCTACAAGCAGAGCTCCAACAAGTCCAGGTCCATATGTCACTCCTATTGCATCTATATCATCAAGTGTCACCTTTGCTTCATCAAGTGCCATTCTAATAACAGGATTTATATTTTCTATGTGTTTTCGTGATGCTATTTCCGGAACAACACCACCATATTCTGTATGAATAGCTATCTGTGAATTAATAACATTTGATAATATTGTTCTTCCATTCTTTACAACTGCTGCCGCTGTCTCATCACATGAACTTTCAATAGCCAGTATCAGCACATCTTTCTGTTCTTCCATATGTTCTCCTTCTATCCTTTAGGCACAAAGGACTTTTCTATTTCATGATTTGCTAATATAATTCAGCTTAAATCAACCGAATCAACTAATTCCCAGTAAAGTATCTTCCATTTGCCTGAATTATCTTTTCTTAGTGTAAACTTGGTGCCAGAAGTTTTAAGATTACTTCCCTCACGTATATAATATACGAGCTGCAAAGATGCATACTCCCTGTTATTAAACGTTGTATACTTTGTATCATTGGCACTCTGCAGACTAAAGCTGCTGATTCTTGCATCATTACTTCTATATACATTAATATCATCCTTTAATGCATTCATAAACTCATCATCAGTCTGTGTATTCTTGAGTTCATCATCAAAGAGTAACCTTGCCTGATGTCCCAGCTTTTCTATATCTTCATCCGTTATGTCTGCTTCATAATACTCTTTCGTTATCCTTGCATAAAGTTTAACAACATCTCTCACTGATTCAGGATAATTATCGTTAATATTTCTCGCTGTCAGATATGCGAGTTCATCATTCTGGACTGCTTTATCTGTTGCATCCTTTTGCGACGGCTTATTTGCCAGATAATAATAATATCCTATACACAATGCCGCACATAGTATTACTGCTAATACCATTCTCCAGTGTTTTTTCATAGGCTGCTCCTTTTCCCTTATAACATAACTTTCATAATAGTTCTGTGTAATAATGTCGTACCTGATTCAACCGCTGACAGTAACAAACACACTAATAGCATCTACATACAGTACAACTTATATAATTATAACAGCTTCTACTCTTCATCTTCAAAATTAAGAGTCACACTTTGTCCATCCTTAGCTGCTCGTACATTCTTAAATATATTCTTTATACCACCAACATAATCAGCCGGTCTTATAAGCGATGGGCTGTAATGCGTAAGCCACATTTCTTTTACTTCTGCCCTGCTTGCAAGTTCTGCTGCCTCGTAAAAAGTCATATGCTTATATTCCTTCGCCTTAGCTTCCTTATCCTTTTCTCCATACATACCTTCACATATGAAAAGGTCAGAGTCTTTCGCATTGTCAACTATCGCCTGTACTGGTCTTGTATCTGTGCAATATGTGAGCTTTATTCCCTTTCTTGGTGCTCCCATAACCATATCTGGTGTGTATACAACACCTTCATACTCCACTTCATGACCGTGTTGGAGTTTATTCCATATACGGCATGGTATGCCAAGTTCTTTCGCTCTGTCTGCATTAAATTTACCAATCCTTGGTATACTTATAGTATACCCATAGCATGTAACAGCATGATTAACACGAAATGCCTCTATTTCATATCCATTTATAGACAAATGTTCCTGCTGTCCGTTAAGTTCTATAATATTTATCTCAAATGGAAGCTCCGGTGCAATAACCCTTAAGGCATTAACCACTCTTGTAAGTCCTTTAGGTCCAATAATCGTGAGCGGTTCTTTTCTATCCGAGTTGCCCATTGTAAGCAATAGCCCTGGCAATCCACTTATATGATCCGCATGATAATGCGTAAAACATATCACATCTATAGGATTGTAGCTCCATCCTTTTTCCTTTATCGCTATCTGTGTCCCTTCACCACAATCTATAAGAAGACTGCTTCCATTATATCTTGTCATAAGTGAAGTGAGCCATCTGCCAGGAAGCGGAAGCATTCCACTCGTCCCTAGTAAACATACATCTAACATGGCAGCTCCTTTCTTTATATTGTATTTATTTTATTCATACGCCATTATTTTTTAATATAATACCTATATTTAATTATATCGTCATATAATCTATAATAGCCAATCAGATAATATAAGATTGGTTATTTATTATAAATATTTACCCATCTTATATCATCAGCCTTTATCATAATTTATCAATATCCGTTTAAGCATACTGCTGCATTCTTTGTTGCATTACCATAGCTTTTATACGTATCCCTGATTCGTTATAGTGTCTTTGACATAACAACAGCATCTTCTACTGGTTTTTCATAGAATCTTTTTCTTGTGCCTATAGGACTATAACCTAGCTTTTCATAAAGCTTTTTAGCAGCTTCATTACTTTGTCTGACTTCAAGAAAGAATATTGTCACAGATTTTTCTTTTGCTCTCTTTTCCATCTCCTTAAGAAGTGCGTTAGCTATTCCTTTTCTTCTGTACGACGGATGTACTGCAACATTAGTCACATTACCCTCACCCATAACTGTCCACATACCACAGTATCCGGCTATTTCACCTGTACATTCACATACAAGATATATATTGTCCGGATTACAAGCTGCATCAATAAAAGATTTCCCGGACCATGGCAGTGAAAATATTTCGTTTTCTATCTGTGATACGTAAGGCACATCTCTTTCTTCCATCGCCCTGATATGGTATTCCATTATATATTCTCCATTCTGGTGTATTCCAACATTATATTCATTCACCTTTTGCTATTATATTTGTTTGCCTATTGTTATTATATTTATTTGCTTATTACTATGGTATTGTTAATATTAATATACAACTATTTCATAGCTTATTTGTTATGTTCTCTTTCTGCCTGTGATGGTCTTAAATAATCCGGCTTCATAAGGTCAGAATTAATAGTTTTTCCTTCCTTAGCCATATTTATAGCCGCAAGTGCAACACTTGATGCTCGCTGTGTCTTTATATGAGGTTTACTAAAACTATACCTGCACTTAAGATTTTCCTTGATATAATCACCCGCAACATCTATGCCATCTCCTACAAATACCACTTCCTCGTTCTTCTCGTTGAGCATATCAACAAGTTCCTTGTAAGATATAAGACATTGCTCATGTATAATTACAAGCTTTTCATCATCAAACCTGTATAATCCACTGTATAAATGTTGTCTTCTTGCATCCATAACAGGACATATAAGCCTTTTATCGCCAATAAGATTGTACGCCATAGCCTCGAGTGTTGGTACTGCAACCATAGGCTTATCCTTAGCAAGCGCTATTCCTTTTCCTGTAGCTGCTCCTATCCTTAAGCCTGTAAAAGAGCCAGGGCCATCAGACACTGCCACTATATCAATATCAGATACATCTGTTTCTGTCATGCGACATATTTCATCTATCATTGGAAGTAATGTCTGTGAATGTGTTTTCTTGTAATTAATCGTATATTCCGCAATAAGCGTATCTTCTGTCATAATCGCAACAGATGCTGTAACTGCTGAACTTTCAATAGCTAGTACTTTCATTTTCTTACCTCGATTTTTCTATAGTCAAATCCCTTGGATAAATCCTTGTTAATCGTAATATAGGTCGCATTTTCCGGCATAATCTCACTGATAAGATTACCCCATTCTATAAGACACACTCCTTCTGAATAGAAATATTCCTCATATCCTATTTCGTCCATCTCCGTTATATCGCCTATTCTGTATACATCAAAATGATACAATGGAAGTCTTCCTTCGTGGTATTCCTGAACTATTGTAAATGTCGGACTGTTTATAGGTTCATCTATTCCAAGTCCTTTGGCAAAACCCTGTGTAAATACTGTCTTTCCAACACCAAGATCTCCATCAAGACAATATACATCTCCTGCTTTGGCATTCTTTCCCATATTATACCCAAGTTCATATGTTTCTTTAGCACTGTGTGTTTCTGTAATCATATTATATTCATCACCCGTTTCTGCGGATTGCCGCATTATTTACGAAAGCTTACCAACATTAACCTTCACCTGGAATGGCTTAAGATGTTTCTGTGCCAGCTTCACAAAATCTGCTGCTTTTCCACCAAAATCCCTTACTGGTATTATATTGGCATTAACTGTTGTCATGTATACATCTATATTCCTGCCATCAAACTTTATCTTATATATCTTATCCCATGAGAGTGTTTCTGTAACATCTCCAAGGCTTACTGTTATACCAGCTTCATCAATTTTATAGTGTACCTTTTCCTTAAATGTAACAACGCTTTGCATCTGTCTTTTAGCGCGCAGCTTCATATCTACAGATGGAAATATAAGGAAAAATATACCAAATACACCAACCATAAGTGTATATGATATATTAACCTTTCCCACTGAGATAACCGAAAGTACTATAAGTATCAGTGCAAGCAGTATCTCTGCCATGCCTGATACTGTATGATATTTGTGATAAAACTTAAATCTTATGAGATCTTTTTCCGTAACTTTACTGTCGAACTCTATAACATTATCCATTACTGTTATTCCGCCTTTCTTCTTAATATGATTATATCATATGATGTTGGGGCAAAAGCCCCCAACTATGATACCTACGAATTGTTCCGTGCTACGCACTCCCACAATTCTACCCAATATTCGCATATCGTGGGATTATCATCATATTTTAATGCATAAACTTTTCAAGGCCTCTCAGATTAAGTCCCTGCTGCTTATTCTTTCTTCTGTTCTGGCTTCTATCCTGATTGTTTGCTCTTGTATTCTGCCTGTTTTCTTTATTGTTATTCTTATTGTTGCCACCTTCCTGATTATTCTTTCTTCCTCTGTTTGCGGCCGCCTTTTCATCAAGAATCATTGATAATGATATTCTTCCTTTGTTGACATCAACATCTATAACTCTTACATCAACAATATCACCAACACTTACAATATCAAGCGGATGTTCAACCCTTCTGTCTGCACTCATCTGTGATATATGGACGAGTCCATCCTGATGGACTCCGATATCCACAAATGCGCCGAAATCAATAACATTTCTCACAGTACCCTTAAGTATCATGCCTGGTGTAAGATCTTTCATATCAAGAACATCTTTTCTTAATATTGGCTTAGGCATCTCATCTCTTGGGTCTCTGCCCGGCTTTTCAAGTTCTTTTACTATATCTTCCAATGTTATAGTACCTATTCCAAGTTCATCTGCAAGTCTGCTCATATCTTCTATCTTAGACTTAAGTCCTATAAGCTCACCTGAACTTATAGAATCTATATCGTATCCCATAACTTCAAGAAGCTTCTTAGCTGCATCATAGCTTTCAGGATGCACACTTGTCGCATCAAGTGGATTATCTCCTCCCGATATTCTCATAAATCCTGCGCACTGCTCGAAAGCCTTTGGTCCTAGCTTAGCTACCTTAAGAAGCTGCTTTCTGTTAGTGAATCTTCCGTTAGTTTCCCTGTAATCTATGATATTCTTTGCAACTGCCTTGGATATTCCAGATATGTACTCAAGAAGTGACGCTGAGGCTGTGTTAAGGTCAACACCTACTTTGTTAACACTATCTTCTACAACTCCACCCAGTGTTTCACTTAACTTCTTCTGGTTCATATCATGCTGATACTGTCCAACTCCTATAGACTTAGGGTCTATCTTAACTAGCTCCGCAAGTGGATCCTGTACACGTCTTGCTATAGACACCGCACTTCTCTGATTAACATCAAAGTCAGGAAACTCCTCTGTTGCAAGCTTACTTGCCGAATATACGGAAGCACCAGCTTCATTTGTTATAACGTAGTCTACATTCTTAAGGTCATATTCCTTAATCATATCTGAAATTATCTGTTCTGACTCTCTTGAAGCTGTTCCGTTACCGCATGATATAAGGTTTACATTATATTTCTTGATAAGGTCTGCTACTATTTTCTTGGTTTCCTCAACTTTATTAAACGGCTCTGTTGGATATACAACCTTTGTTGCAAGTACTTTACCTGTAGCATCTACTATTGCTAGCTTACATCCATTTCTAAATCCTGGGTCCCATCCAAGCACGACTTTACCTGCTATAGGTGGCTGTAACAAAAGCTGTTCAAGGTTTTTGCCAAAGACCTTGATAGCACCATCTTCTGCTGTTTCTGTAAGTGTATTTCTTATTTCTCTTTCAATGGCTGGTGCTATAAGTCTGGCATATGCATCTGCTATGCACTCTTTAAGATATGGTGTTGTATACTCATTATCGTTTGTAATTATCTGTTTCTCAAGATATCTGAGTATTCTTTCTTCTGGCGCCTCAACTTTAACTGTAAGGAACTTTTCGTTCTCTCCTCTGTTAATGGCAAGAACTCTGTGCCCTGGAATAGAGGCTATAGCTTCATTGTAATCATAATAATTCTCATATACAGATTCAGCCTCTGCATCTTTCGCTGTTACAACAAGCTTTCCTTCTTTAAATGTTATATCTCTTATATATGTTCTATAGTCCGCAACATCTGATATCTGCTCAGCTATAATATCAAGTGCGCCAGCAACAGCCTCCTGTGCACTCTTTACTTCCCTGCCTTCTTCATCAGATACATACTTTTGGGCTTCAACAAGAATATCTTCCTTAGCATCCTGTGCCTTAATATATTCTGCAAGTGGCTCAAGTCCTTTTTCTTTGGCTATGGTTGCTCTCGTTCTTCTCTTCTGCTTATATGGTCTGTATAAATCTTCTACAAGTACCATAGTTTCTGCTGTAAGTATCTGTTCCTTAAGTTCTTCTGTAAGCTTACCCTGTTCCTCTATGCTTGCAATAACCTGTGCTTTTCTATCCTCAAGATTACGTAAATACTTAAGTCTGTCATCCAATTCACGAAGCTGTTCATCGTTTAATGCTCCTGTAACTTCTTTTCTGTATCTTGCAATAAATGGTATTGTGCATCCCTCATCTATAAGCTTTACAGCTGCATCTACTTGTGATGCCTTAACACTTAATTCTTCTGCAATCTTTTTAATAATATCCATTGTAAAACTCCATTTCTATTACTTTTTATCAACACTTAATTATACCAATTGCAAACCTTATTATCAAGTTGCATATTTTTACTAAAAAAGCCAGGTAGTATGTTGTATCACACTACCCAGCCTTTATTGCATTTATTTCATATTTTTCTTCATCTGTTCAAGTTCATCATCAATGCTTTTTCCATTAGAAAATGTACTATTGTATCCGTCATTTTTATCTTTGCCTGATGTCTTTCTTCCTTTGGCCGATGTACTGCCACCAGCAAAAAGAACTTTACCAACAAGTCCAGCACCACCAAATATAAGAACAAGTAATAATACCCATTCATAAAGAGTCATTGCACTAAGATGAATATGCGTTGACATTATAACTGAAACTATTATAAGAAGCACTGCTATCGCTGTAAAAACCTTTGATGCAAAATTCGCACCAGTGATAAACATCCAGACTATTCCTATAATAAGTGGAACAATAATAAGTCCTGACGTCACTCTTCCTCCACCAAAGGAAAAAAATCCATAACCTGAAAAAACTATAACCTTCTGTGAAAAAATATATAACCCTACTGCAAGCATAACTATGCCTGCTACAAACTGCATAAGTTCATTTTTTTCTTCTTTCATATGATTCCCCCCGTTTTTCTATTCTATTATACAGAATACCCTTATGCCCCATTAAAACACCTAAGCATCTTTTTAATTCATTACTTTGATTCTGGTACAAACACTCCATAGATTGTTCTTATTGCATCTTCAAAATATCTGTTTCTTACACCAATGATAATATTAAGTTCACTTGAACCCTGGTCAATCATCTTGATGTTAATCTTAGCCTTTGCAAGTGCTGAGAATATATTACCTGCAAGACCTGAGTTGTTTCTCATGCTTCTTCCTACTACAGCTATAAGCGCAAGATCTGATTCAAGCTCAATAGAGTCAGGATTAACAGCTCTATGAAGCTCTGCAAGTACTTTCTGCTCTTTCTCTACGAATTCGTCCTGATGGACAAATACTGTCATGGTATCTATACCTGATGGCATATGTTCAAACGAAATCCCGTTATCTTCAAATACCTGAAGTACTTTTCTGCCAAAACCTATCTCTGAATTCATCATATCCTTATCGATTGTGATAGATACGAATCCTTTCTTACCTGCAATACCTGTTATAATGCAGTCTGGTCTGTTACATGTTGTCTCAACGATAAGAGTACCCTTGTCCTGTGGAGCATTAGTATTTCGGATATTGATAGGAATACCCTCTTTTCTTACTGGGAATATAGCTGATTCATGAAGAACTGTTGCTCCCATATATGAAAGTTCCCTTAATTCCTTATATGTAATAATCTCGATTGGTCTTGGATTCTCTACTATTCTTGGATCTGCAGCAAGAAAGCCCGAAACATCTGTCCAGTTTTCATATACATCCGCCTTGATTGCTCTTGCAACAATTGAACCAGTTACATCTGAGCCACCTCTTGAGAATGTCTTTACAGCACCGTTAGGCATAGCACCATAGAAGCCTGGAATAACTGCTGCCTTTACATCTGCTAATCTGTTACGCATAACCTCATTAGTCTTTTCACCATCAAACTCTCCATTAGCATCAAAACATATAACACTTGCTGCATCTATAAACTCATATCCAAGATAGTTGGCCATAATTATACCATTAAGATACTCACCTCTTGAAGCTGCATAATCTTTGCCAGCCTTTGCTTCAAAGTTCTTCTTGATTGTCTCAAACTGCTCTTTCAAAGAAAGCTTTAATCCAAGACCCTTTATAATCTCGTTATATCTTTCTTCTATAGCCTTAAGCTGCTTATCAAAATTCTTGCCTGCTTCTGCCTCTGCATAGCACTTGTAAAGCATATCTGTAACCTTTGTGTCTTCTGGGAATCTCTTTCCAGGAGCTGAAGGCACTACAAATCTTCTGCTTTCATCTGCTTTTATTATGTTACCAACCTTCTTGAACTGTTCTGCGCTTGCAAGTGAGCTGCCACCAAACTTAACTACTTTTACCATTGTTGATTTTACCTTTCCTCATATTTATTATGATTATTTACTTAAAAACATTAAAAACCGAAATTATAGTTATATATATGATACCATGGTCATAATATCTGAATCCATCAGATATTATTTAAGCTTTGTATCATCTATTCTTATTCTTGATATAACATTAACCTTATCTGCTGCCTCTGCAAATCTGCCCTCTGTCATAACATCTGTTACAAAACCATACTCGTTATCAAGACCTTCTGCATGGACTACCTTAACATCACCAAAAAGTTCCTTTACCTGTGACTCTGATACATCCCTAGAAACTCTTACAAAGAATCTTCTCTCTTCTTCACTTGTATCTGCAAGCTCCAGCTTTTCATCGTCCCAGATAACCATTACATTAGTTCCTCTATGCTTAACACAGTCGATTATATCTCCTACAACTGCACTCGCTGTAGGAAGCTTACCTGCACCTGCACCAAAGAACATAACATCTCCAACCATATTTCCATTAACGTATATTCCATTAAGAACGCCATTAACATTATATAATGGATGTGTTGAATCTATAAGAAATGGAGCTGTTATAGCATATACCTTTCCATTCTTTCTGTAACTTGTTGCTAAAAGCTTGATAACGCAGCCCATCTTATCTGCATACTTAAAATCTTCATTAGATATCTTAGTAATACCTTCTGTTGTTATCTCTTCAAAGTTAACTGTCTTGCCACCTGCAAGAGATGTAAGTATTGCTATCTTTCTACAGGCATCGTATCCTTCTACATCCGCCTCAGGATTACGCTCTGCATATCCTAATTCCTGTGCTTCCTTTAATACTTCCTGGTATGAACTTCCTTCCTTACTCATCTTTGTTAAAATATAGTTGGTTGTTCCATTCATAATACCAGTAATCTTAGTAATCTCATCTGCTGTAAGTGCCTGGTTAAGTGGTCTGATAATAGGAATACCGCCACCAACAGATGCTTCAAACATAAAGTTAAGATTACGTTCCTTGGCCATAGCAAGAAGTTCTGCGCCATGTGCTGCAACAAGTGCCTTATTAGAAGTACATACACTCTTTCCTGCTTCAAGTGCTCTCTTAACAAATGTAAATGCCGGCTCTACGCCACCCATAACCTCTACTACTACATCTATCTCATCATCATTTATAATAAGGTCTATATCGTGTACTATTTTTCCCTGGATAGGATCTCCCGGAAAATCTCTTAAGTCTAATACACTCTTAACTTCTATAGACTCACCTGCTTTTTTTAATATTGAATCTGCGTTTGTGTTAAGTATCTCAACAACTCCTGAACCAACTGTTCCATAACCTAATACTGCTACTTTTGCCATATTATCCTCCATGTAATCTTCCCACTTATATCAAAGTGAGGCATCACTGCTTAATATCTTAAGGTATCTTACTCCGCTAAGCTGTTCTATCTCTTCAATCATCATAGATGCATCTCCTGTTGTTGGAAGTATCTCAACACTTAATGTAAGGGATGCAATTCCATTGACAGGAATGGTCTGGTGGATTGTAAGTATATTAGCCTTGAATTCAGCTACCTTGTTAAGTACAACTGATAAAAGTCCAGGTTCATCATCCATAGACAAAACAAATGTTATAGTCTTGCCCTTGGAATTATCTCTGAACGGAAATATATCATCTTTATACTTATAATATGAACTTCTGCTTATCCCAACTTTTTCGGTAGCATCTGCTATAGAAATATTCTTATTTTCTATAAGCCTGTTTGCTTCTGCTACTTTTAAAAGTACTTCTGGCAGAGCTTTCTGCTTAACAACATAATATTTAATATTTTCTTTCATCGTATAATCATGCCTTTCCGCATATTCCAGGTAAATAAATAAGTATGCATGAGTCTTTATGTGTATTCCACAGAAAGACAGTTGTACTCGGTACAAAGAATAGTAGCACATACCAGCTATAAAAGCAAGCATTTTCTATCTACTTAACTATTTCATGTGGGATTATATGATGAATATGCTTAACACTACATTAAATCTGTCAGCTTCTTTACCGCTTCCAAAAACATCAAAAGAAAAAGTACAGGCAAAAAGAAAACCCTCGCACAACGGGAGAGGAATGCGAGGGTCATATATAAAAACAATGACACTATGCACTGTCTTTACCAATATTGAATTATCTGTTAAATATCTAATAACTAACTGATATTATATATATAACATTTTGCGCAGGATAGTAAATAGTACTTTAGTACTATTATTCACATTTTAATTTCTTTCACGGTCGAAAACACTTGCAAGATATCTCATAGCGTTAAGATGATCCCAGTTTAACTGACCTTTCTTCATACGCCATTTCCAGTTGTTTCCGAAGCTTGAAGGGAAATTCATACGTGCTGAGTTATCAAGCTTTAATATATCCTGTACCGCAAATATGGTAAGTACTGCGACACTTGAGTATGCAGCCCTGAATACCATATCTACCATACGATATTTGTCCCTGGTATCAAGGTAGTCATATGCGAATCCAAGCTCTCCATCATTTCTTTCATTAAAGAAACCAAGAAGTGTCTCATTATCGTGCGTACCACCATAACATACGCAGTTGCGTGTATAATTATATGGAAGATGTGGATTCTTCCTGTCGCCGCCGAAAGCAAACTCAAGTACTTTCATGCCTGGATAGTTATTATGTTCAAGTACCTGTTCAACCTCTGGAATACACACTCCAAGGTCTTCTGCAATAATCTTTTTATCACCTATAGACTCGTTAATAGCATCCAAAAGCTTCTGCCCTGGTCCCTGCTCATAAGAACCCTGCCTTGCATCAGGCATATCATACGGAATAGTATAATACTTAATAATTCCAAGAAAATGATCAATTCTTATAACATCGTACAGTCTTGCAGAATTAGACATACGTTTTCTCCACCATAAGAAGCCATCTGCTTCCATCTTATCCCAGTCATACAAAGGATTGCCCCATTTCTGACCTTTGTCAGAAAATGCATCTGGTGGTACACCCGCAACCTTAACCGGTGTAAGGTTCTCATCAAGCTGGAATTCGTCCTGATTCGCCCATACATCAACGCTGTCATATCCCATATAGATAGGAATATCACCTATTATTTCAATGCCTTGTGAGTTTGCATAATTCTTAAGCTTTTCCCACTGTGTATAAAACTCATACTGTATAAAATTCCAATATCCTATATCATCCGCAAGTTCTTCTTCATACCTTGCCATAGCAGTTGGACGTCTGAACTTTATATCTTCATCCCACTCACCCCAGGACTTCTGGTTAAAATATGTCTTTAACGACATAAACATAGAATAGTCCTTAAGCCAGTCTTTATTGTCACTGATAAAATTATCAAACCTTTTATATAATGGAAGTCCCTTATCAAGCACCGATTTGGCTCTAAGGCACTGTTCCTTAAATCTATCATAGGCTTTTCTTAATATGGCAAATCTTCCATTATACATCTTTTCATAGCTTACATATCTGTCATCTCCAAGATATCCATCATAATTAACCGGATATCTGTTATTAACAGCATCATCCTCTGATACATTAACCGGAACAAAGCCATCACCCCAGTCTACTGACAGTACCTCTGACTTAAGCAGAAGTCCATCTTCTATAAGCATGTCAAGGTCTACAAAATATGGGTTGCCTGCAAACGCTGAATAAGGCTGATATGGACTATCCCCATATGTAGTTGGTCCTACTGGAAGCACCTGCCAGTATTTGTGATTGGTATCTCTTACAAAATTAACGAATTCATAGGCATCTTTTCCAAGTGTTCCTATTCCATATGGTGATGGAAACGAACTTATACCCATCAATATTCCTGCATTTCTTTTAAAAACATTGCCTCTTTCCATACAGTCTCCATTCCAAGTGCATATGTATGCGCTCATTTAATTATGATTCAGCATTACAGATGTATATATTACATTGTATATATTGCATTACGCAGTTATACATAACTTATAATTATTTAAACATATGTCTATTTATCAGTTATTCTGCATTTTCTCAGCAAATTCCTTGATTCCCTGCGCTTCTTCTTCTGATAAAATCTTATTAATATCAAGAAGAATAACAAGCTTGTTATCTACATTAGCAACCCTGTCAAGATATTCTGTATTCTCTGACCTTGCAAGTCTTGGCATAGGCGCTATCTTATCAGGCTGCAGTTCACCTATTTCTATAACCTCATCAACTTCAAGCGCAATCTTCATATCAGGAAGATTAACTATTACTGTATTCTCTCCTTTGGTCTGGTCGTCCATATTGAACTTCTCCTTAAGACTCATGACCGGTATAACTTCACCTCTCAAGTTCACTATACCACTTATATACTTCATTGAATTAGGAACTGGTACAACATCAACCTGTTTTTCAATAGACTGTACAAGGTTAATATCCACACCAAACTCCTGATCTCCAAGTCTGAAAACGACTGGTCTAATATAATCTGCCATAATTTCTCCTTTCGCTTATACGCTTTTAATTAATGTATATTGTATTATTCTTCTTTCCTGCCTGTTGATATCCAGTTAAGATATGCATTGATAAATGGGTCTATATTGCCATCAAGAACACTTGCCGCATTGCCAATCTCTTTGTTAGTCCTGTGATCTTTAACCATAGTATATGGCTGAAGAACGTAGCTTCTTATCTGGTTACCAAAGTTAATATCCTTGACATCACCTCTGATATCTGATGACTTCTGTGCATTTTCCTCCTGCTTCATCATATAAAGCTTTGCCTTTAACATCTGCATAGCCTTATCTTTGTTCTGATGCTGCGACCTTTCGTTCTGGCACTGTACAACAATACCTGTAGGAATATGTGTAATTCTTATAGCTGATGATGTCTTATTGATATGCTGTCCACCGGCACCGCTTGATCTGTAAGTATCTATCCTTAAATCATCATCATTAATCTGAACATCGACATCCTCTTCAATATCCGGCATAACATCACATGAAACAAACGAAGTCTGTCTCTTGCCGGCAGCATTGAACGGAGAAATTCTTACAAGCCTGTGCACTCCGTGTTCTGACTTTAGATGTCCATATGCATTCTCACCTGATATCTCAACTGTAACCGACTTAATACCCGCTTCATCACCCTCAAGATAATCTATTATCTCTGTTGTGTATCCATGTTTTTCTGCCCATCTTGTATACATGCGAAGAAGCATCTGACACCAGTCACAGCTCTCTGTTCCGCCAGCTCCAGCGTGTAATGTAAGTATTGCATCACATTTGTCATACTCTCCAGAAAGAAGTGTCTCTATTCTTATTGACTCTACCTTTTCCTCAAATGCAGCAATCTCCTGTTCAATCTCTGGAATAAGTGATGTATCTTCCGATTCATCTGCCATCTCTATAAGGACATTAATATCTTCAAGTCCTGACTTTAATGAATCATATCCCTCAAATGAATCCTTAAGTCCCTTAAGCTCTTTCATGGCTTTCTGTGACTTATCGGGATCATCCCAGAATCCAGGTGACTCCATATCAGCCTCAAGTTCTTCTATCCTTTTCTTCTTGTTATCAAGATCTAGTGACTGCTTTATATCTTCCAACTGCTTATCATAACCTGATATTCTATATCTGAACTGATCTAACTCTACCACAACAATCTCCATTCCTGTAAGTGTCAGGCATATACACCTGCACATAACTTATATCTTCATTTTATAATATTATACTTATTAAAATAAATCTTTACAACCTTTATTGTATAATGCCGGCTTTTATTATTCATCAAACAACATTACTATATTCACCATATATTTATAATCCGATAATAATTATAATACATAATGGTTATAATTGAATCATGTCCGGTCAAAACATAAAAAGAGGATATCCCTCTATGTCTTCTTGCAATCATTGATACTATCATATCACATAATTGAAGAATTTCATAGTATGGATATCCTCCACCTTTATCCAGCTTTATATACCTTCTGAATCATACATAGAACTTAAGTCTGGTTTTCAGGCTGGCAGTTAAAGATAATTCCCATAATACTGTTTATAAGCTTTATGCCTTTCTTCCACAACAGTTCTTATACTTCTTGCCACTTCCACATGGGCAAAGATCGTTTGGATATATCTTCTTTTCTGAACGTTTGACTGGTCCCTTTACAGATGGTCCTTCATCTTTATTAGTACCAGTAACCTTAGCTACCTGCTCTCTTTCAACCTTCTCTTCTACCTGGATATGCATAAGAAGTCTTACAGTATCTTCCGTGATACCCTGTGTCATCTCATCAAACATATCATAGCCCATCATCTTATACTGTACAACTGGGTCTTTCTGTCCATATGCCTGAAGTCCGATACCCTGCTTGAGCTGATCCATATCATCAATATGATCCATCCACTTTCTGTCTATAACCTTAAGAAGAACAACTCGCTCTATCTCTCTTATAGTTTCCGGCTCTGGGAACATAGCTTCCTTATCCTCATATAACTTAACAGCCTTTTCCTTAAGCACATGAATAAGTTCATTCTTGTTCTTAATGTTCTCGTCATATACTACTGGTTCAACTGGTATAGTTGGAAGTAAAAGCTCATTAATCTCATCATAGTTCCACTCATCAGCACTCTTATCATCGCTTACGCAACGGTTAACAACATTTTCAACGAAATCCGTAATCATCTTCATAATAGAAGAACGCATACTTTCTCCGTTAAGCACTCTTCTTCTCTCGCCATACATGATTTCTCTTTGTTCATTCATAACCTGATCATACTCTAGAAGATGACATCTTATACCATAGTTGTTAGTCTCTATCTTCTTCTGTGCTGTTTCTATAGCATTACTTAACAACTTATGCTCTATCTGGTCATTCTCGCCAACACCAAGCTTGTTAAATGTATTCATAAGTGTTTCCTGCGCGAATAATCTCATAAGATTATCTTCAAGAGAAATATAGAATCTTGATTCACCTGGATCACCCTGACGTCCTGCACGACCTCGTAACTGGTTATCTATACGTCTTGACTCGTGTCTTTCTGTACCTATAATCTTAAGTCCGCCTGCTGCCCTTGCTTCATCATCAAGCTTAATATCAGTACCACGTCCTGCCATGTTAGTAGCAATCGTAACAGCACCATGTTTACCTGCCTCGGCAACTATCTGTGCTTCAAGTTCATGATACTTGGCATTAAGTACATTATGAGGTATGCCTCTCTTTTTAAGCATATCACTTAAAAGCTCAGATGTATCGATATTGATAGTACCAACAAGTACTGGCTGTCCTTTTTCATGAGACTTTACAACATCTTCTATAACCGCATTGAACTTACCCTTCATGGTCTTAAATACAGCATCGTTATGATCTATTCTGGCAATTGGCTTATTAGTAGGGACTTCTACAACGTCCATGTTATAGATTCCCCTGAACTCCTTCTCTTCTGTAAGAGCTGTACCTGTCATACCTGCTTTCTTATCAAACTTGTTAAAGAAGTTCTGGAATGTAATAGTTGCAAGAGTCTTACTTTCTCTCTTAACCT
>ERZ808240.2640-NODE-2640-length-18998-cov-9.486934_pt1 | contig 18998 bp, 17 predicted proteins | sample MGYA00521084_ERZ808240 | MGnify/ENA primary metagenome ERZ808240 (study PRJEB31516, sample SAMN03275571) | gut metagenome | biome: mammalia-associated habitat; material: feces | host: Papio cynocephalus | place: Kenya | collected 2012-08-06 ...
GAGCATCTGCATCACACGCAGGGGGTCTGGGGTTCGAGTCCCTAATTCTCCACCAAATGGAAAGCCGTTTACCCGAGAAGGTAAGCGGCTTTTTTGCTTATTCGCGAAAAACAGATTTTAAGGAGGAATGGCCGTGCGTTATACGATTCGGCATTTTGATTTGCCGCTGCTTATTTTTGAAGCGAACATGGACAGTGCGGATACCGACCTTCATATTATAAAAATCTACGAGAAAAATCGAAACTTTTTGCCTTTGAACATGACAGTATCTGAGGACGGCGTGGAACGCTGGCTGCGGCATCGCACGATCCCCAAAAATCGGGCGTATGTAGATGCACTGCTTTCAAAGGTCGGCCTTTCTTTGAACCGTCCATTGGGAATTATTACTGGATGCAAAGGTCTTTCGCTGAATGACTGCTTTTGGGTAGACGCAGAGGGTTCCGGTGATACCTTTGAAAAAGTCAATCTTTATGATAACCGATTCAGTCAGGTACTGGCAGCAATCGCTTTTACGGGATACGGCAGCAGCGTAAGGACGTCGCTTGCGTCCTGTCCGGAATTTTCAACCAATGGAATGCTGCCCAAATGCTGGCGCAGGCAAAACGGAAAAATCTACCTCTATAAAGGTGGTACGTCTGGGTTCAGCAATCTTGGCTTTGAACCGTACTCGGAACTGTACGCTTATCAAGTTGCACAGGCAATGGGTGTGAATGCAATTCGATACACCTTGACGAAAGACCTGAAAAAGACGCTCTGCTCCAAGTGTGAACTGTTTACCAGCAAAGAATATTCTTATATCCCCATCGGGCAGCTTGTGTCCAGAGGAGGGATGAACGCAGTTTTTGCGTATTATCAGACATTGGGTTCGTCTTTTGTGGATGCACTGGAAGATATGCTGGTCTTTGACGCAATTATCTGCAACACCGACCGCCACTATGGAAATTTTGGCGTTCTGGTAGATAATAAGACAAACGCGATTGCCGCACCTGCACCATTGTTTGACCATGGAAATTCGCTGTTCAGTCTGGGCGGAATTGATATCTGGGATGACCAGAAAGCATTTGATGAATATGCTCGCACACTGCTTCCGCTCGCATACGATGATTTCTTTGCGGCTGCAAAGAGCGTATTAAAGCCCCGTCATCGTGCGATGCTCCATAAGCTGCTGGATTTTCGCTTTGACCGCAGGGCAACACACTATAATCTGCCACCAAAACGATTGAAGATGATCGAAAAAGAAGTTCAACGCAGAGCAAGAGTTCTTTTGGGATAGAAAATCGTGACAAAAATGGAATAACAGATTGTGGAGCAATGAACAGAAAGGACCCCCCATGATACAAAAGAATGAGATCCCGATTTTAGAATACGATTTTGACTCGCCGGAAGTCATCCGCCCCGACCACGATGTGAAAAATCTGAATCTGCCGGAAAAGTGTATCTTTGCCTTTCTGGGAGCGACGGTCGATGAATATGCAATGGAAGCGGATGCGGAAGTTGCGGATCTGTTTGAAACGACAACAAAAAGCTATCCGATTTACATTGTCCGGAAAGACGGCGAGGAGTTCTGCCTGTGTCAGGCACCGCTGGGAGCATCTGCGGCGGCACAGTTCATGGACAGTTTGATTGCCTGCGGATGCAGGAAGATCATTTCTGCTGGTTCGTGCGGCGTTCTGGTCGATTTGGAGGAAAATGAATTTCTGGTGCCGACGAAAGCCCTGCGTGATGAGGGAACATCTTATCATTATCTGCCTGCTTCCCGTTATATGGAGATCAACCGGACAGCACTGAATGCGATTGAAAAGACCTTTTCGACGCTGAACCTGCCTTTCCGGGAGTGTACGACATGGACGACAGATGGCTTTTTCCGGGAGACGAAAGACATGGTCGAGTACCGCAAGGCAGAAGGCTGCTCGACTGTCGAGATGGAGTGCGCTGCTTTGGCGGCCTGCGCTCAGAAACGGGGCGCGGTGTTTGGGCAGATTTTATACACGGCGGATTCGCTGGCAAATATCCACGAACACGAGGACCGGGACTGGGGCAGGAGTTCCCTGCGGAAAGCACTGGAACTCTGCATTGAGGTACTGAAAAATTTCTGAGAGGAAACAGAAACCGACGGAATGCGAGCGTTTTAAAAAAGCTTGTGGAAGTGATTTCCATTATTGGATGATACAGGATGCCATGACAAAAACTGTTTGAACAAAATGCCTAAAAGGAAAGAAACCTCTTTGTGTGTTCCGCTGATTTGATTTTCTTGAAAGAAAAACTTTTCCGAAATCCTTGACAATGTGTCGTTTTGTGACGTACCATAAATTCGTTGAATGATTGTACTATCGTCGAAAATGCGCAGAAGAAAGGAAATGTCCTATGAAATACCGCGGTTTTGGATGGAAGCATTTCGGAATACTTCTTTCTGTGGGAATTTTAGCGGCTGCACTGGCAATTCCTGCGGTTGCTTCATCGGGAAGGGGTACGCTGGAGGCAGGAAATACAGTACCAATTGAAGTATCTGCATATTACGAAATGCCAACTTACAGCGTAGAGCTTTCATGGGGTGATATGTCATTCAAGTATTTGTATGGTGTCGGCTGGGATTACAGTGACAAGACGTTCAATCGGATAACGCTTACAAATTTCACCTCTGCGCCGGTGGGCGTGGATTTGGCGTTTGAAGGAAGCTACGGCTCTTATGCAGGAACTTTCAATACAAAAAACGATGGAGACGGCGATTCATACGATGCGCTTTATTTTAGTGCGAACAAAGATTCTTCTGAGCCGACCGGTTCAGTGTATCTGATTTTGAATGATGTATGTCCGCCGAATACCGGAAGCCAGACGATTGGTCAAATTATGATAAAACTGGTGGATGTATTGGAAGATTCAAGTCTGAATGAATTTGAATACAGCCACGGTTCAAACAAAATCGGGCATGTGACCCGGGATTATGGATTAGTTACATTTGATAGAAACAATTTAGAACGATAAAGGAGGTACCCAGATGGGTCCATGGTATTATGAGGTCGTCAGTTTTGACGGCGATTATGTAAATTTACGCCGCACCGATATCGAAAGCGACGAGTTGAACCCGGTAGCATTCGCGCTGCTGCCGCCGGAAATTGAGGTCGGCACCAAGCTCAAGTGCGAATACTTCCAGTATGAGATCATCTGATTGACATTTCTCCGAAATGATTTACAATAGTCTCGGTAAACCGACGTAAATGATTTTCGGAGGACAAGAAAATGGCTTGTACTACAATTTTAGTTGGTAAAAACGCTTCTTACGATGGCTCGACCATGATCGCGCGCAATGACGATTCTGGTTCGGGCCATTTCACGGCCAAAAAGTTCGTGGTCGTGCAGCCGGAGGAGCATCCGGCTGTCTACAAATCGGTGCTGTCGCATGTGGAGATCCCTCTGCCTGGCAATCCGATGCGTATGACGGCCATGCCGAACGCTGTTGAAGGCAAGGGCATCTGGGCAGCTTCGGGCGTCAATGCGGCAAATGTCGGCATGACGGCTACCGAGACCATCACCTCGAATCCCCGAGTTCTGGGTGTGGACCCGTTGGTGGTGTACCAGCCGGCAAAGGGTGAACAGCCGGAGGTTCCCGGCGGCATCGGCGAGGAGGATATCGTCTATCTCGTCCTGCCCTACATCCACTCTGCTCGTGAGGGTGTCCAGCGTCTTGGAAACCTGCTGGAAACATACGGCACCTACGAGATGAACGGCATCGCATTTCAGGATGTCGACGAGATCTGGTGGCTCGAGACCATCGGCGGACATCACTGGATGGCACGCCGGGTCCCGGACGATGTTTATGTCGTCATGCCGAACCAGCTGGGCATCGACAAGTTTGACCTCGAGGATGCTTACGGTGAGCAGAAAAACTACATGTGCTCGCCGGACCTGAAACAGTTCATCGAGGAAAATCACCTTGACCTGTCGCTGGATGGTGTGCTGAATCCCCGGGATGCGTTCGGCAGCCATGAAGACGCCGACCATGTGTACAATACGCCCCGTGCTTGGTACATGCTCCGTTACCTGAATCCCCATACGAAGGTCTGGGATGGAGAAAATGCGGACTTTACGCCCCGTTCGGACGACCTGCCGTGGTGCATGGTTCCGGAGAAAAAACTGACCCCGGAAGATGTGAAGTATGTTCTGTCGTCGCACTATCAGGGAACTCCCTATGACCCGTATGCAAGCTACGGCGACCCGTCCAAAAAGGGCGCATACCGTTCTATCGGCATTAACCGGAACGACTTTATGGCACTCATCCAGATGCGTCCGGATGTTCCGGAGGAATATCGTGTTATTGAGTGGATCGCTTATGCTTCCAATGCGTTCAATACGATGGTTCCGTTCTACGCTAACGTGAACACCACTCCGGCTTATCTGGCCTGCACCACCGGTGAAGTTTCGACCGAGAGTTTCTACTGGGTCAGCCGGATGATCGCGGCAATGGCAGACGCAAGCTATGGCAAATCGCTGTTCCATATCGAGCGTTATGAGCTGGCTGTACTGTCGGCGACCCGTGCGCTGGTGAAGGAATATGACAACCTGCAGAAGGCTGAACCCGACGCCGCAAAGCGTGCGGCTCTGCGTGAGGCTGGCAATGAGGCCATCGCAAAGGCACTGAAAGCACATGCTTCCGATACGCTGGACAAAGTTCTCTTTGAGCTGAGCAGCGGCATGAAGAATGCTTATTCCCGTTCGGATGCCTGATTTGATGGAATTATAAGAAAGACATAAAAAGGCCGGAGGGCGCAGATGCGTTCTCCGGCCTTTTTGGATGCTTGTATCCTACTGCTTGTGAAACCTGTCTAAATTTTGAGGATAATATTTGTGAACGAAAATGATTGAATGTGATTGATTTTGATGGAAATCTTGCTATAATAAAAGCGGAAACAAGCAAAACACTTCATAAACAATCAGAATCAATCAAATGGAGGTGGCCGAAGATGTTAGCAGAAGAGCGGTTCGGCCTGATCTTGAATCTTCTGGCCGAAAAGCGGACGGCGACGGTGCAGGAACTTTGCGAGGCACTGAATGCCAGCGAATCGACCATCCGCCGCGACCTGAACGAACTTGACCGGCTTGGAAAACTCAATAAAGTGCATGGCGGAGCGACCCTGCCGGACAACCAGTTTCTGGCGGATGAGCCGAGCATGAGCGCGAAGGAATCTCTGGCGATCGCCCAGAAACAGAGCATCGCAAAAGCGGCGGCTTCGCTCATCACAGCGTCGGATTTCATCTTTCTGGATGCAGGCACTACGACGCTGGCTGTTGCACGGTGTGTCAGCGGTGCGGCACTGGAAGCGAGCTACCTGACGAATGGCGTTGCCCATGCCCGTATCCTTGCGCAGAAAGGATGCCGGGTCTTTCTTCCCGGCGGATTGCTTCGCCCCAACACCGAAGCTATCATCGGAGCGGCGGCATTGCAGAGCATCCAGCAGTATAACTTTACGAAAGCCTTCCTCGGTGCAAACGGCGTCTCGCTGGATGGCGGATTCACGACCCCTGACCCGGAAGAAGCGGCGGTCAAAGCGGCCGCTGTCCGGCGAGCGAGAGAAGCGTGGTTCCTCGTGGACGATTCCAAGTTTGCCCGGGTCTATCCGGCGGTCATTTCGGACTTGAAAGGCGGTGCGATCCTGACGAATCACTGCCCGAACCCCAAATATAAACAATTCACATTGGTAAAGGAGACAGAAGCATGATCTACACGGTAACATTCAATCCGGCCATCGACTACGTTGTGCGGCTGGACACTCCGCTGGAAGTGGGCGAGGTCAACCGCGCCAAGGGAGAAGACTGCGTGCTGGGCGGCAAGGGCATCAACGTGTCCGGCGTGCTGGCAGAGCTGGGAACGAAAAGCGTCGTCCTGGGATTTGTGGCCGGTGAGACGGGTGCGTGGCTCGAGCGCGGCTTGGCGGCGCAGGGTATCGAGACGGATTTCATCCACCTTGAAAAGGGCATGACCCGAATCAATGTAAAGATCAAGGCCGGACAGGAGACAGAGTTGAACGGCGCAGGCCCGGATATCCCGGAAAGTGCAATGGAAGCTCTTGAACAGAAGCTGGATAAACTGAAAGAAGGCGATGTCCTGATTTTGGCAGGCAGCATCCCAGCAAGTCTTTCGCAGACGACCTATGAGCGTCTGCTGGCTCGGCTGGAAGGCAAGGGCATTCGTGCAGTGGTGGACGCAACTCGTGACCTGCTGGTGAATGTCCTGCAATATCACCCCTTCCTCATCAAGCCTAACAATCATGAGCTGGGCGAGATCGTCGGCAAAGTCTTGAAGAGCGACGAAGAAATCGTCGTTGCCGCAAAGATCCTGCAGGAAAAGGGCGCACGGAACGTTCTCGTCAGCATGGCAGGCGATGGCGCACTTCTGCTGGATGAGCAGGGCGAAGTCCACCGCATCGGAACCCCGAAGGGGAAAGTCGTCAACAGCGTCGGCGCAGGAGACAGCATGGTTGCCGGGTTCGTGGCTGGCTATCTCCAGAGCGGCGATTATACCACCGCCCTTCGTCTTGGCACTGCCTGCGGCAGTGCGACGGCATTCAGTCTCGGCCTCGCCAAGAAAGCGGACATCGAAACATTATTGGCAGCAATTTAAAATAAAAGAGAGGAGAACACCCTATGCGTATCACGGAACTGTTTACCGCAAAGTCCATTGCGCTGGATGTGGCGGCCCAAAATCAGGCGGAGATCATCGACCGTCTGGTGGAATTGCAGGCGACCCACGGCAACATCACCGACACCGAAGCCTACAAGAAAGCCCTCTATGCCCGGGAAGCAGAAGCTTCGACCTATGTTGATAACGGCATCACGGTGCCCCATGCAAAGACTTCATGCGTGACCCGTCCGAGTCTGGCCGCTCTCCGCTTGACCGAACCGGTCCAGTACAACGCCGAGGACGACGGCAAGACCGACCTGCTTTTCGCCATCGCCGCCCCTGAAAACGGCAGTCTCCACGTCGACATGCTGGCTCGTATGATGCAGATGCTGATGAATGAGGAATTCGTGGAAAAGCTCCATGCCGCAAAGACTCCGGCAGAGTTCCTCGATGCCATCGACGCACAGGAAGAGGCGCAGTTCGGTGAAGAGAGCTTTACCAATCAGAACATTCCGCAGGACGGCTATCGGATTCTGGCGGTGACCGCCTGCCCGAATGGTATCGCTCATACCTATATGGCGGCGGAAGCCCTGACGAAGGCCGGCGATAAGCTGGGCCTGCCTACCAAGGTAGAAACGAACGGCTCCGATGGTGCCAAAAATGTTCTGACAAAGGCAGAGATCGCCGCCTGCGACGGTATCATCGTTGCAGCGGATAAGAATGTTGAGACGGCTCGTTTTGACGGTAAGCCGGTCATCTTTGCCCGTGTGGATGACGGCATCCATAAGCCGGGAGAACTCATCAAGAAAATTGCGCATGGTGAAGTTCCGACCTACCACGCAAAAGGCGGAGCGCAGGCAGAAGAGGACGATTCCAGTGCAGGCGATTCCCTTGGGCATACCCTGTATAAGCACCTGATGAATGGTGTTTCCCACATGCTGCCCTTCGTCGTGGGCGGCGGCATCATGATCGCGCTGGCATTCCTGCTGGACGATTATACCATAGACCCCTCCAACTTCGGCATGAATACGCCCATTGCGGCTTTCTTCAAGACGGTCGGTTCTGCGGCCTTCGGATACATGCTCCCGATTCTTGCCGGTTTCATTGCGATGTCCATCGCCGACCGTCCGGGTCTGGCAGTCGGTTTCGCCGGCGGCGTCCTTGCTATGAACGGCACCAACTTCGCAGGTCTTGCCAATGGTGAGACGACCGGCATCTCCGGCGGCTTCCTCGCCGCTCTGCTGGCCGGTTTTGCGGCTGGCTACATTGTCCGCTTCCTCGTCCGCATCACCGAAAAGCTCCCGGCCAGCCTGAACGGTATCCGCCCGATGCTCATCTATCCGCTGGGCGGCATCCTCATCATCGGTGCAGTCATGTGCGGCATCAACCCGGTCATGGGTATGATCAATACGGCCATGACCAACTGGCTGAACGCAATGGGCGGTACCTCAAAAGTCCTGCTGGGTGCCATCGTCGCCGGTATGATGAGCATCGACATGGGCGGCCCCTTCAACAAGGCAGCTTACGTCTTCGGCACGGCGGCTCTGGCTTCCGGCAACTATGAGGTCATGGCGGCGGTTATGGTCGGCGGCATGGTTCCTCCGATTGCCATCGCATTGTCCACCACCTTCTGCCCGAAGAAGTGGACTCCCGACGAACGCCGCAACGGTATCGTCAACTACGTCATGGGTCTGTGCTTCGTCACCGAAGGTGCAATTCCCTACGCGGCGGCTGATCCCCTGCGTGTTCTGCCCAGCTGTGTCATCGGTGCGGCTCTGTCCGGTGCCCTGTCCATGACCTTTGGCTGCGCACTCCGTGCGCCCCACGGCGGTATCTTTGTCTTCCCGGTCGTTGACCATGCTGTGATGTACGTCGTCGCTCTGGCGGCTGGCAGCATCGTCGGCGCAGTCATTCTGAGCCTGCTCAAGAAGAACAAGACCGAAGCATAACGCATCAACAGCAAAGCCCCGAGAGGGTTCCGGCAAAACGGAACAGCCTCTCGGGGCTTTTTGCACTTTTAAAAGAAGGTTACGGCTCTTCGGTCAGTCCGCCGCAGCTTTCCCGGGCGATGTACTCGACCGGCAGCAGGCGGCTTTCCGGGTTGGCGATTTTGCCATCCAGCAGGTCAAGAGCGAGCTGGAAACACTCCCGTGCCATCTGTTCCATCGGCAGATGTACGACGCTGAGGCTCGGCACGGCGAATTCGTCCGCTTCCTCAGCACCGTTGCCCACGGCGATGATTTTCGGCAGCTGGTCGCCGGAGATGCCGGCCTTGTAAAATGCCCGGATGGCACCATGCGCAATAGCGGACGAGCCGCAGAAGATGGCGTCCGGGCAAATCTCGTTCCACTCCCGGCTCAGGCGGTGGGTGACGGCTTCATAACCGCCCCGGACGCTGTTCTCGCAGTAGCGGCTCAGCGTCACCTGTAAGTCGTGGTGGCCTGCTTCCAAGCGGAAGCCGTGGATGCGGTCTTCCATTCCCTCAAAGACGGGCTGTCCGGTCAGGACAGAAGCCGTCTTGCAACCGTTGTCGATGAAAACCTTCGCGGCCAGCGCGCCCATCTTCACGTCGTCAACGTTGACACTGCAATAACCCTTGCACTGGCGGTTGTACAGCACCACCGGGATGAGAAGCTGGGTGTCCTCGAGGAACTGCAGATCGGCGTAGGAAGCGTTGCAGATAATGGCGGCATGGCAGTTCGCGCCGTTTGTCAGCGCACTGCACTCTTTCAGGTGGTCGTTGATGTACGGATAGATCACCAGATGCACCGGACGACCGCTTTTCTCGATCTCGTCGCGCAGGCCATCCCAGAACCGCACCATCATGCTGGCGCGGAAATCCTGCGCCCAGAGCATCGCGACGATCAGCTCATTTGCACCACCGCCGCGCAGGCTCCGCGCAGCCATGTTGGGCTGATACCCCAGCCGTGCCGCCGCGCTGTAAATCTTCTGCTGGGTTTCTTTGCTGATCTTTCGTTCCGCCGCCTTGCCGCCCAGAACGATGCTGACCGTACTGGGCGAGATGCCGACTTCCTGTGCGATCTGTTTGATCGTAACCATACCGAACCCCACCTTTGTATTGTATTCAAGGCTATTGTACCATTCTTTGACAGGGATTGACAAGCTAAAATTGCGATTTTCCCGGCAAAGCACCAATTAAATATACAGCTCCTGCTCGCGCTTGCTCTCTTCCGGAGAAAGGCCCGGTCGGGCGGCATGGCCGGCCATTGCGCGCCACTGTGCCGGCGACTGTCCGGTCTCCTTTTTAAAGACCCGGCAGAGGTAGTTCGCACCCGAAAATCCGCACAGGCTGGCGATGACGTCCAGCGTGTACTCCCGGTGCAGGAGCAGCCGCATCGCCGCCTCAATGCGAACCGTCGTCAGGTAGCGTCCGGGCGGCACGCCGACCGCTGCCGTAAAGGTTCGGACAAGATGACTCTTGGAGACGCCCAGACGCTCGCTCAGCTCCTCGACACCGTATAGACCGGCATAATTTTCCCGGATATCCGCAATAGCTTCCGCCACTAGGGCAGGCAAGGCAGGCGCGGCACTGTCGGCCCCCGAAAGCTCACAGAGCAGGGCAAAGGCGAGCTGTGTCCGGACACGGCTGTGGCTGTCGGAGCTGCTTTCCGCGGCGAGCTGCCCCATCAGTTCGGCGGCTGCCGGACAAGTCTCGCCCCGGGCAAGAAAAGGCAGTTCCGTCAACCCGGAGAGAAACTGCTCTGCGGCCTGTCCGGTCAGCTGGATGCAGAGCAAATGACAGTCGGCCTCGGGCGTGAGTGAGAGCGGCGACCGGCTCAAGATGAGATGCCCGGCAGGGACGCTCTGCGGCGGCAGGATGAGCGCGCTGCCAGCCGGAGATGGGCCGGAAACCGGCAGATGTGCCGTGCATTTTCCGCTGGAAACAAGGCAGACCCAAAGCCCCTCGCCGGTCAGGGTCAGAGGCTGCTGGAGCTGGATATCCCGTACCGAAGCGAGGGCTGCGGTGGCCGTCCAATCGAAAATCAATATCTGACACCTCAAATCAATAAAATGCTATTTTATATCACAAAATAATCTGCTATTATAGTACCAACGAAATCACCCATCGTCAAGATGTGGGAATACACCGTAAAAAATTGTATGGAGGCAAATGTCTTATGGCTTCGATTAGCTGCCAGCACATCTACAAGATCTATCCGGGCGCAACCGCTCCTTCTGTTACCGACTTCAACCTGGAGATTCAGGATAAGGAATTCATCATCTTCGTTGGCCCGTCTGGTTGTGGTAAGTCCACCACCCTGCGTATGATCGCTGGTCTGGAGGAGATCTCCAAGGGCGAGATGTACATCGGCGGCCGCCTCATCAACGACGTTCCCCCGAAGGATCGTGATATCGCCATGGTGTTCCAGAGCTACGCTCTGTACCCCCACATGACCGTCTACAAGAACATCGCATTCGGTCTGGAACTGCGCAAGACCCCGAAGGACGAGATCGATCGCCGCGTCCACGAAGCTGCTAAGATCCTGGAGATCGAGCATCTGCTCGACCGTAAGCCGAAGGCTCTGTCCGGTGGTCAGCGTCAGCGTGTTGCTCTGGGCCGTGCAATGGTTCGTAACCCGGCAGTCTTCCTGCTGGACGAGCCTCTGTCCAACTTGGATGCTAAGCTGCGTACCTCCATGCGTACCGAGATCATCAAGCTGCACAAGAAGCTGGCTACCACCTTCATCTACGTTACCCACGACCAGACCGAAGCTATGACCATGGGCGACCGTATCGTTGTTATGAAGGACGGCATCATCCAGCAGGTCGATACTCCGCAGAACCTGTATGACATGCCCTGCAACATGTTCGTCGCAGGCTTCATTGGCAGCCCCCAGATGAACTTCCTGGACGGCACCGTCGTCAAGAAGGGCGACCTGTACGGCATCGATCTGGGCGGCGACGTCATTCCTCTGCCCAAGGAGAAGACCGCAGACGGCAAGTTGGATGCTTACGTCGGCAAGAAGGTCAAGATGGGTATCCGTCCTGAGGATATCGACGATGAGCCCGAGTTTATGGCAAAGCACACCGACTGCCAGCTGGATGCTCAGGTCGACGTTTCCGAAATGATGGGCGCAGAGATCTACCTGTACCTCGAGTACAAGGGCAACAAGATGACTGCTCGTGTTGCTCCCACCTCCAAGGCTCGCAACGGAGACACCGTCCGCGTCGCATTCGATCCGCACAAGGTTCATGTCTTCGACATCGAGACCGAGCAGACCGTCCTGAACTAAGTTTCAGACAAAATTTGATATACGGATTAGATCATTTTTGATCCTCCTATCATAGGAAAAGCCGCCGAGGGAAACCCCGGCGGCTTTTCGTTGTGGAAAAATCAGATTTTTATCGGATACACATACCGTTCTTCGCTTTCTTCAACAAAGCCGAGAGATTTAAACATCTGTTGAGACTGAATGTTGAAAGAATAGATATGCGCAAAGCACTGTGTGAAGCCTTTTTCAGCGGCGAGCGTCAACATTTGGCGGATGACTGCCCGTCCGATATGGCGGTTCTGAAACTCTTTACAAATCACAATAGACAACTCGCCAGTGTTTTGCAGGCAGACATCGCCGCAGAGCGTTCCTCCATAGGCAATGTAGAATAAATCGCCGTGGGTGTCGAGGTAATGATACATCCGGATAAGCTTTTCGAGATCATAGACAGCATCGGTGTTATCTACTTGTTTGCAGAGCGTTTTGTCCTGATACCACACAAGCGCAGTTTCATAGGCCGGGTAGTAGGGGATGAGGGAGATTTTGTCTGTAACAGAAATAGTCATTATGGAATTCCTTTCTAACGGAAGTATCAGACAACATCAGTTTATCGCTTCGGTATAAACGATGCAAGCCTGTTCTCGCAATAGCCTATATCCACTATAACTGCCAGTGGGCGAATTACCAGTAACTGTTTCGGAATAGAAAATAAGAGATAAAACCTCGCCCCATTCCTATGGTTTGTGCCATAAAAACGGGGCGAGGTTATTTGTTAATAATACGTTTCTCCTGTTCGTAAAAACTAAAAAAATAAAAGCTTACTTCTTCGCGATCATTTCGGTATAAGCCAGCACGAGGGGGCCGACGCCCTTTGCGTCGTTGCAGACGACCGGCTCACTGAAATAGTAAGCCAGAGAACCGTCGCGGTGGTCCTTGCCGCCCAGACCGGCGACGAGGCAGATGCCGCCCAACTGGAGGCTGCCGTCGGGGTTCTTGGACAGGTACTTGTCGCAGGTGCCATAGAAAGCTTTCTCTGCCCATGCAGCCATCCGCTTGGGCAGGTAGCCCAGACGCACGCCTTTCAGGACGGCGTAAGCAAACAGTGCCGTGCCGCTGGTCTCGAGGTAGTTGCCCTCGACGCCGGGATGGTCCATGACCTGCCAGAACATGCCGGTCTCTTCGTCTTGGAATTTGTGGACGTCCTCGATGGTCTGCTTGAGCATGGCCTGAATGCCGCGGTACTCGTTGTACAGCTGCTCGTCCATCCGCTCCAGCGTGTCCACCATCGCGACCATGAACCAGCCCATCGCACGCAGCCAGAAGTTCGGGCTGCAGCCGGTCTCCGGGTCAGCCCAATACATCTGACGGCTCTCATCATAGCCGTGGTAGTACAGGCCGGTCTTTTCGTCGCGCATGTGCTTCTTGATGTTCATGAACTGCTTGTAGCTGTCGATGCAGCCCTGCATCTTGTTGAACCGGGTCTCGTACTCCATGTAGAAGGGCTGTGCCATATAGGTGCCGTCCAGCCAGACCTGCCACGGATAGATATCCTTGTGCCAGAAGTTGCCCTCTTTGGTGCGAGGCTGGGTCTGGAGCTGGCTGTCGATGACGTCGATGGCCTTGCGGTACTTCTCGTCGCCGAAGATGTCGTACAGGATGAACAGGTTCTTGCCCTGATTCACATTGTCGAGGTTGTACTCCTTCGGGTCGTAGGTCTTGATAGAGCCGTCCGGCTGAACAAAGTAGTCGATGAACTGCTTGGAGAAGTCCAGATACTTCTTGTTGCCGGTGGTGTTGTACAGGCTCAGGCAGGCGGTGATCATGCAGCCGTCAATGTAGTTCCACTTGTTCGGCTTGCCGCTGCGGACTTTTTCGATGTTCCACATGGGAGCTTCTGCGCTGGAATTGGCGATCAGGTAGTCCACATAATCGCCCAGCATGGACAGGATTTCATCATGAGTCATGGCTTAGTCCTCCTCAAAATGGCCGACGTTGGCAAAGCGCAGACGCTCGCCCTCGTAACCCTCGATTTTCACGTTGTGCAGGTCGATCTCCTTGACGTTTTCGGCGTAGATAGCCAGCTTCTTGACGAGCGGACGGTTGTCGGCCATCGCTGCCTGACCTTCCACGGCGTTCGGGTCGAAGGTGATGGTGACATTCTTCATGGAAACACGCTCGATGGGCTGCTCGGGCAGACCGTCGAAGTAGCAGCCGGCAAACTGTGCGTCGGTCGCGACGATATTTTCCATCGTCAGGGTGCCGAGTTTAGGGGTGTACTCATCCACCGGCAGAGCGTCACGGCACTGCACATAGGGACCGTGGCCGTCCGGGTCGCAGAAGTAGAACATGTTGATGACAAAGGGAGCTTTGACGCCGCGCATTTCAACATTCCGGAAAACCAGACCGTCGATGACAGCGGTATTGCCACGACCGCGGCGAGTCTTGACACGCAGACCGCGGTCGGTGTGATCCATCAGGCACTGAGTGACGACCATGTCCTTGACACCGCCGCTCATCTCGCTGCCGATGACGATGCCGCCATGACCTTTGTCCAGCAGGCAGTTCCGGATGATGGTATGCTCACAGCTCTTTTTCAGCTTCATGCCGAGGAAGACCTTGCTTGCCTTCATAGCGATACAGTCGTCGCCGACGTGGATGTTCACGCCGATGATACGAGTGTACTCGCAGCTCTCCGGGTCGATGCCGTCGGTATTGGGAGCATTGTAGGGGTTGTTGATGTTGAAGTTGAGCAGGTCGAGGTGCTTCACAAAAATCGGGTGGATGGTCCAGGAGTAGCTGTTCTGGACGGTGATGCCGTGCAGGACGACGTTCTCACTGTCGACCATCGCGACGGCACGAGGACGCCATGCGATGCGCTTGACCTTCGGGTTCACCCACCAGTCGCCGTTCTGTGCGTCGCAGTCCAGCGTACCCTCGCCGGTGACGACGACGTTCTGCACCTGTGTGATGTTCAGCAGGCCGGCAAAGCTGCTCAGAGGGTTGCCCTCCCAGCCGGTGAGATAATACTCGTCGACTTCGTTCTCGCTCGGCAGAACGCCCGGCAGGATGGGATAATGGGCGCGGTCGTTATCGCCCAGCAGAACAGCACCCTTTTCGAGGTAGATGGTGGTGTTGCTCTTGACGAACAGACTTGCGGTGCGGTAACGGCCGGCCGGGATGTAGACTGTGCCGCCTGCCGGACAGGTGGACAGAGCGGCCTGCAGCTTCACGGTGTTGTCGGTCTCGCCGTCAGCGACCAGACCGTAACGGGAAGCATCGACAAAGAAGGTCTCAGCCTCAGTGGTGAACTCGAGGCTCAGCTTCTCGCCCTCAGCCTCAACGCCCACCGTGTAGGTAGTGGAAGGGAGCAGGGAGAAGAGAGAGAAAACGTTGGTGTTGCAGCCGTCGTAAACGGTCTTGCCGTTCAATGTGACGGTGAACGGGTGTGCCGGACGGAAGCACAGGCCGTTTTCCAGCTCGAAGACGGCACTACGGGTCATGGAACGGATAAGTGAGAGGTTCATAGTGAATCAGCCTCCTGAACGATTGTGAGTGGATTTTCAGCTTGCCCACAAGGTGTGGACATGATAAACTAAAACTATGTAAGAGCCTTAGTCTGTTGTATCCATTATAGGATTCAGACAATGAAATTACAAGGGGTTGTGAAGAAAGTGCGCGCAGAACGTGAAAAGATCCTCGCAAAAATTCGGGCAAAAAGTCTGCGGCTGGCAGGCGGTCGGCTGGAAATGTCCCAAAATGAAGAAACCTGTTATCTGATCCTGGTTTCTGGCGGCAGCTGTACCCTGCACTGGTGCGGAGAGAGCCTGCTGGTAAGTCCGGGCTGCACCCTGCTGCTGGGGCCGGGCGGCGGTGTATTGGAGCAGGCAGGGCACACCGTGCCGGAGCTGTCCGGATGTGAGTTCCCCATTGGTATCCTGCATGAGATAAAGAACCTGAGTCAGAAAGATATGACGGCTCTTTTTGAGCCGGGACAGTGTATGCCGCTGTATGGGTCGGTCAAATGGCTGAGCCGCCTGCGGACCCTGCTTGAAATGATGCGCGGCGCAGGGGATGAGCCGGACTATCCGGGCGGACTGTATCTTGCTCTGCTGCTCTATTATGTGGAGCAGGAATATCAGGCTGAGAGCCGCGCGACTGCCGCACCGCCACGGAATGAGACGGTAGAGCAGATCTGCGCTTACCTAGCGGTGAACTACCAACAGAAATTTTCTCTCAGCGAAGTTGCGGCAAAGTTCTATCTGTCGCCCTACTACCTGAGCCGGGTGTTTCGGAAAGTCACCGGGCAGTCCATCGTGGATTACCTGAATGGACGCCGCATTGAGGCGGCTCAGAAGCTTCTGGAGACTACCGACCTGAGCATCAGTGCCGTGGCCGAACAGACGGGCTTCGCGTCTGCAGCGCATTTCCGGCGTGTCTTCCGGGAGACAATGAACATCAGCCCCCTGCAATACCGGAAGAGCCATCAGGCATAAAAGAACCGCCCCCTGAACCATTACGGGAAATGGCACAGGGGGCGGTTTTACATTTCGTTTGCGGTCATATCCGCAGCAGCAGAGCGATTAGCCCTTGACAGCACCGGCGGAGATGCCTTCGACGAACTGATCCTGTGCGCAGAAGAAGACGATCAGCTGCGGCAGGATGGAGATCAGGGACAGAGCCAGAATACGGTTCCAGGCAAAGCCGGTATCACCGTCCATGGACAGCTTGACGAACAGAGACATCGGGTACTTCGCAGGGGTCTGCACATAAAGCAGGGGACCCATGAAGTCGTTGCAGCTCCACATGAACTGGAACAGTGCGCAGGACACCAGAGCAGGCATCAGCATCGGGACGATGACCTTGTACAGAGTCTGGAAGGAAGAGCAGCCGTCAATAGCGGCAGCCTCGTCCAGATCGCGGGGAACATTGCGCATGAACTGAACCAGCTGATAGACGAAGTAAGTCTCAGTTGCAAATGCAGTGTGGACCCAAATCGCCAGATAGAACGGGCTGTTGACCCAGCCGAACTTGGTGTAGAGCAGGAACTGAGGAACGTTCAGAACGACCTGAGGCAGGAACAGGGTAGCCAGCATGATGCTGAACAGGATCTTCCGGCCCGGGAAGTCAAAACGACCGAAACCATAAGCGGCAACGCAGGAGGAGACGACCGTGCAGATAACCTTGGGGATAACATAGGAGTAGGTGTTCAGCATGGCCTGCAGAATGTTGATAGAGCCGCCGAAGTTGTTCAGGGCGTTCTTATAGCCCTCGAGGGTGGGGTTCTTGATCCACAGGCCGATGCCTGCAAAGATCTCGCTGTTGTCCTTAAAGGTCGCGCTGACCATCCACAGCAGGGGATAGATCATGATCAGGCCCACCAGGATCAGGACAAAGTACTTGAAAAACGTCGCAATGGCGTTAGATGCTTTCATTCCCATACCGTCATACCTTACCTTTCATCCGAGTAGTAGACCCACTTCTTCTGGCTGGTGAACGCAATGACCGTCAGGATGCAGACGATGACGAACATGATCCATGCCAGAGCGGAAGCCATACCCATCTGGTTGGACTTGAAGGCGTAGTTGTAAACCAGAATGGAGATCAGGGTAGTGGAGCCGCGAGGACCGCCGTTGGTGATGATGAACGGGCCGTTGAACTCCTGGAAAGCCTGGCAGATCTGAGTGACCAGGTTGTAGAAGATGATGGGGGTGATCATCGGGACCGTGATGGAGAAGAACTGCTTCCACTTGCCGGCGCCGTCGATGGTAGCTGCCTCGTACAGGTCAGCCGGAACACCCTTCAGAGCGGCGAGGAACAGGACCATTGCGGAACCGAACTGCCAGATACGCAGGAAGCAGATAATCCACAGAGCGTAGTTGGGGTCGGACAGCCAGGACGGACCCTGGAAGTGGCCGAAGGTGATGCCGCGGATGATGGTGTTGACCAGACCGTCATCACGGAAGACTGCCTTCCACAGAACTGCGATAGCGACCGAGCCGCCCAGAATGGACGGGATGTAGTAAACAGTACGGAACAGGTTCACGCATGCAATCTTGAAGTTCAGGATGTATGCGATGAACAGAGCGAAGATCAGCTTCAGAGGCACGGTAATGAATGCGTACTTGAAGGTAGTGATCAGGGCCTTGGTGATCTTGGCATCGGTAAAGGCGGTGACGTAGTTCATCACACCGTACTGATGGATGCCGTTGAAGAAGTTCATATCAGTAAAGCTGTAGTACAGCGACTGACCGAACGGGATAGCTTTGAAGACGACGAAGCCGATGATCCAGGGGATCAGATAGAGCAGACCCTGCCATTTATCCAGGAACTTCTGCGCCGGGGTGCGCCCCAGAGAGGGAGCTTTGCTTTCTTTCATCCGGGAATCCTCCTTTTTGGGAATTCGTTTTGCGTTTATACCTTCACAATTTAGATACAACTTTGTCAAGAAATTGTAACCACTTTCTCTTAAAAAAGGGGGCATCCATCCAGACCAGATGGGGGATGGATGCCCCGTATGGATCTAAATTGTTCGGCAAGAACCGTCAGGCTATACCATCCTGCGGCTCATGCGCTTTATCGGGCAGAGAATCAGCCGACAGTGTAACCGACAGACTCCATGCCGTCCAGCAGGGTATCGACCAGATCAGCACCAGACTTGTTGTCGTAGTCCAGAGTGTCGAAGACTTCCTGATAAGTACCGGTGCCGGTAGCCTTCAGGTCGTTAGACTCGAACAGAGGATCCAGCTGGAAGCCGACAAAGCCCATGACCTTGCCGTTTGCCTCAGCGACCAGCTTCTTGACAGCACCAGCAGCCTGAGCAGCAGCCAGACCGGACTTGGAAGCAGGAATGCCCAGCTCAGAACCCATGATGGCAGCACCCTTGTCCTCGTTCAGCAGGAAGTTGATCAGCATTGCTGCCTCAGCAGGGTTCTTGCAGGTCTTGGTGATCGCCAGACCGGAAGAGACCTTGGAGAAGCCGCCGTTGTAGTCGCCGAACTTGATCTCGTCGCCGACGATGAAGCCAGCCTTGTTGTCCTCGTCCAGAGCATCCTGATACTTGGAAGCAGAGGAATCCCACTCGAAGATACCAGCCATCTTACCGGTGATCCACTCGTTGGACTGGTGAGCAGCGTTGTCGCCGTTGGAGC
>ERZ808240.2642-NODE-2642-length-18977-cov-5.915865_pt1 | contig 18977 bp, 19 predicted proteins | sample MGYA00521084_ERZ808240 | MGnify/ENA primary metagenome ERZ808240 (study PRJEB31516, sample SAMN03275571) | gut metagenome | biome: mammalia-associated habitat; material: feces | host: Papio cynocephalus | place: Kenya | collected 2012-08-06 ...
TTACCCCCAATGATGCTAACTCCTTTAATAGGGGTATTTGATTTATAAATCAATTCTATTATATCACTTATGCTAAAACTATATGACCACTACTAATGTGATACACTTTAATTACAAAATAAAAATAGTGCCACTGGCACTATTTTTATCTCACAATTAATTTTTATTAGTCTTTTATATGAAGAACAGGATCGACTGCTGCAACTATTCCACCAAGAATAAGTAAAATGCCACTCATAATATAAGTCGGTGACATTTTGATATTAATATTATCAGTATAACTTGATTCTAATCCATTTTTAGAAGCAAAGTCATTTTTAGTAATAAGAACAAAGATACCAGCTAGTATTGCAATTAAAGCAGCTGATATTAAAACAACATTGAGTATTTTATTGAGTGATTGATTTTTATCTTTTTTAAGAAATTTAATTACAGCCACTATACAAATAGTTGAAAATGCAAGAATAGCAAATATAAATGCCATTAAACCAATATTTGAGCCTTTATAATCACCGCCACCAAATAAAATAGTTGTTCCTTTTATTTCTATTGAAAATTTTGCACCTCCAATATTGATGCCATTTTCAACACCAGTTGTAGCTATAAGTAAGATAAATGCCACTAAAACAAGAACACCAGCTAATACATTGAACCAATTAGTTTTACTTTTTATATCTTTCATGTATTTCTCCCTTCAAGATAAGTTTATTATACTATTTTATAAAAATATTAAAATCTTTTAACAAAATTTTTATATAAAATGAATTTTTGATTTTCTTTTAATTCATATCGTGAATTATACTTAACGATAATGTAGTCAGCATCTTCAAATTTTTTAACAATCATTCCACCTTTTTTATATATTTTTTCTTTTAATAGCATCATTTCATCTTTATTTTCATTAAACAGTTTTCTTTCAAAAACTATTTTCTTATTCACAAAGAATTCATCATAATTTGTAATATCATTGATAGTCATTGGTGTGAGAAATTCATCAAACATCTTCTCAATTAGTTGTTTTTCAATAATTTTTTTCTTTCGTTCTTCAAAGTCTTTAGCAACTTTCTTGTTATCAATAAAGCATTTAGAATACTCTTTAACTGCATCACTTGGATTTAAATTTAATTCTTCACATAATCTTTTAAATATTTCCATTGACATATATGCATCATCATCTGAACGATGATATGTTAAACTCTTCAAATTATATTTTTTTATCAAGAAGTCTAATCCATGTGTATTTTTCTCCTGACATATACATTTATCAAATAATTGAATATCAAATGCATTATAAGACAATTCTTTTAAAGCGTATCTTTTGCAAGTATATATAAGATATCTGATATCTTGGTCAACTGAAAAGCCAAAGATAATATTATTTTTATCTTCTAATATTTTTTTAATTTCTGCGTAGTAAAAAGGAAATTTTTTAGAATCTCTAAATTTAAAAAGTGGATATGCTAATGATATTCCCTTACCAGTTTTGACATTGCCTAATAAAAATTTAGCATCAGGATTGATGAGAATATCTTTTTTCTTAATTACATTAAATTGCATATCAGTTTTAACATATCCAAAGGAACATATTTTTCCTTCACCGCCTAAGCAGTTTGCACATTCAGTATCAAAAAAAACAAAATTCATAGCTTTATATTTTAATTTATTTATTATGTATTGTTAATATAAATTAAATCATTTATTATATTCAAGTTATGAAATTAAAAAATTTGAATGATTTTGAAGCTGTCATCTTTGATTTTGATGGCACATTAGTTGATTCTCTTTCCTTATGGAGAGATGTTGATGTCGCTTTCTTTAAAGAATTTAACATGGAAGTTCCAGAAAATTATGATAAAGAGATTGCTCATCTAAATTTTAATGAGATTGCTGACTTTACTATAAAAAAGTATAAATTAAATACTACCAGTGAATATCTATTAAAATTTTGGCATGATTTCTCTATTGAAGAATACTCTCATAATATCAAATGCAAACCTTTTGCTAAAGAATTATTGAAATATTTAAAAGATAATAGCGTCAAAATATCTTTAGCAACAACTAATAAGAAAGAATTGTTTATGCCATGTTTGTTAAATAATGGTATTGATAGTTATTTTGATTACAAACTCAATGTCAATGACTATAATACAAGTAAAAAAGAGCCTAAGATTTATTTAGAAGCTTGCAAACTTATGAATACAACTCCTACCAAAACTGTTGTTTTTGAAGATATATTAGAGCCTATCTTAACTGCTAAAAAAGCGAATTTTCAAGTTGTTGGGGTCTATGATAAACACAATCTTTCTCATTTAAAAGATATACAAAAAAGTTGTGATTTATTTATAAATTCATATGATGAACTTTTAAATAAATAAAATATATATTTTATTTTCATAAAACATATATTAAAATATTTTCACATAGGGGAGTAATTTTCTTGCTTAACTCGTCATCACGCTTTATAGCCGGGTTAAACCACATCTTATTGTGTAATGAGACCTATATTATTTGAGGTGATATATGAAAAAAGAAAAAACTCCTATTTTAAAAAAAGAAGAATATTTAGCCTATCACAAGTCAAAAGAAGAAGTTTTAAATGATTTAAAAGTGAATCCTGAAACTGGTTTGAGTGAAAGTGAAGTTAAAAGAAGACTTGAAGAAAATGGTTTAAATAAAATAAGTGATAATAAAAAGTCACCTTTCATTATTAAATTTTTAAAACAATTTAAAGAACCTCTTGTTATCATCTTATTGATTGCAGCTTTGATATCCCTTGCTATATTTATAACTAACAAATGTTTAGGTAAACATTCTGATGAATACATTGATGCTCTTGTTATACTTGCAATTGTTATTATCAATGCTTTAATTGGTTCTATTCAAGAAGATAAAGCTGAAAAATCACTAGATGCTTTAAAAAGTTTATCATCACCTTTAGCTAATGTTTTAAGAGATTCAAAAATTGTATCAGTTAAAAGTGAAGAATTAGTTGTTGGTGATATTGTAATATTAGAGGAAGGCAACATCGTACCTGCTGATATAAGACTTATTGAATCTTCTAATTTAAAAGCAGACGAATCTTCTTTAACTGGTGAATCCGTACCTGTTGAAAAGGATTCTTCATTAGTTTTAGATGAAAGTGCATCAATAGGTGATCGAAAAAACTGCCTTTTTTCTTCTTCTCATATCTCATATGGAAGAGCAGTAGGTGTCATCTATTCAACAGCTATGGATACTGAAGTTGGTAAAATTGCCACTATGTTAAATGAAAGTGATGAACCTACTCCTCTTCAAAAGAAATTGAATGTTCTATCTAAACAACTAGGTATCATTTGCCTTATTATTGTTATAGTAACTTTCTTAGCCGGCTTTATTTGGGTGATAGTTAATATTTTAAACTCTGGTAAAGATTTTTCATCATTAGGTGTTGAAACTCTCGAATTATTTGAAGAAGCTATTGCTTTAGCAGTTGCTGCTATTCCAGAAGGACTATCGGCTACAGTCACGATTGCCTTAGCAATCGGTGTCACTAAAATGGTCAAAGTGAATACTATCGTTAGAAAGCTCCCTTCAGTTGAAACTTTAGGAAGCGTAACTGTCATCTGTTCTGATAAAACAGGTACTTTGACTCAAAATAAGATGACTGTTTTAAAAGCTTATGTAAATAATTCATTAATTGATAGTAATGATACTTTAAATAATGATAATTTTAAATTTTTAGCCAAAGGATTTTCATTGTGTTCTAATGCATCAATTAAAAATGATGCTAGATATGGTGACCCTACTGAACTTGCTTTATTAGATTATGCACTCCTTTTTAATCTTCATAAAGAAGATATTGAACAAAATGAAGAGAAAAGAATTGATGAATTTCCTTTTGATTCAATAAGAAAAATGATGTCTGTCAAGATGCTTAAAAATGATGGCAGCTATATAATTTATACTAAAGGAGCTTTTGATTCTATTTTAAAATCATCAACGAGAATTTATATAAATGGCAAAACAAGAGATATTACTATTGATGATATTAATGATATTAATAACATCAATTCTACTTTGTCTTCACAAGCATTCAGAGTTTTAGCTTTAGCTTATAAGGAAAGCAGTAAAGATGAAAAAATAGTCGAAGATGATTTGATATTTGTCGGTCTTGTTGCAATGGTTGATCCTGAAAGGAAAGAAGTTAAACCAGCTATTGCTACTTTAAAAGAAGCTGGCATTAAAACAATTATGATCACAGGTGATCATAAAGATACTGCTTTTGCTATTGCTAAAAATTTAAACATTGCTGATTCTAAAGATGAATGCATGTCTGGTGAAGAAATTGATAATTTAAATGAGCTGCAACTTCAAGAAAAAGTTAAAACTATTTCTGTATTTGCAAGAGTATCACCAACTAATAAAGTTCAGATTGTTAAAGCTGTTAAAGCTAATAACAATATTGTTGCAATGACAGGAGATGGCGTTAATGATGCACCATCATTATCAGTTGCTGATATTGGCATTGCTATGGGAATTACTGGAACTGATGTTGCTAAAGATGCTGCCGATATGATTTTAACTGATGATAATTTTGCTTCAATTGAAAAGGCAGTTGAAGAAGGAAGGGGAATATATGCAAACGTTAAAAAAGCTATATTATATCTTTTATCATCTAACTTTTCTGAAGTTTTTGTTATGTTCATATCATTATTACTTGGTTTCCCGTCTCCTTTAGCAACTTTACAAATATTATGGATCAATTTAATAACTGATTCTCTTCCAGCTATTGCTTTATCAATGGATAGTAAGGAAAAAAATATTATGAAACAAAAGCCACGTAATCCACAAGATGGCATTTTTAAAGATGGTGGGCTTAGATTCTGCATCACCTATGGTATCACTTTATTTTTAATAACTTTTATTGCGTTTTTAATTCCAGCTTTTATGTATATGAATTCAGATACTGGAATAAAACTAGGTTGGAACCAAGGTTGGCAAGGGTTTATCAATTGTTTGAATTCTAAAACAATGGATGGTAAATTTGTCGGTGTTAATAGCCTTGATCAATTCAAATTATTTGATACTAAAGCTGAGTTGAATGCTATTCAATATAGCGAAGGATATTTATCTATTTATGAGAAATGTCAAACATTTTCATTTACAGTTTTGGCTCTTGGTCAATTATTTCATATGCTCGGAACAACTTCTTCATATAGATCGTTCATTCATATCTTTAAAGAAAAAAATTATATGCTTCTCATTGCATTTTTGCTCGGTTTTTCACTCCAAGTACTTGTTACTGAAGTGCCTGGTATTTCACTTGTCTTTCAAACTACTAGATTATCAGTTACTGATTGGCTAATTCTTCTTGCTTTATCTTCTTTACCATTAATTGTTCATGAAATACTTGTTCCTTTTAATAAGAAATGGTTAAATAAAAAGATCAATTAATTGCATTAAAAAAAATATTTAAAGTTCTAATCATCTTTTTAATAGAAAAATATAAAAATAAGTTGTAAATTAAGTGTCTAACATCACTAAAAGCTATTGTTTAAATCATTTGAAAAGATTTAATTTATATTTTTTATCAAAGATGTGCTGTCTATATGTGCTAGATGATGCTTTAATGTAAATGTACATTACATTGAAATTTACTTGTCAACTGAATTAAAAAGTATTTTTTTAGCTAACAATAATGAATTTTATCTATTATTATTTGCTATTCTTTCATTTATATTTTGTTTTTTTCTGCAAACTCTTTTTTGACTTTAAGAATTAAAATGGCATTAACTTCTGAATTGTCATCATTATAGTCATCTTCAGTCCCATCATCAAAATTATAAGTTGGACCATTAGCAATTTTCTTCTTGTATTCTTCTTTGCTTTGATTTGCAGTTTTTTTCATTCCTTTCACCAATCGTATCATAATCTTTCACTTGTTTTAAATCATATACCCATCCGCAGTACCTACAATGGATAAAATAAATTTCTATAGGAGCAGTTATCTTAATTTTTCATATGTTTCAGATCAATTTTGTAAATTCCATTATCATCATTTTTCCCTGATTTAGTAAGCCAACCTAAATTTGTGAATTCTTCTTTTCCACAAACAGAACATTTAAATAGGTATTTTATTTTTGTTATATATTTCCATGCTTTTTCTCCTTTTTTACTTGTGTAATGGAAACTATCTTTTAACTATACAACTAGAATTATGTATAAGCGTCGATAACTTTAACACTTACTAATCATTAATGAAAGGTTCCACTTTAATTAATAAGGAAATTTTGGTTTAATTATATATTTTATTTTAGCCTTATCTAATTCCTCTTTTTTTTCTAAAAGTTCATATGCCTTACCACTATAGATTAACTTAGGTGTTCTAATTAATTCTTTTGTTTGTAAAAAATTAAGCCCAGTAAATTTAGATAAAGCTTTTATAATGCTTATATCATTCGCATCATTTTCACCTAATATAATAGAATACGTATTATTATCATCATATATAGGCGTTGTTGTTGTTATTGCTTCACCATATCCACATTTAGGACATACCCATGCGATGGAAAATTTTTCTATATTTTTTTTCATTTTTGTTTCACATTTTGGACATTTTCTATTTGTCATATATATTACCCCCTGGTACAAATTTTATAAATTCTCTTTTAATACTATAATCAGGTCTATCATTTTCTAATCTACCAGCTATAAAATGTTTACCTGTTGGGGTAGCCCAAATATAATTATTTGGAGCATAAACAGGTTTACCTAAAGCATTTGCTAAATTTTGTGCAAATCCATTTGCTATGCTTCCAGTATTACATGATAGCAGTCTGACAGCTTTACTATTTTTATAGTCCGGTGCTTTACGAATAAGTTTTGCTGCATCTCTTGCGGTAAGATTATGAATTTTACCTGCACTTTCAATTTGGATATATGTTGCACCACCATGTGCAATGACATCGAGATTTCCATTAACATCGACATCAGTTCTTTTAGATATATATTGGGCAAACAAAGAATTTTTCCCTTTTCCCATATATGAAATATCACCTGATGCTGGGCTATGATATTTTACATTACTAAATAAAGAACTATATCCTTTCATCTTTGTTTCCTTTTGAAAGTTTTCGAACCCTATCTTTCTCGTTTTCTTTCATCGTATAGGAATCATATTGATAAATAGGGACTCCTTTTAATTTAACATAATCAAATATTTCATCAGGTATAGGACCATATACACATATTCCAGAAGGCTGCAATACATCCACAATTCTCATCATTTGTTCACTAAATTTATAGCGAACTTCCAACTTATGTGTAAATCCATTAGTACCAACAGCTATTAAAGTATGTTTTGGATATGCTTCAAGTGAAGATAATGTTCTATCATCACCAAGTCTTACATTTGGAATAACTTTTATCCCTTGTGATCCATAAAAATAGGTGATTCCAATATTAAGACCTATTTGACTTTTTTGAACCCATAATGGCATATTCCAGTAGGGACTTGCATCAACACCAATTACTAATCCATATTTTCTAAGTTTTTCAACATAGCCTTTAGGATTGCCCAATATTGGTTGAAAGCCAGGATCATTACAATAAAAACATATTCCGGTTTTAGATGGATTAACAACATCATATCTTCTATCCCACTGAATTATTTCTTTTGGTGGTAAAGTAGCTACCATCCATTCCTCAATTTTTGAAAAACCATCAGTTTCAGTACGTTCTGCCCCGTCAATGAGGTAAGCAGGTAAACGTCCTTAACATAGGGAGTCTTATTCTTTCGTAACATTATAGTTACCTCCTATTCTTAAATTTTTTCTTGCCTTTCTAGCGAGGAAATCTCGCAATAGGCTTGATATTTTTAAGACAGTTGTGCTACAATGTACTTGTTCAACATAGCATCATAGCATGCTGTCTAAACGACTCATGTCACTGCAATGATTTGAGTCGTTTTTTATATCCATTAAATGAGCAATTTTTCATTCTTAATCACCCATTTTAAGAAATATCTTGTTTGCTCATCTGAGCTCTTAGTTTTACTTACAATCTGCTTAAATGTATAATTTTTGCATTTTTCGTAAGGAATCATTATCTCTCCACAAAGTGCCATAGCTTGCCATTCCATACTTTTATATCGGGGCAATTCTTTATCTTTAAGACTTCTTGCATAAACTAGTCCATTTTCACCTTTATATAATACTGGACCAGCATCAAATATATGAATTAAGATAAAATGACACATTTCATGAGAAATAAATCCTAGACTTGCTCTATCACCATTTACTGCTTTTTCATATACTGTTTCACGTATTTTAATGCAATAAACATCATTACCTTCTGGAACTAATTCTGCCATCACATTTGTCTCAAATTCGTCATCGGGCAAAATACAATAATAAAGATTATTAGAAAATTTATCTATTAACCTTTCAAGTGCTTTTAAAACAGGAAATTTAATAGTTTTAATCTCTAACAATCTTCTAGCAAATTTAGATATTTCTCTTATTTGTATTCTGCTCAAAGATAATCTTGATTCATAATCCATTACTTATCATCCTTTAAAATATCGAAGATAGATTGAATCTCATCTTCATCTAATTCAGGAAGTTTTCTTTGAAATTGTAATGCCAACTTCTTTTGAGTTAACGGAACATTTTCAACATCAATTCTTACATTCTTCTTATCTTCACAATAAGCATCATAAAACTCATCATATTTAGAGCCTTTTAGATCATAATGTTTAGATAATTCATCTGCCCAATTATCTGGTACACTTTTAACACCTGTTAAAACAGCCGAAACAAAAGACGTAGTAACGCCTAATAATTGAGCAATTGATAATAAATTTTCATCATGGTCAATCATTTCTTTTCTAACTATTTTTCCGAATTTTGTGTAACCCATATTTTCACTCCTTTTGTAATCATTATTTTTAACGTTATTTTTTAGATTACAACAATATTATACACCTTACATGTAATATTATCAACATTTTTAAAATAAAATTAACTATAAGGTTAATTAATAAACCTCTATTTATTTTTATGAAAATCACTTTTAAACCTTTTAATGTAAAAAAATCACAGGCATATAGTTCTCATGCTTTTAAAATTTTTAAAAATAATTTGTATTCACAAGATAGAGCTAAGTTTTCTAAAATTGATTTATAAGCTTGAAGCATTTAGAAAATGATGCCCAACCTTTAAATACCATATTTTATTTTCTTTTGCAATTTCTTTTAATATCAAACTAACAAAATAATCTTCTTCTAAATTATATTAATTTCAATATTTTTTGTAAATATCAATATAGTTGCTCCTTTATTTTAAAATTCATATTCAACTCTAATAGCGTGTAAGTAATCTCTATGGTATTTCACTTGTCTTTCAAACTACTAGATTATCAGTTACTGATTGGCTAATTCTTCTTGCTTTATCTTCTTTACCATTAATTGTTCATGAAATACTTGTTCCTTTTAATAAGAAAAAAATAAGTAAGTGGTATAAATTAAAATAATTAATCTTATAAATTAAATATTTTTAGCAATACGTTTAATTTTTTTAATATTTACTATTGATTTTATTTAATGATATACTTAAAATATAATCAGGAGGTAGATATTATGCACAATGTTATTGCAAGTTGCCCTATCTGCAAGCATAAACTAAGGGTCACTAAGCTCAAGTGTGAAAGCTGCAATAGTGAAATCACTGGTGAATTTTCTTTATCACCATTTGATTTACTAGACGATAAGCAAAAGAATTTTGCTTTACTTTTTATCTTATGTGAAGGTAACATCAAAGAGATTGAAAGGAGAATGAATATTTCTTATCCAACTGTTAAGAAATATTTAGATGAAGTCAAATTAACTTTAGGATTCAAAGAAGGTAATATTGACTCGTCAAGTGACAAAAATATAAGAGAGATTCTAAAAGAAAAATTAAAAAACAACGAAATAACTTTTGAAGAAGTTGAATCAATATTAGGAGAAAAATTATGAGAGAAGAATATTTGGCTAATTTAGAGAAAGCACTCAGAGAAAACAATATTTCTGACTATCAAGAAGTTTATAAAAAATATGAAAAAAGATATGATTTTGGTAAAGAAGCATCATTATCTGATGAAGAAATTGAAGAAAAGCTAGGTTCAATTGATGATATAATCGAAAATTTAAAAAAGAATGAGATTGTTAAAGTAAAAGAAAATATCGTCTACGATTTAGGTAAAAGTTACAATTTAACTATCAAGGTCGTAGTAGATGATGTGATAATCAAAAGTGATCCCTTTGCAAGTGATATTTCTTTTAAATTTGAACAAGTTAAAGAGAATAATTACATTATCAAAAATGAAGAGCATAACGTTTCTTTAACTTATAAAGAGAAGTTCTTTTCTTCACCGAGCACTAAAAATAGTGGAACTATTTATGTTATCGTTCCTGAAAATATTATTTTTAATGAAGTGACTATTGCTATGGGTGCAAGTGATTTTACTACTAATGAATTGAAAGCTAATAAAATTTCAATTAAAAACACATCTGGTGACTTTAATATCAACTTTTTAAATGCTGATAGCATTGAATTAAATAATGTTAGTGGTGACTTTAATATTGAGAAAATTATCACAAATAATATTGAATTAAATAATGTTAGTGGTGACTTTAAAATAACTTCATTAAAAGGTGATTTAAAATTATCCAATATATCTGGTGATATATTAATAGATACTTTTTTTGGTAATTCCAAAATATCTAATATATCTGGTGATATCGTTTTATCAGGAAATAGTCAGGATACTCTTGATAAAAAAGTTTCTAAAATCTGTGCAACAGTTGGTAAAAAGGTCAAAGGTTTTTTTACTGATGATTAATTTAATTTCTCTTCCTTAAGCAGCTATATCTGTATTTTGATTATATAAATTAGATATATACTTAAATATTTTATATAATATAGTTGCTTCAGAGGTTAGATTATGATTTCAAATTTAGATTTAGTTAACCATTTTGGTTTTAAGTTAGCTAATGGTGACTTAAACTCACTAAAAAGGCCTATAACAATTCCTGAAATTGATAGAACAGGTGTTGAACTTTTAGGCGTTTTTGACTTCCATCGAAAAGATCGTCTTTTAATTATTGGAAATAAAGAAATGAATATTATAAACACATCTAAAAGTGAAGATATTTACAAATATGCTTTGAGACTATGTGATCCCATCTGTCCTGGAATTATCATCACTCAAGGTGCTAAATGTCCAGAACCTATTTTAAAAGCTTCTAAAGAAACTAATTGTCCTGTTTTTTTAAGTGATTCAGATACAAATGAACTTCTTTCTAAATTATATGTTTATTTGGCCGAAGTTTTAGCTCCAAAAATTGCTATGCATGCTTGTCTTCTTGAAATATATGGAATAGGAGTTTTACTTCTTGGCGAATCAGGTATTGGCAAATCTGAAATATCCCTAGATTTAATAAGAAGAGGCCATCGTTTAATTGCTGATGATAGAGTTGATATTAGGGCAGTTAGAGGAAAACTTATTGGTACGTGTCCTGAAAGCATCTATGGAATGATGGAAGTACGTGGTATTGGAATCATTGATGTAGCTAGAATGTTTGGTATCAATTCTTTAGATAAAAGAGCACATATTGAACTTATTGTTTCACTTGTCCCTTTTGATAAAACAGAAGCTATTGAAAGAGTGGGAATGAAAACTGAAAGATATGAAATATTAGGTGAGGCTGTTCCTATTGTTAAACTTCCTGTTTCAGCTGCTAGAAGTATGTCTGAAATTATTGAAGCAGCTGTTACTAATTATAAGCTTAAAGATTATGGCTATGATACTGGATATGAATTTCAAAAGAGATTATCCGAACTTCAAACTAAAAGAATGCTTGAACTTCAAGCAAAAGAACAATCAGCTTTAAATAATAGAGAATATAAAATTGATTTTGATGATGAAAAGAATGCCCAAAGTAAAAGTCTTTTAAATGATGTTGTCATTCCTGGAAGCATTGATGGAGATGATAAATAATGTATGCACTAGCTTATCCTCAAGGAATACCTACTAATAATCCTATCTTTAAATTTTATGCAATCTTTATACTATTAGGTGGAGTTGTTGCTTTATTTTTATCAAACTATCGTGCTTATAAAGATGGCAAGGATTTTAATTATTTTTATACAATTTTTGCTATTGCTTTCCCCTCAGGAATAATTGGTGCCCGCATTTGGTATGTCATTGCTTCTTGGTCTGAATTTGCTAGTAGAGAATGGTATAAAGTTTTTTATTTTTGGGAAGGCGGACTAGCTATTCAAGGTGGTGCAATAGGCGGTGTATTAATTGGCATTCTCGTTGCTTTAAAGCTAAAAAAAGATAATCCTATATTAAGAATAACTGATTATTGTGTTCCTACCATACTAATTGCTCAAGCTATCGGAAGATGGGGTAATTTTTATAATCAAGAAGTTTTTGGTCATGCTGTTAGTCCTACTGCATGGAATTTTTTACCTGGTTTTATAACTAGTAATATGCAAAATGGAAATAATTATATGTTATCTAGTGTCAAGTTACCAGCAGATTCTATTGCAGTTCCTTTATTTTTAGTAGAAGGAATTATAAATATCATGTTTTATTTTTTGATAACTTATGGTTATCAAGCAGTAGTTAAAAAGAAATACTTAGATGGTGATCAAACTATTCTTTATTTTATTGCTTATGGAATTGTCCGCTTAGTTTTAGAACCACTTAGAAACACCGCCTTTATCATGGGATCAACTGGTGGCGATTTATCAAGAAGTCATTATAAATCACTTCTCATGGCTATTGCTTTTATTCTAGTGGGTGTGATTTTGCTTATCGCTAATCATTTAACAGTTTATTTATTAAATAAAAAGAATATCAAATCACCTCTCCATTCATATCATCTTGCAAGTGAGTATTTAGATACTAAAGTGAATAAAACTATATCTCAATTAAAGGAAGAAAAAATTGAATCTAAAAATGAATCTGTTAAAAATGAAATCAAAACTGATGATTCATTTTTAAAGAAATTAAAGGATAAAGAAAATAAAGATGAATAAATATTCTTTAATTTTATTTAATCTAAATGGGCATATACTTGATAGTAGACTTCTTTTTATGAAGTCTTTTTTATCTCTTTATGATAATTTAGAAATGAAAATAACTTCATTTGATAAACTACTATCTTCAATTAATGAAGCAAATAATTATCTCAGTTTTAATGATGATTTTAAAAATATTGACTACGAGACTCTCTTAGATACTTTTAAAAGAATCGTTTCATCCAATATTTCTTCTATTCTTTTATATGAAGATGAAATGAAAGTTTTATCTTTTTTAAAAAAAGAAAAAGTATCACTTTATACTTATTCATATAGAGAAGATAATGAATTACTTAGCATCTATTCTAAAAGTGATATTAAAGATACTTTAAAAAAAATTGAACTTAATACTTTTTTTGATAATCATTTGATAATCGATGATAAAAGAAAGTTAGAAGAAGAATTTTCATCTTTTATTTTAAAAGAAGGATATTCAAATGAGGACGCGTTGATTATCAAAAAGAAAGAAGAAATAAATAATTTGAATGCTATAAGTTGCATTTTTGATGATAATTATAGTAAAGATAATATAATTAACTCATATCATGAATTGGAGAAATATATAAATGTTAAATAATAAAGAAATTGCTGTTATTGGTCTTGGACCAGCTGGTGTCTCCGCAAGTATCTATTTAAAAAGATATGGTTTAACTCCTATTTGTTATGAAAAAGAAATTATTGGCGGTAAAACAAATTATACTGATAAAATTGTTAATCTTGCTGGATTTGTCAAAGAAAAAGGTCAACTTCTTGCAAGTGACTATGAAAAGCAATTAGAGTCCTTTAAAATTGATGTCATTTATAAAACCATCAATAAAGTTTCTAAAATAGATGATCATTTTTTAATTTCATCTAATAATTATCAAAAAGAATTTGACTATGTCATTTTAGCTATGGGACTACAAATGAAGAAATCAAATATTAAAAATATTGATCCTTTTATGGGGAAAGGTGTTTCTTCATGTGCTGTTTGCGATGGTAATTTTTATAAAAATAAAATTGTTGCTGTCTATGGAAATGGTAACGAATGCTTAGTTGAAACTTCATATCTTGCAAGTCTTGCTAAGCAAGTGTATTTGATATATAAAGAAAATGATTTAAAAGGGATTGAAAGTGAAATTGAAAGAATTAAAAATTCTTCTAATATTACTTTACTTTCAAATACAATAGTTAGTGAAATCGTCGGTAAAAATAAAATAACTGGCATCAATATTTTTAGTAATAATAAAGCATCACTTTTAAATATAGATGGTTTATTTATCTATGGCCAAATGCTTCCTTCTTCATCTATTTTAGATTTTGATGTAGAAAAAGATGATAAAGGATTTATCATCTCTGATGCTAATATGGAAACTAGTGTTTCTAATTTATATGCGGTCGGTGATTTTAGAAATACATCACTTAGACAAATTGCTGTTGCCACAAGCGATGGTGCAATAGCTGCAAGTAACATTCATTTGAAGGTTTTAAATTCATAATATGGACCAAACTATTGCCTTTGCAAGAAACGTCAAAGAAGAACTATTACAAAGTGAATATACAAAAGAGCAAAGAAAATTAATTCTTGCTGGATTATTTTTAAATTCTGTCAAAGAACCTTTTATAGCTTTTTCTTTTAAGAGTGAAATATCAAGTTGTGCACAACTTGTTTATCTCACTTTAAAAAATGACTTTAAAGTTGATTCTACAATCAATTCTAAAAAGAACACTAATTTAAAAAAGAGTCTATCATTTATTGTAAGTGCTGATAGTATTAAGATAAAGAAAGTATTAAAAGAACTAGAACTTCTTGATGATAACTGTCAAAAATGTGAATTTAAAGATAGTTTGAAGACTAAAAATTTTAAATATTTACTAATAGGGTTGTTTCTTTCTTCTGGTTCAATAAACAACCCATATTCTAAAAAAACATCCTATTATTTAGAACTTTCATTTAATAGCTTAAATGACGCTAACTTGATCTTAAAAAAATTGAATTCATTTAGAAATGAAAAAACAATGAATTTTAAATTGATCAAAAGAAGGGATAAGTATGTCATCTACTTAAAGAAAAGCGATCAAATATCAGTTTTTTTATCATATATCAATGCAACTGAATGCATGTTCGAATTTGAAAATGCAAGAATATCTAAAGATGACATCAATGTCATCAATAGATTATCTATTTGTGACACTTCTAATTTAAAAAAAACGATGAAAGCGGCCTCAACTGATATTGAAACAATCAATTTTCTTTTAGAACACAAACCGATAAATCTTTTTGACAAAAAAAGCCAAGCTGTCATAAATACAAGACTCAATTTCCCTGATCGAAATTTAAGAGAAATAGCTGAAATTATAAGCAACGAGTGTGATATATCAATTACTAAATCAGGTGTTGCTCACATTCTTATTGTTCTAAGAAAGCAAGCTGAAGAATTCAAGAAAAACATGAATAAATAATCGTTTTGACTTAATTTATTAATAATATATATAAATATACTTGATTTTATATATTTTTAATTGAGTTACTCTTCATAAAAGTTTATAATTATTATTATAATTTTAAGAAACATTTTTATGTTATTTTTATATTTTTTAAGGAGGTAGAAATGTCTAAAAAATCAAAATTACTTTCTCTTGTTGCATGTTTGTCTATACTTTCAGTAAGTTCAGCTTGCACTATGAAGAATAATTCTAGTTCTACTATCAGTAGTTCTATATCTTCCTCAACTCCTGATACACCTGACACTCCTAAAAGTGATGAAGAACTTTTTACTTTTACTTTAAGAGAAAATACCACAACTGGTAATTATTATGAAGTTAATTTAAAAGACCCTGAAGAAAATATTACTAACTTAGTTGTACCTGATGAATACAATGGACTACCTGTTAAATCTGTTAATTTTACAAGCCAAGGTTACAAAGACCTTTATACTACAGCCGTACCTATTCCTAATGAGCATATTAAATCTTTATACATTGGTAAAAATGTTAATTCTTTATCAGTAAGTGGATTTTCAGCTCTTGAAAAGGTAGAAATATCAAAAGAAAACACAACCTATTGGGTTGAAAATAATTGTGTTTTAACAAATGAAAGTAATAAATCTTATACTACAATTGTTCTTTTATATAAAGGGGCTATCATCCCTACAACTGGTTCATACCTTATAAATTTTTCAGCCGCACGTTGCAGCTCATTAGAGGAAATATATATTCCTTCCAGCGTTTATTCTATTAGTAGTGTAGCTTTTGTTGCTAATAGAAAACTTAAAAGCTTTAAAAGCGATAACTCCAAATATATCGTTAGGGAAAATTGTCTTATCGATGCAAGTAATTCTAGTCAGCATATGCTCATTGCCGCAACAAATGAAGCTACTATACCATCATATGCAGCTTTAAAAGTCATTGCTAGTCAGGTCTTTGCTGGCTTAAACATTAAAAAAATTGTCATACCATCAAATATTACAAAATTTGATGGTGATTATGATTGGGAAAAAGGTAGCGGTACAGTTCATTACACTTTTGCAGCTTCTGATCTTGAAGAAGTTGTTATTGCTGAAGATTCAAAAATTGAATATTTCACTAATCAATTTCAATGCACAAATATCAAAACAATCTCCATTCCAGATAATGTGAAGTACTTAGGCAATGCCTTCCAAAAATGTAAACAATTAGAATCGGTTAAACTACCACGTTATTTAAAAAAATTCGACGGTAGTAGTACATTTTATAATTGTACATCTTTAAGTAAATTAACAATGCCTGCTAATCCATATGGATTTAGAGTTGATAATGATAATACTTTAATCAATACCATAACCAATACTATTCTTCTAGCAGTCGGTGATGATTATGTTGTACCTAACACAACTAATATATATTCATATGCTTTCGGATTAATTAGAAAGACTCTAACTTTTGCTGATGAATATACACTGACTTCTATTCCTAAAATTGCTTCTCTAAATTTAGATGAACTCCATATAAGTTCACCTAATTTAAAAACTATAGCTTTTGAAGATTGCAATATTAAAAAAGTATATTTGGATTACAACGTAGATTCTAATAATGGTCTTAATTCTAATTGTTTCAAACGTTCAAATATCGGTGAGTTACATGTAAGTGAAAAAGTCAAATCACTGCGCAATAGTAATGAAACTAATGAAACTACTGCAGCTTTTTATAAAACAACTATTGGCGATGTTATTTTTGATGGTACAAATAATACTGGCATGGTAATTGTTGATGATGTTTTACTTGTTGGACAAAATAAGCAAAATCTTCATAAAGTTTTAAATAAAGACATTGATTTTGATAATTTTAAATTCCCTAGCACATTACTTAATGTTTGCTCATTTGCTTTCTATGGTACTAAATTTAAAAAGCTTGATCTTTCAAACTGTGATAGTTCTACTTTCACTCTCTATGACTGTTCATTATTTGGCCTTGAAAATTTAGAAGAATTGATTTTACCAACTAGTTTATCTGATATTCGTACTAGTGTTTTTGGAACTAATACTCTATCCAATTATAATTCAAAAGACATTATGACTAAGAATATTAAAAAGATAAGTATCAAAGATAGTGAAAACTGTCTTAAATACAAAAGTGAAAATGGAAACATCATTTCAAGAAGTGATAATACACTCATATTAGGAACAGCTGATTTTAATATTCCTGAAGGGGTTACTACTATTGCTTCTAATGCTTTTAATAGATTTGCATTTACTAATCCCAATATTGTTATTCCTGAAGGGGTTACTACTGTTGCCGATGGAGCATTTATATATACTGATTTACAAAGCATTGTTTTCCCAAGTAGCTGTACTTCTATTGGTAATTATGCTTTAAGATCGGCTTATAATCTACAAGAAATCGAAATATTAAATGGGAATTGTAAACTGTTTCCTTATGCTTTTGGTTATACTTCCAGTAAGTTAAATCTAAAAATAAAAATGACAAAAGATGCTTTCTTGACAAGTTTCCCTACTGCAACTAGTGTTAATAATTTATTTTATTCTAATGTCAGCTATAGAACCATTCAATTTATAGATGATAATGGAAATTATCAAGATAAAGTCACTATAAGTGGTTTATATAAATAAAAGGAGTCAAACAATATGAAAAACAAAAATAAATTATTTGCTTCGCTTTCTCTATCTTCATTACTTTTATTTTCAACATTAACTTCTTGTAACACAAGACAAGTCAATTCATCATCAACTAATTCAACTGTCAATCCTTCAACACCTGACACTCCTGATGATCCAGTTAATCCACCAGATGTTAATGATGATGTTTTTGAATATACTTATCAAGTATCATCTTATGGTACAGGATATAATATAACTAAGATACTTGATGATAATTTAACTGATATTGTTGTCCCTGATGCATATAATGGTATCCCTGTGGTTGCAATTGATGCAATTAAAGATAATGATAAAATCAAATCAGTTCATATCGGTGCTAATGTCACTTATGAAAGTGTCTATTATAGAAATGATACAATGAAGAATTTGCCTTCCTTAGAAAAAATAACTGTATCTGAATATAATACCAAATTAAAGGCCGTCAATAACTGTTTAATAAGTGGCAGTAATTTAATAATAGTAGGATGTAATTCTTCTATTATTCCTGATAATATTCCTAATTTGCAAATTGGTGTTGGTGCTTTTAAAGGAACTGGTTTAAAGAAAATTCACATTCCTAAAAATGTTACTAGTATTGGAAGACCCATTAATTCTCCTGCAGCAGGTTTTGCTGGCAATAATCAACTTATTGAAATCACATCAGATTCTGCAGATTATCCAGTTATTGAAAACTGCTTAATTCATCTTCCTACTAAAACCATGATTACTGGAACTATTAGAGGAAACATACCTG